>Ga0163109_10000780_pt1 | contig 25340 bp, 27 predicted proteins | sample CRUFie1St13metaG_FD_108704 | JGI IMG/M metagenome (GOLD analysis project Ga0163109, IMG submission 108704) | Marine microbial communities from the Costa Rica Dome - CRUD Field 142mm St13 metaG | ecosystem: Environmental > Aquatic > Marine > Oceanic > Photic zone | place: Costa Rica: the Eastern... | reverse complement strand
GCCGTGCCCAAAACCTTTCCCTTGAAGATGGCTCAGGTGATTTCTCAACGGATCCCCAAGATTCAGCTTCATGCTCGGGATGTGTTCCCGGAACGCATGATCAAAACCCCCAAAGAGGTGCGCCTGCTTGGACAGGCGCTGCGCATGACGGAGGTTGGGCTCAAGGTGGCGATCCGTACGCTCAAGCAATCTAAGAAGGGAGCGCGTTCGGTGCTTCAGTGGCGTGGGGCTGCGCTGACATCGGAGCGATTGCGATCGGTGATTCATACGGCGATTTGTCAGGAGGGTGGGCAGGCCAGCAATACCATTGTCGCCGGAGGCAATCAGGGATGCGATCCTCACGATCGTGGCTCAGGTCCTCTCAAGGCAGATGTGCCCATCATTCTGGACATCTTTCCGCGCGTTGAAACAACGGGTTATTTCGGAGACATGACGCGAACGGTGGTGCGCGGTAAGGCCAGTGAGGCAGTGCGCAAACAGTACGCCGCGGTGATGGAGGCTCAGGAAAGCGCCATTCATATGGCTCGGGATGGTGTGAGTGGACATGCTATCCATGAACAGGTGGAATCGGTTTTCGCCACTCACGGTTACCAGAGTGGGCGAATCAAGGGGCGCATGAGTGGCTTCTTCCATGGCACAGGCCATGGGCTTGGGCTGGAGATTCATGAATGGCCGCGCATGGGGCGGCATTCCTCCGATATCATGCGAGCCGGTCACGTGATGACAGTTGAGCCGGGCCTTTATTACCATGGAACCGGTGGGGTTCGCCTCGAAGATGTGATTCTGATTCGCAAGGGCAAGCCTCGCATCTTGAGTCAATTTGAAAAGGTGTTGGAAATCTAAAGACGGACTGCAATGGCAAATGACTTTTAGAAGATGAGACTTACCGAAAAATCCAAAGCCTTATTTGAATCCTCACTCAAGCACATACCTGGTGGGGTCAATTCTCCTGTGCGCGCTTTCCGCGCCGTGGGCGGTGAACCCTTCTTCGTGGATCGTGCCAAGGGAGCCCACATCTGGGATGTGGATGGAAACGCCTACATTGACTACGTAGGCACCTGGGGACCTGCGATCCTAGGGCATACCGCGCCCACGATTATTCAAGCTATTCAGCAGGCGGCCGAGAAAGGAACCAGCTTTGGGATTCCCAATCCCCATGAGCCCCGCATGGCAAACCTCATCAAGCAGTTTTTCCCCAGCGTGGAAAAGGTTCGCTTGTGCAATTCCGGCACCGAAGCCTGCATGAGCGCCATTCGCCTGGCCCGCGGAGCCACTGGTCGTCACAAGGTGATCAAGTTCGATGGTTGTTATCACGGACATGCCGATTCGCTTCTGGTGAAGGCAGGTTCGGGCGCCTTGACCTTTGGACATCCGGACAGTGCGGGAGTTCCACCAGCCTTTACCGAACACACCATCGTCCTTCCCTACAATGACCTCAGTTCAGTTGAGGCGGCGCTGGAAGCCAACCGTGGAGAAGTGGCCGCCATTATTCTTGAGCCCATCGTGGGCAATGCTGGATTGATTTTGCCTGATCAAGATTTTTTGCCCGGGTTGAGGGCTCTGACCGAACAGTATCAGGCCTTACTGATCTTTGATGAAGTAATGACCGGATTTCGCGTTGCTCGAGGAGGGGCTCAAGAGCGTTATGGTATCCATCCAGATCTTACCTGCTTTGGTAAAATTATCGGAGGTGGATTGCCAGTAGGTGCTTTTGGTGGACGTTCGGATATCATGGATCATCTGGCGCCCCTGGGGGCGGTGTATCAGGCGGGAACCCTCAGTGGGAATCCCTTGGCGATGGCAGCTGGTGTCGCTGCCCTGGAGGCTTTAGAGTCGGGTGAAGTGCACCAAAAGCTGGAAAGCCTGGGTGCGCGCCTTGAGAAAGGGATGACTGAAGCAGCCCAGGAGGCAGGTCTACCCATGACCTTTCAGCGCAGTGGTTCCATGTTCTGTGGTTATTTTGGGGACCATCCCGTTCGGAATTTATCCGATGCCATGGCGTGCGATCGCGATCGCTTCAAACCCTACTTTCATGCCATGCTGGAAAACGGGGTGTATGTGGCACCCTCTGCGTTTGAAGCCGGTTTCATCTCAGCGGCTCACACGTTTGAAGATATCGATGCCACTGTCGAGGCAGCTCGAGAGGCCCTGAAACAAGCCGCCAAGTAGCGTCTCCACAGCACCCTTCTTTATCCATGAGCACGCGTATTCTGGCACTGGATCACGGAACCGTTCGGATCGGCGTGGCCATCAGCGATGACATGCTGATGATCGCTCAGCCCGAGCCCTATGTGCCAGCGGAACCACCCGAGGCCATCGAGACCTACATCCACGAACAGTGGGAGGGTCATTTAAAGCTCATCCTTGTGGGCATGCCTCGCAACATGGATGGCAGCTATGGACCTGCAGCCGAAAAAGTCCGAGCCTTCGTGCAAAGACTCCAGACAAAAGTGAATGTACCCATCCGGACATGGGATGAGAGACTGACCAGTGCCCAGGCTAACCGAGTCATGATCGAGGCCGATGTAAGGCGTGATAAACGCAAACAAAAGGTCGATTCGATGTCTGCGGCTATTCTGTTGCAGAGTTATCTGGACGCAGGCCTAGGGTGAGATGCTACCACAGGGAAACCATAGTTGGCTGACCTTGGCTGGCTGGCTCATAGCCCTTGGCTGGCTTATCTGGTTTTCCTGGCGCTACGCTTGGTGGCGGCGCGCGCTTCCTTACCATCTGCCTCGCATCCTCATGTATCACATGATTGCGCCTCCAAGGAGGGGTTCTCGTTATAATGGAATGCGAGTGTCGCCGTGTCAGTTTGAACAACAAGTTCGGTGGCTTCGAAATACGGGTTGGCATTTTTATACCGTCAGCGAATTGGTTGAGTTGGGAACGCATGTGAAGCCCAGATCCGTAGCGATCACATTCGATGATGGGTATGCCGACAACTTGATGGAGGCGCTTCCAGTCCTTCAAAAGTATCAGGCTAAGGCGACCGTATACGTGCTGGCTGATGAAAAGATTGAGGACTGGTCGAGTCGAAAAAACAAAGCTCACGACTCGGGCGAGCTGCTTAGCGAACCGAGGATGAGTATGTCGCAGCGGAGACAGTTGCTTGCCAGTGGACTGATTGAGATTGGGTCGCACACTCTAACCCATGCTAATCTCCTCAAACTGAATGTAACAGAAACCATGAAGGAGTTGGTTGAAAGCAAGCAACGGCTCGAAGTCGAACTGGGTGTTGAAATTCGATCCTTTGCTTACCCATTTGGTTACTACAAGGTAGGCGATGCGGCTCGGGTGAAGGAGGCTGGTTACCGGAGTGCGGTGACCACCGAGCGAGGTGTGATGGATCCAGCTGATTTGGTTCCCTACCAGCTACCAAGACTTAAGGTTAGCGGAAAGGAAGGTATGCTTGCATTCATGAACCGTATGAGGACGGGTTGGCGAGGTGCTAATAAATAAGCATGAAGCCTTTTGGCAAAGAACAAGGAGATCATGAAAGCCTGAATCCTATGGCAGAATTGTGCCAAAGGATTCTTGATGGACCTTGGCAATGGATCCAGCTGCGAGGAGCCACAGGAGTCACCGAGTGGCTTGAACAAGGTGAAGTGGACTTGCTTGGTAATGAGGAATCGCTCACAAACCTGATTCATGCGGCTGGTTCTTGGGTTCAACAGGGATTCTGTCACTTGAGAATCCGTCGAAATCGGATCAAGAAAACCAATCTGTTATTTTTTTCCCTAGATGGTCGCCATCGAATCGAATTGGACCTTTGGGTTCAGCTCAATCAGATCGATTGGGGGCGATCATGGACCGGATACGACCATTTAGCCTCTTTGGTTGAGAATGTGACCCCAGCCATCAGCAGACTCCCGCTGCGACTCGAGTTCAGTATCTACCTCCATCATTTGGCCTGTAAAAAGAAAAACCTTGGTGCGATTTCGGTTTTACATCGTTTTGAAGGTTATAGGCATCTTGCTCAGCAATTGGGTGATGCGTTGGTCTTGAAGGCGGTGTCAGAGATTACTCAGGACAGGCAAACTCTACCATCCTGGCTGGTTATCAGCCTTAAATGGATCCAAGAAATCACATCCCTCCAGACCGGGCACGTTGATCGTGGTTTGGGCCGTTGGTGGCGAGAACTGTTTCTCGACGGGACGAGGCGCCCAAAATGTCTCAGTCTGATCGGGTGTGATGGTTCGGGTAAAAGCACTTTAGTTGATTTTTGTCTGGAAAAATCAGCTGGCCGGCTTTCCTACAAAAAGGGAAAGCACCTTTATCGCAAGAGTTGGGTCTACAAACTGGCTGTTATTTTTATTCGGCCTCTTTTGCTCCGTGATCGCGAACAGTTTGATGAGATGTTGGCTGGTTTGGTTTATCTTAGGGCTTGCCTTGGCATCAGGCTCACTCATGTGCTTTCCAAAGCCAAACCCTGTATCATGGATCGCGGTTTGATGGACTTTCTCTATCTAGCGCGCAAGACCGATCATCCACGTTTCAGTGTGCATGTTTGGATGGCTCGATGGTTCGGGCTTCGGGTCCCAATCATTCATTTGGTATTGCCATTTGAGTTGCTGAAGACGAGGAAACAAGAAATCACGGCTAATGGGCATCGCCACTATGATGAAGACATGTTTTTGCGATACTCTAACTGTATCCCTTGTGACTACACGTTGTTTTACAACGGAATGCCGATGGAAAAGGCCTCGAACGTCATGCATGACTTGCTTGGAGAATGCTTTCCAACCCTCAAAGGCCTCGATTGAGTGGGAGAGGGGTTGATACCTCTTCTACTCTTGATGCATGGCACCAGGCAAGCGGCTGAATATAGCTCTCAGGGATTTAACGATTTCGGGATGGTCGTATAGACGTGGCAGGACTCTGGGTGCAAATGGCAAGGAAACTTGGCTTGCCGAAGGGTGAATGTGCTGTGCAATCAGGTTCATCCAATCATTGAGCGATGGCATCAAACGACTATACCCTCGTCGTGGTCTGAGTGAATCCTGAATTACCTTCAGGTAGTCGAACGCCATTTGCTGACCTGAGTCGATGCCACTTACCGGGCCAAATTCAAAATCGATCACAGCTAGTTGCGTGGCTCCAGGGCGGATTAAAAAATTTCCCAGATTGAGATCAAGGTGCGTGATTCCCAGGTCGTGCATGCGCCTGATAGAGCTGAAAAGTGACATCTGAATAGCGATGGGATTAAGCTGTGGAATGGTCATCTGGGTTGAAAGTCTTTTCCAATCAAGCCAGCTGCATGCGATGGCATCTTGGCATCGCCAAAGTGGACGAGGAGAGAGCCCATGTGGTGAGAGGGTTTCATAGGCTTGCCACTCTCGTTCCAGTCGCTCTTCATTTCCCAAGGGGATGGCAGGATCTTCAAGTCCGATAGGGTCTGTGGATACCTTGTGCGGGTTGTTGACACGGACCACAGCGACGATTTCCTTTCCGCTCTTGGCAAGGTAAATTTGGTCGTAACCACCTTTGGTAGATGCTGGTTTCAAGGCAATCGCACACTTGAAATGTTCAGCCAGTTCCTGGCTGAGTTGGTTTTTTCTGGGAGCCTGCTGGTAGCGCTCCCAGCTTCTCCTTAACCATTTTAAAGGACGAATCATGAACTCATTTTTTGCGGCATATTGCTACAATTTCCTTGAAGCCCATACCAGGAGCGCGAACGCGTTCTGGATATTTATCCCTAGTGATTCCCTCTTTTTCCATGCGATTGATCAGTTGGTAGGTTGGATCAAACTGATCGGAATCATACAAGTCGACTTGGTCAAAGTGCCTCTCCAGATGATCAAGCAAATCCAATCCTATCTCTCTAGAACGACCGTTCTTCATCGACTCAAATTCGATGGTTTTTTCGTGTGTGAAGGTCTCAGCAATGCAAGCAAATCCTCCCGGCTTGAGAATACGGTAGATTTGTTGCAGGCATGCTTCCACATCTTGTGGAACAGTGAGCACTCTGGCGATCACCACGCAATCGTAAGAGGCGTTTGAGAAGCTAAGGCACTGAAGATCTTCCTTGAAGTCGACGTCTTTTCTCAGCAAATCGGCCGTGTGATAGGTTAGAGCATGCTGACGAAGGCACGTTTGAAGACAAGCTTCTGGAGCCAAGTGAAGGATCCGATCCATGCAAATGGATGAATCATCGACCAGTGAATCTAGAACCAGATACATGATTCGATGCCGCTCGGTGCTGCTACAGGAGGGGCATTTTGAAAAACGTCTACTAAGGAAACCATCGCTGCCTATTTTCTTATCTAGGAAGGGCCCCCGATAATTACAAACTGGACAGGTATAGGTTGGCTTTCCATGGCCCCATATCCGATAAAGCCAAGGGCGAAGGCATTGCTTGAGTTTTTCTGACCAGGGTTTTCTCATGGATCGACCCTTTTATTTATGCGAAACATCGTCTCGATGATTCAGGAACCCTTGGCCCCATGAGCTTTCTTTGCGCAGCTGATCACTTACACCCCCTTGGGCCGAAAACGCTTCGAATCGCGTCCACGCTTCCTCTGTCTTTTTAGTAATCTTCCTGTAAGCCAATGCTGGCAACAAGGAAGAGAATGGAAAAAAAGCGTTGGTTCCCATGCCGTCAATAAGGTAAAAATGCCAAATTTCCGGAGTCGCTTTTGATAGCGCCAAGTTGTGGTCCAAAATAGCTTTTGTGATAATGCGGTGCTTCAAGAGGAAGCGAGCAAATCGTTCAAATGCGGGCCGGACTTCCTCCAAAGATAGTCCCCTCGTAATATGTTCTCTGAGACTGTAGGAAATCCTTCCATCATAATCTCGCACTAAATCAAGAACCAAACCTCGGCCCAAGTCAGTATCGATTTCTCCGTGACACCAAGGAAAGTGTTCTCGAAGTTTTGGGCCAATTTTTTTTTGAAGACCATTCAAAGTGTCACGCTCGTCCTGGTTGTTGTCATATTCTCTCCGCAATCGCTCAGGAATCCATGAGGCGGATTTCTTAATCCGGACGGTGCGATTATCATCCTGACGCAGTACTTTGATGCAAAACCTTGGCTCGTGAGGATGGACGTAACAAGCGCGCCTCCCTCCGACCCCAAAAGGTTTGCAGTTAGAGAGTCTGATGGGTTCGGGATGATCCAAAAAAGGGTTTTCTGCTGCCATGAAATGTGCCTCATTCGATAGGCTAGATCCTCTCAAAATACCTTCGTTTTTCCCAATCAGTGATGGCTTGGTTGTAAGCCTGGATTTCCAGGCGAGCTGTGCGGACGTAAAATTTCACCACTTCCGGTCCAAAGGCTTTTTTAGCCAACGGACTTCCTTCAAATAAATCCGTGGCTTCAGCAAGACTTGACGGCAAGGCAGGGAGGCTGGGGTCGCTGTAGGCATTTCCTTTGTAATCCTTGGGGCAGTCCAGAGATTCATCCACACCTGCCTTTCCTGCTGCAATCATGGCTGCGAATGCGAGGTAGGGGTTGGCATCGGCTCCCGGCATACGGTTTTCCACTCGGAATGAGGCGCCCTGGCCGACCACACGAAAACCCACGGTACGGTTGTCCATGGACCAGGCCATGCGCGTGGGAGCCCAGCTGCCTGATTGATACCTTTTATAAGCATTGACGGTCGGTGCAAAAAACAGACAAAGCTCGGGACTGTATTTCAAAAGGCCCGCGAGGAATTGATGAAAGACTCGCGAAGGCGCTTTTCTCTTTGAATCCCAGAAGAGATTCTTACCCCCTTGCTGCAAGGATAGATGAATGTGGCAGCTGTTACCCGCTTCCTCTTCCGCAAATTTGGGCATGAAGCTGGCTGATTTACCCTCACGGTGGGCAATTTCCTTGATGGCCTGTTTGAAGAGGACATGTCGGTCAGCCATTTCAAGAGCCTCAGCATACTCCACGTTGACCTCATGCTGGCCACGGCTCCACTCGCCTTTACTGCATTCCACAGGGATGCCTGAGGCACTGCATTCCCTGCGGATGCTTCCCAGAATGTTTTCATCGCGTCCGGGTTGGAGCAGGTGGTAGTCAATCCGGTAATCACTTGAGGGGCGTAAGTGGCGATAATCGGCATCGAACGCAGCTGAATAGGTGGTATCGAAGAGGTAAAATTCCAACTCACTGGCCATCATGGCGCGTATACGTTTCTTTTTGAGGGCGTCTAGCTGATGCTGCAGGACAGACCTCGGTGCTTCTTCCACCCTTTTGCTATTGTGGTGCAGGTAGTCGCAGATGACCAGGGCGGTACCAGGTTGCCACGCCAGGATCTTGAGGCTGGCGGGGTCGGGTTTCATTTCGTAATCCCCAAAACCACTCTCCCAATTGGCGACCTGAAACCCGTCCTGAGGATCCATTTCCATGTTGACGGCTAGAAGATAATTACAGGCATGTGTACCGTGGGCCGCCACCTCACTGAGATAGAAATCTGCGGTGAAGCGTTTGCCCACCAGGCGCCCTAATACGTCCGGGAAAGCAACGATGACGGTGTGGATCTCGCCACGCTCAATGAGTTGTTTTAATGTTTTTTGGTTCATGCTCATTAGGTCAATCCTCAGCGATGAAGATATTTTTTATTTCAGAATATCCATCCAGGGCGTGCATTCCAAGGTCCCGGCCAATGCCACTTTGCTTGTAGCCTCCAAAGGGTGCTTCAACGTGAACACTGGCATGGGTGTTGATACTTAGCACCCCGCTTTCAACCTTGCGAGCCACGCGGATGGCCTTGGCCAGATGCTGTGTCCAGATGGATCCGCTGAGCCCGTAGGGCGTATCATTGACCTCACTCAGCATGTCTTCCTCGTCATGAAAACGACGGATACAAACTACCGGGCCAAAAATTTCCTCCTTCCAGCATCGATCGTTGGTTTCGGTCTCCAGAATCACCGTGGGGTTCAGGTAATAGCCCTTGGAGTGCGGACGGTCGCCTCCGCATGCCAGCGTCCTTCCCTCCGTGCGGGCACTTTCGATGTAAGATTCGACGCTGGAACGCTGTGCCGCCGACACCATGGGCCCCAACTGAGTCTTATCGGAAAGAGGATCCCCAACCTTGAGTGTTCGGGTCGCTTCCAGAAATTCCTCTACAAAGGTATCATAGATGGATGCTTCCACAAACACCCGACTTCTGGCGCAACAATCCTGACCCGTATTGGCAAAGACGCTCAGGGGTGATTGAGAGGCAGCTTTGCTCAGATCGGCGTCGGCAAAGACGATGTTGGGTGATTTGCCACCCAGTTCCAGAGAGACACGTTTGATTCCCGGAGCTGCTAGAGCCATTATCCGAGCTCCACTCTCGGTGGATCCGGTAAAAGATATTTTTCGAATCAGTGCATGTTGGGCCAATGCTTCTCCAATCTCTTTGCCCGGACCAGGAATGACCTGGAGCACTCCGGCTGGAAGACCTGCTTCATGGGCAAGCTGGCCCAACGCCAGAGCCGTGAGAGCTGAAATCGATGCGGGCTTGAGCAGGGCAGTGTTTCCTGCAGCGAGGGCAGGTGCCACTTTCCAGCACGCAATGGGGAAAGGGAAGTTCCATGGAACGATCCCTGCCACCACTCCCATGGGTTCCCTGAGAGTGAGGTCCAGGCCTCCTTTGGCTACAGGGAGTGTCTGACCATGTGCCTTGCTGATGGCACCGGCATAATACTCGAAAATGCGGGACCCTAGTTCGATTTCATCACGGGCATCACGGATCGGTTTGCCGATGTTGTGGCTTTCCAGTGTGGCAAGCGCCTCCAGGTTTTCGCGTATGGCTGCGGCAATGGCAAAAAGCACATCCGCCCTCTGTCGCATGCCAAAGGATTTCCATGTTTTTTCAAAGGCCTGCTGCGCGCCTTTAATCGCTTTTTCGAGAGTGGAAAAGCTGGTTCCCCGAACTTCTGCGAAGGTTTCTTCGGTCGCGGGATTGATCTGTGGAAGTAGGCTTCCTTCAGGGCTTTGATCAAGCTCCCCGTTGATGAAGGGCTGGGTTAGAAGGCGTTTCATAGGCATTGGCGGTAAAGCGTGAGAAAATCATCCCGAGTCATGCAGATGGGGTTGGTTTGGTGGCAAGGGTCTTGGATGGCGAGATCAGCAAGCGCCTCCAAGTGTTCTTCGCCGACGCCATGATTGGCAAGTCCCATGGAAATGTCACAGGCTTCGATGAGGCCTTCCACCCATTGAATGGCGGCTTGATCACCTTGAGCTGGATCTCCAAAGGATTGTCCTGCCGCCACAGCGATCCTTCCGTAGAGACCGGGTTTCTTGCTGGCGTTCCATCGCATGACAGCACTCAAGCAAAGGGCATTGGCCAGGCCATGATGCAAATGGCAAAGGTTGGAAAGGGGATGTGCCATGGAGTGTGTGGATCCCAGATCTTTCTGGAAGGCAATGCCGCCCATCATGGCCGCTAGCAGCATCCCTTGTCGTGCCTCGAGGTTTTCCGGTTTCTGGACGGCCTTCAGGAAATGTTGTGCCACCATGCCAATGCCCTCCAGGGCGATCCCGTCGCACAGCGGATGCAGCATGGGGGAAGTGAACGATTCAATGCAATGGGTCAGTGCATCCAACCCAGTCGCTGCGGTCAAGTGAGCTGGAAGGGATACGGTCAGGTATGCATCAAGGATGACGTGGTCAGCGAGCAGCTTGGGGTGAAAGATGACAACCTTGGCTCCGGTCGATTCCAGGGTGATCACGCTGCTGCGTCCAACCTCGCTTCCGGTTCCTGCGGTCGTCGGAATGGCGACGAAGGGTGGGAGGCCAGTCCATGCTTTTTCATAAAGCTTCTTGTTGTCCTCCAGAGCAAAACCAGGGTCTTCAATGAGCAACCTGCATACCTTGGCAACATCCAATGCGCTGCCTCCTCCAAGGCCAATGATGCCATTGCAGGTCCCTCGTCTGAAAGCTTCAGCCGCACCACGCACATCGGCTTCTACAGGATTGGGATGTACTTCATGGAACAATGTCATGTCCTCCACCAGTGCTGCTTGCTGTAAGGCCCCTCTGACCTTTTCGAAGGCCTCTGTTTCAGGAAGAAAACGATCGCAGACCACCAGTGGCCTGTCGATGCCAAGGGCTTGCAGGGGCTTGCCGATGGTTTGTATGAGTCCGGATCCACATTCAATGGATGTGGGGAAGGAAAAAGAAGTTTGTGCTGTCATGGTATGTCAAAAAATCATGTGACCACTGTGCGGGCAAATTGAGTCAGAATGTGTTGTGTCCCCGGTGCATCTTTAAGATTGTCAATGCGCTCTCCCAGATCAAAGTTTACCGTCGAACGCCATGTTTCAAGGCGATGGCTCCACAGATACTGGATGATTTCACCGGTGAATTCGGGGTGAAATTGAACGCCAAAGAACAAGTTCTCGTAACGGAAGGCCTGAATTGGGGTGTCCTTACTTTCGGCAAGCCACTGGCAGCCATCCGGAAGGCTGTGCACCGAGTCCGCATGTCCGCTGATCGCAGGGAACGAAGGGCCCAATCCCTCGAACAGCGGGCACTCCATCGCTTCGGGTCTCAGGTGGATGGTGCCGGTGTAAAGTTGCAGCCCCTGAGGATGCCGGTCGACCTTGCCTCCTAGAAATCGGGCCAGAATCTGATGTCCATAGCAAACCCCAAGAACGGGGACCTGTCGGGTTTCACAGATCTTGAGGCTATGGAGCAAGTTCAGTCCAGCAGGATCATCGCTCCAGGCATCTCTGGGTGATCCTGAGATAATGACGCCATCGATTTCTTGATTCAGGGCCGCTTCCAGGTCCGCTTCAATGGAGCATGTTTGCAGGCTCAGAGTCGGGTCATCGCCGAGTGCGCGGCGAAACCACCCATCGACATCGCGAAGTCGGTGGCCAGGCTCATACACATCTGCCCACTTGACTGCGTCGATGAGTAGCAAGCGTTTGAGCCGCATCATTTTTTAAGAGGTTCTAGGGATGAGGAATCTTGATCAGATACTATTGTTGTTCCTCGATGGGCGCGTTGCCCCCTTCGATGCCTATTGCTTTCTGGCTCAATGCCTTGCTCTGAAGAACTTCGCTGAAACCGGGGTAGGTCACCGCATAAGGAAAACCGCTCCCGGTTCCTGCAGCGCCAAATTGGCCCTGTTTGTTGACGGCGATGAAGTTGATGTGAAGTTCTTCGATGGAGCGACCGTCGAGTCGTGCGATCCGGCGAATCGTTTCGGCACAGGCGTCTTCCGGGCTGAGTCCTTGTCGCATGTATTCCACCACCATGAAGGATCCACAGAAGCGCATGACGTTTTCTCCCACGCCTGTGGCTCCGGCAGCGCCGATTTCATTGTCCACGTAAAGCCCGCTTCCCAAAATGGGTGAGTCACCGACGCGGCCGGGCATTTTGTAAGCCAGTCCGCTGGTGGAACAGCCCCCAGCCAGAGTGCCATACTTGTCCAACCCTACCAAAGCGATGGTATCATGATTGTCCTCACCGACTTCCAGGGATTGTTTTTCTTTCTTCCAAGTTTTCCAGGCTTCGTGCTCTTGCGGGGTGAGGAGATTTTGGGGCGCAAATCCCTGTTCCATCGCAAAATCCCGGGCTCCTTGTCCCACCAACAGTACATGGGGAGTTTTTTCCATGACGGCCCTGGCAACAGAAATGGGGTGCTTGATGTCCTCAATGCCTCCGACACTGCCCGCTTTCGACCCTGGGCCATACATGATGCAGGCATCAAGCTGCACTTTGCCGTGGGCTGCTGGTTTTCCGCCCGCTCCTACCGAGGCATTGGAAGTGTCTGCTTCAGTCAGTCGAATCCCCTCTTCAACGGCATCCAAAAGAGAGCCTCCTTCGTTGTATCGCCGCAAGGAGGCCTCGTTGGCAGGCTTACCGAAATTCCAGGTCGAAACAAAGACAGGTTGCTTGGCTGCAATGAGGCTGGTGGATTTTGCCTGAGTGGTTTGATGGGGCATCATGGAACCTCCTGCGACTGCCAGGACGCCGGTGGAAAGAAATCCACGTCGTGAGCATGCTTGCATGCCTCTTAGCGATAGAGATTCGTCATGCATTTGGCAATGCATTTCAATACGACCAATAACTTCGAATCATTCGTAGCTGGGTCGTGATCCATGTTCCCTCGTATCCTAAGCATGAGCCAAGAGTGAGTTTGGTTTTTTGGCTGAATGTTTGGTTGGACCGGGATGGCTTTGAGACTTGTCTGACGCATAAAACGTGGTTAGTATTATTCAATGGTCACTATTGTGACATTGACCGTTTTAGGGTCGCTCTTGATCTTTGCAGAAATTCTTCTGCCAGGCATGATCGCAGGTTCTGTAGGTGCACTTTGTTTTTTGGGAGCCATTGTGTCTGGATACAAGATTTATGATGGCGCCACGCCTCACTACATCGCTTTGGCGATTGTGGGCATTGGTCTGGTAGAGTTTCTAATATGGTTGTGGTGGTTTCCGAGGAGCTCTATCGGGAAAGCCCTCATATCCAAGGGAGCGATCGGAAAACTGAATGAACGAGATCCGAGTTTGCAAGGTCAACAGGGTGTCGCGGTTACCGATTTGCGACCCAGTGGGGCTGTCCGTATGGCGAGCGGAGGTAAATTGGATGTTGTCAGTGAGGGCGGTATGATTTTGGAAGGTTCCTCGGTTAAGGTTGTTGAGGCAGATGGCGTTCGTATTGTGGTTCGACAAATAGACTGATCCTTTCCTCATTCGCTAAAGAGTGGTTTTAATTTGTCACCTTTTTCGCAACAAAAACGTATTTAGAACAACAGGAGCAAATCTTTATGGAAAATCCAGCTAATTTAACATACATATTTATCGCAATCATCGCACTGATCGGTTTGGTCGGGGCGATTGTTTTTTTCAACTTCTTTGCGATTTGGCTTCGAGCTTTGACCTCAGGTGCCAAAGTGTCCTACACCGAGCTGATTGCCCTCAGACTGCGTGGTGTCCCAGTGGGTCCTGTCGTTAATGTACGAATCACCGCTATCAAATCCGGTTTACCCCTCAGTATAGATGAGCTTTCGACACATTTTTTGGCTGGAGGAAACATCGAAGCGGTGGTCCAAGCCTTGATAGCCGCCCGCAAAGCGAATATTCATCTAGAATTTGACAGTGCTTGCGCCATCGATTTGGCCACGAAGGGAACTGGGAAATCAGTGATTGAGGCGGTAAGAACGTCAGTTAATCCGATGGTGATCGACTGTCCTAACCCGAATGTGGGCAAAGGAACCATTGATGCCGTCGCCAAGGATGGGATCGTCATCAAGGCAAGGGCCCGCGTTACGGTTCGAACCAGTCTGGATCGTTTTGTGGGGGGCGCGACTGAAGATACTATTATTGCCCGAGTGGGCGAGGGGATTGTTTCCACCGTAGGGTCTTGCGACACTTACAAGGATGTGTTGGAAAACCCCGACCGCATCTCGATGACGGTGCTCGGGAAGTCTCTCGATAGCAATACGGCCTTTGAAATCCTTTCCATCGACATTGCTGATGTGGATGTGGGGGAGAATGTAGGTGCTAAGCTTCAAGCAGAACAAGCCGATGCGAACAAGCTCATTGCCCAGGCCGAAGCCGAAGTTCGGAGAGCTGCGGCTGTGGCCACCGAGCAAGAGATGGTGGCGCGCGTTGCCGAAATGCGGGCGCGAGTGGTGGAAGCTGAGGCTCAAGTGCCTCTGGCAATTTCCGAAGCCTTTCGGTCAGGTAATCTTGGCGTGATGGATTACTACCGTCTCAAAAATATCCAGGCTGATACTTCCATGCGCGACGCCATTGGTGGTGAGGATGAAGGCTCTGATGGCGAAGTCAAAGGGTGATTCAGTTTTTATCTCACCAAATAACTCGTTGAATTTCTGACAGGCTATCTCCGTTATGGACAAAGTTGCCCTCATGGATGGAGGACCCCTTCTGTTTCTGCTGTTTGCCTTGTTGGGGGTGGCGGCAGACTGGATCGGTAAGAGACGCAAGGCTCGTGCGCAGGAATCTTCGATGCCTGTCGCGCCAGTAAGGCGTTCCACCCCGAGTGCAAGCCAGGACGCCCCTCACTCTTCCCAACCTTCAGCCAGAGCCTATCGCCACTGGAAAAATCCTCCGCCCTCTCAGCCATCCGGTCTTTTTGAGCGGCTCCAGGATGAATTGCGTAAGGTTGCCGAGGCTGCCGAGATAAGCGAGGTGATTGATGAAAGACCCAAGGCACCCGCAGTGGTTCCGCCTCCTCTGCCCAAGCTTCCTCCTGCAGGGCCCAGCCTGAAACCCTCTACCAAGGTTGGATCTACCACTTCCTCCAAAGTAGACTTGGATCGGGCGGCTTCTCTTGTCGAAAAGGCTACGCGTGAGCTTGAGGAGGTGAAAAGCCAACGTCCTTCCAGAAGGTTGAAAACTTCTGCTCATCGAGGGGGCATGATGTCCTTTGCATCAACCCGTCGATCCCTGAGAGACCCCAGTCAGCTAAGGCAAGCGATTATCCTGCAAACCATTCTTGAGCCACCCAAATCGTTGCAGGGAGAATCGTTCTAGTCCATGCGTGTGCGTTCATGACTGAAGTGATTGCTCCTTCCTTGGTTGCCTCAGCTTCTTTGGTGTTGGGCTGAATCACACCTCTTGAGGTGCTTGGGCGGCCATTGCTCGCATGACATCCTTGAGGGGGGAAATCCCTTCATCGAATGCGGCGGCCAGCTCGATGACTTTCACCCCACGCAGCCGTCTCTTGAATGAGCGGAGATGGGCCTGTGACTCCTTCATGTCCATCTTGTTGGCGGCGACTACGTATGGCTTTTCCAACATCTTCGGATCGTAGAGTTCGAGTTCCTTTCGAAGCTGCTTGAAGTCATCCCAGGGTTTGCGCGCATCGGTCCCCGCCATGTCGATGAGCAACACAAGCGCTCGGCAGCGCTGAATATGCCTAAGGAAGGCATGACCCAGGCCTACGTTTTGATGCGCGCCATCAATCAGACCTGGGATGTCGCATACCGTGATACGATGATAATCGCTAAACTCAAGCACCCCAATTTGCGGGTGTAAGGTTGTGAAAGGGTAGGGGGCGATTTTGGGGCGTGCCTTGGAAATGGCAGTGAGCAGAGTGGACTTTCCTGCGTTCGGGTAGCCTACCAAGCCGATTTCCGCAAGGATACGCAGCTCCAGTAGGAAGCTGCCTTCATCGCCCGGTTGTCCAGGCTGTGCGAACCGAGGTGTTTGATGTTTGGAATTGGCGAAGTGTTGGTTGCCCAGGCCGCCTTTACCCCCTCTGCAGAGCACGAAGCGCTGACCGTCCTCCACAAGATCGGCTGCCAGTTCCTTTTGCAGGCGAGGTTCTGAGTCGGTTTCCTCCTCCTGGGTTTGTTCTAAATCAATTTCAACGCCCCTTTCGCTCCCCTGGTGGCGAATCATACCATCAGCAGCCCCCGTTTCTTTAATCGATGCTTCCGATTCGGAAAGATCTTCCTGCCCAGAGTCTGAACCTCTTTGGTAAGCCTTTTGAATGCCTGCCGTTTCAGGGTCCACCAATCTCCAAATGGTCGTCCCACAGGGCACTTTCACCACCACCGTTGGACCGCTTTTGCCCGTTTTTCCCTTCCCTTGCCCTGGGAGACCGTTCTTGGCAACGATGCGGGGAGAGTAATACTGAGCAATCAGATTGTTGATATCGTGGCAAGCTTCCAGAACGATGTCACCGCCGCGTCCGCCATCTCCCCCACAAGGGCCACCCTTGGGGCGGAAAGCCTCCCTGAGCAGCGCGACACATCCGTTGCCACCATGACCCGCTCGAGCAACAATTTTGACCGAATCGACAAACATAGAAGTTCTGAATGCTAGAAAAGCATGAAAAAAGGCGAGGCCTTGGACCCCGCCTTACTCAAAAATGGATTTTTGGGTCTGCTTTTACAGGTTCCCGGGTTACGCAACCGGCTGCACGTTGACTCGGCGACTGCCCTTGTCGAAAAGGACTTTTCCATCGGCCAATGCGAATAGAGTCCAGTCACGTCCTTGACCCACGTTCAATCCGGGGACAAAGCGACTACCTCGCTGCCTGATAATGATGTTGCCGGCTTTGACCACTTCGCCGCCAAATTTTTTGACACCTAAGCGTTTGCTGTTGCTGTCGCGACCATTTCGTGAGCTCCCCTGTCCTTTTTTATGTGCCATGATGAATCTGTGGTTAAGCGTTGATCTCTTTGACTTGAACCAAGGTCAGCTGCTGGCGATGACCGATGGTTTTCTGATAGCCCTTACGCCGTCTCATCTTGAAGGTGGTGACCTTGGGTCCTTTTTTGTGTAGCAACACGTCAGCCACCACGGTGGCAGATTCCACCGTAGGGGTGCCCACTTTAAAGTTGCCATCCTGGTTGATGAGGAGGATCTTGTCGAACGTTACCGACTGGCCTGCCTCCACATTCAAGCGTTCGATCTCGAACTTGTCACCGGATTTCACCCGGTATTGCTTGCCACCTGTCTCTAAAACCGCGTACATGATTGAAAAGTCTCCCAAAATAGGAAGTGTTAAAAAATCAAAATAGTCCCTCAGTGTCAATAACCGAACCAAAAAAAATCACTCTTTGGTTATGACGAGTCGATCGATGCCTCATGCCAAAGGCGCGACTCATGAGCCCCCTTTCAGCTGGATGGCAGATCAAAATACCCAGGCGCTATGAAAATAAGAAGCCAGTGGGTCACCTTTGGGGTGGGGGGTCCTGCTCCTGCTTGGTCTGCTGAATCACGTGGGCCTGGATGAGATCCTGCCTCTGGTGCGTCATACGGGATGGCGTTTTGGCTGGATAGCTCCTTATTTTCTCCTTCCTATCCTTTTCGCTGCCCTTTCCTGGAAAGCCTTTTTTTGTTCTCAGCATGCTTATCCATTGCCCGGGGTGGTGAGGGCAACATGGGTCGGCCTTGCTTGCAACTGGCTTCTCCCGGTAGCCCAGGTGGGTGGAGAGATCGCCAAGGCCCGGATGTTGAGTTCTCCCTCTCGGGACCTGGTTCTTTGGGCAGCCATGATTCTGGATAAGACCTTCCAGCTTGTCACGCAGTGCTGTTTTGGCGCATTGGGCCTTGGTCTCCTACTCGCCTTTCGATTTGATCAAGCCACTTTTCGACCGGCTTTGGCTGGGATCGGATTGCTTTCGCTTTGCCATGGCTGGGGAAGTTTACCTCATCATGGGCTGGATGGGGCACCCGGTGACCTATGTCGAGGCCGTGATTTTTGAAAGCCTGGGTGAAACAGTGCGCATGGCAGGTTTCATCGTGCCAGCTGGATTGGGCATCCAGGAGGGGGCCCTTACCCTCATCGGTGCTGCCCAGGGGGTGTCTCCTACTGCTTACCTTTCCCTATCCGTGGGCAAGAGATTGCGTAAATGTTTGGTAGGAGGCCCGGCCTTGTTGGGTTGGTTTCTCAAGTGGGGGCAAGCGCCTGAGGTCGTCGGCCTTCAAAGCTCCCGTTCATCGCTTTAAAACTCGCCACCGGAGGTGGTTTGATTAACATGAATGCCATCATGTCTGAGCGTTTAAAAAGTTCTGGGGGAGCACCTCGGACAGTCGTTTTGGTGGCGAATGGTGATTTGCGGCTTTCTGCCAATCAAAAGTGCTGGCAGGAACAAAAGAAGATGGAGCGCGCGCTGACCGCAGCTCTTCGTCAGGAAGGCTGGAAGGTGTTGCGTGCCCATGCTTACGATCCGATGAAACGCCACGGCTTCATTGATTCGCAGAAAATGGGTCTTGAGGTTTTTAGAGGGGTGGATCCCCAAGCCCCTCTCATCGTTGCCGAATCGGTCTGGCAATACAGCCAACATTTGCTTCCAGGCCTCTCAACTCACAAAGGACCCATCCTGACCGTCGCCAATTGGAGTGGCACTTGGCCAGGCTTGGTCGGGATGCTCAATCTCAATGGCTCACTGACCAAGATGGGAATTTCCTACAGCACGATCTGGAGCCAGCAATTCAAGGATGACTTCTTTCGACAAGGTCTACGGCAGTGGTTGAAGGAAGGAACGATTACGCATGATCAAAGCCATGTTCGGCCTCTTGGTTTTTGTCGCGTTTCCCAGCAGGAAGAGGCCTTGGGATCGAGTGTTGCCAAACGCTTACAACGTGAAAAGGCTATCATGGGAGTGTTTGATGAGGGGTGCATGGGGATGCATAATGCCATTATTCCTGATGAACTTCTCCATCCAACCGGCGTTTTCAAGGAGCGTTTGAGCCAATCGGCTCTCTATGCCGAATCCTGCGAGGTGAGTGATTCCGAAGCGGAGGCTGTCTATGCGTGGCTTTGCAAGAAGGGAGTGAAGTTTGTTTTTGGAGAGCGTGAAGAAAAGGACCTCACCCTTTCGCAGGTGCTTTGGCAATGCAAGATGTACATCGCCTCTCTGCGTCTAGCCGATGCGTTCGGTTGCGCCACCATTGGGATTCAATACCAGCAAGGTTTGAAGGATCTCATGCCTGCTAGTGATTTGGTGGAAGGTTTGCTCAACAATACCGACCGCCCACCGGTGCGTTCTTCGCAAGATGGTCCTTTGCTCTATGAAGGGAAGGCGCTTCCTCATTTCAATGAAGTCGACGAATGTGCAGGGCTCGATGCTTTGCTGACTCATCGCCTGTGGGAAGAGCTCGGGTGGCCGCCCGAAACGACCTTGCACGACCTGCGTTGGGGTGCTTCCTACAGAAGCCGCGGTACCCGAGACTATGTGTGGGTATTTCTGATCAGCGGGGCCGCTCCGGCAGCCCACTTCAAGGGGGGGTATCGTGGAGCTTCTAGCGAACGGCAGCCACCCATGTATTTTCGGCTTGGTGGCGGAACACTGAAGGGAGTTTCTAAGCCCGGTTGGATTGTGTGGAGTCGCGTTTTCATTATGGATGGAAGGCTGCATTGTGACCTTGGTGTGGCTGAAGTGGTGGCATTGCCAGAGAAGGAAACCCAACGAAGATGGCAGGAGACAACGCCCCAATGGCCCATCATGCATGCCGTACTCAAGGGTATTACCCGAGATCAGATGATGGCTCGTCACAAGTCCAATCACATTCAGGTGGTTTATGCACCCAATCAAAAACAGGCGCATCGAGCCTGTCGCATCAAGGCCTCGGCCATGGCTGCCCTCGGTGTCGAGACCTTTCTCTGTGGCGAGGTCGATCCCGGATGAGGCACCACTAACACGACTCACAAGCATTCATTGGCTTTATTGGACTCGGTATTTCGTGGGCTCATGACAGAGAGAAAGGAGGAAACTTCGCCAAGATCCATTGCGTCGCCATCGACGTGGATGAGGTCTCTTTACGACTGGACCCTGCATTGGGCAGATCGACCTCAAGGAAGCTGGGCCTTGTTCCTCATTGCCTTTGGTGAATCGTCTTTTTTTCCGATCCCGCCCGATGTGCTCCTGATCGCTCTTTGTGTGGGTTCGGTGACACGATCTTATCGTTTTGCAGCCATATGTACCTTGGGCTCTCTTCTAGGGGGCTGCGCAGGATATGCCATAGGGTATTATGGTTACGACTGGATCGGGGTGGTCATCGTGAAAGCCTACCACGGTGAGGCAGTCATGGCGCAAATCAAGCAGTGGTATGATCAGTGGGGGTTTTGGGGCAACTTGACCGCTGCAGTGACTCCTATACCTTACAAGGTCTTTACCATTGCCTCTGGGGCTTTTCACTTTTCCTTTGGAGGATTCCTGCTCGCGTCGCTCCTGGGCCGCTCCTTGAGGTTTTTCGTAGTGGCAACCCTCCTCTATTGGTGGGGTTCCTCCATCAAGGCCTTCATCGATCACTATTTTAATTGGTGTGCATGGGCTTTCATGATTCTTCTGGTGGCCGGCTTCCTGGTATTGAAAGTCCTCCGTTAGTCAGTCTCATGCACAAGAGTGGAGCCTGCCAGAGCCTTTGAATGGGTTGACGACCTTTCACGACGCCTGTCATCTGGCGCATGCTCAGGGCATTACCATGCCTACCAGACAATGGGTGCAGGCTGTTGCGGGGCCTCATTATGTCGAGTTGAACGAAGCTGATATCTGTTGCGGAAGTGCAGGGAGCTACAATCTGACGGAACTAGAAATGGCGGCTCGCCTGCAACTCAGGAAAACCACGCATGTCGGGCAGAGCAAAGCCTCCCTGGTCATCACAACGAATCCTGGATGCATTCTGCAAATCCAGTCCGGACTCAAAAAGGAGGGACTTGGTTCAGTTCGTTTCATGCACCTTGCGGATTATCTTGAAATGGCAAGGCGGTAGGCATTTACCAAAGCCAGTAAGCCAATACACCGGTAACGCCCAAAGCAGGTAGATAATCTCCCAGTCTTGGCTTGCCGACTCCCAGAATGAGCACGATGGAGACGAAGACCATCATTCCGGAAACCGCCATGACGCCATCGGTCACATTCGGGTTCAGGTAGTGATCCTGGAGCCAACGGCAAAGGAGGCTCAGGTTACCTTGAAAAGCCAGGACAGGGATCCAAGACAAGCAGACCCCTTTTCCAAAGCTGCGAGCTAGAGAATAGGCAGCCACTGTGTCCATGCTTGCCTTCAATGCCAAAACCCATGCATCACCCGAAAAGCCCTCCATGATCGCGCCCAGAACGGCCAGGGGTGTGAGACAAAACAGTGCCGCACTGACCTTGAACCCGTTGGCCAATTCTGGTTTACGCAAGGCATCACTTGCGTGGGTGGCAACACGACTCAAAGACTTTTGAAGTCCAAGTGCTAAACCGATGGCGTTGCCAGCCAGGAGGCCGGCCATGATGACTAGGAACTGTCGAAGGTGGTCCCAAAGACTGCCATGTGTCGACTTCCAAAGCAGCCAGCACCCAATGCTCATGGCTGCGATGGCGACGAGGTATCGGATTCGCTGCTCGAAGGCATGACCCAGGTCCCGGCGTAGCAGAAGAGCGGCCAGTGAACCAAGGAGAATGCCGGAGGCATTGATGAGCGTACCCGTCACATTTGGAAGGTTAATTCAATGCAAGCCTCCGGTTCAACCCCGTCCATGTCAAAGATTTCAGCCCTTGTCACCAGGTAAGGAGATTGTATGTTTCACCGATGCCCATCGGTCCTCTCAACAGCTGGCTCACTTGCGTCAGTGCTTTACTGAGCCTATGGCTTCTCTCAGGAGGATTGGATGCAGAGGAGAGTCGGACAATGGATGCGAGGGAAGGGGCATCGGATGCCGCTAGCGCTTTCTGGTCGGTGAAGCCGGTCGTAGAAATCAAACGGCCGAAGGTCAAAGCGTTGGATTGGCCTCGGCAGCCGATGGATTTTCATGTGCTGGCATCCATGGAAGCTCATGGTCTGACCCCAGCACCGCAGGCCGATGCGCGTACCTTGGCGCGCCGGCTCCATTACGACCTCACAGGGCTAGCTCCAAGTTTCCATGAGCTGGAAGCCTACGTTCATGACGACTCACCAGATGCTTACCCGCGGCTGGTGGATCGACTCTTGGATTCCCCTCGATTCGGAGAGCGAATGGCCAGCCTCTGGCTGCATCTTTCACGCTATGCGGAGGATCAGGCCCACCAGGTGGGGAATGATACCAAGCATTTTTACCCCAATGCCTACCGTTATCGGCAATGGGTGATTGACGCCTTCAATAAGGATCTTCCTTACAGCGAATTCATTCGACTTCAATTGGCAGGAGATCTTCTGCCCGCTACTTCTCATGACGATCTGGTGGCCACCGGCTTTTTGGGCTTGGGGCACAAATTTTACAATCGTGGTCGACTGGACGTTAAGGCGGAGGAGTGGGCCGATCAGGTCGATACGGTGATGCGGACCTTTCAAGGCTTGACCGTGGCCTGTGCTCGATGCCACGACCACAAATTCGATCCTATAACGGTCGAAGATTACCACGCAGTCGCAGGTATCTTTGCGAGCACCGAGTTGGTCAATGTCGCCTATGACAAGCCAGAGGCTGAGCTCACCAAGGAAGACAAGCAAGCACACCGATTCACCGCCCACGTGGTGAAGGACAAGGCGGTGGAGGACTTGCCAGTATTCATTCGCGGCAACGTCGATCAAAAAGGGGAAGTCGTACCCAGTGGCTTCCTTTCCTGGCTCAATGGTGGTGCCACCGGGGCTCTTGATACCAAGGAAAGTGGTCGTCGTGAACTTGCCGAAGCCATTGTCTCTCCGGCAAACCCTCTGACCTACCGCGTGTATGCCAACCGTCTCTGGTCGATGTTCTTCGGGGAGGGTTTGGTGCCCACCACGAGTAATTTTGGTTCACTGGGTGAACCTCCCTCACACCCTGATTTGCTGGATGATCTCGCCCATCGACTTCGATCCAGCGGGGGGTTCACCAAAGCGCTGGTGCGCGAAATGGTCCTCTCGGCGACCTATCGACAAGCCTCCGCGGTCTCAGATGACCACCTCAACAAAGATCCGTCCAACCGATGGCTTTCCCGCATGAGGCTTCGCAGAATGACCGTCGAAATGTGGCGTGACAGCATGCTTCAGGTGGCCAACACCCTCCAGCATCGAGGGGGTCCTTCCATGGAACTGGATGATCCCTCCAATACCCGGCGAACGGTTTTTGCTCGTGTCAGCCGCCTGCAGCTCGATCCCATGCTCCTTTCCATGGATTATCCTGATGCCAACGTGCATGCTGCGGATCGAAGCGAAACCACCACCCCTCTTCAAAAGCTCTATGCCATGAATAGTCCCTTTGCCATCGAGCAGGCACAAAAGGTGATTCAAAACATGCATCCCCATCCAACCAAGATCGACCAAGAGGATGGACTGGATGCCCTTTTTCGGCAGGTACTCTCCAGAAATCCGGATACCGAAGAGAAGGCCCTCGCTCGCGAATATCTCCATGGGGCTCCACCCGCGACACGATGGGAGAGCCTCGCCCAGGCATTGATGATGTCCAACGAATTGCTCTATGTCGATTGATCATGAAGAGACCTTTCCCTTTCAAACATGATGCCATGCATGCTCTGAGTCGACGATCCATGTTGCAGTGTTCGGCTTCAGGTTTTGGCCTTCTGGGTCTGGCTGGCATGCTGCCCGGTGCTAATGCCACCTCCGCTTCGGGCCTGCATCAAACGCATACTCCGCGTGCCAAGCGGATGATTTTTCTGTTTATGAATGGAGGGCCCTCGCACGTCGATACCTTCGATCCCAAGCCTTCCCTTTCGCGCTTTGAGGGCACACAGCCTACGGGGGATCTCTACAAGAAGCCCAAGACCTCCGGGTTCATGCCATCTCCCTTTGCCTTTCAACGTCACGGACGAAGTGGAATCCATGTTAGCGAGTCGCTTCCTAACATCGCCAAGGTGATCGATGAGTGTTGTGTCATTCGTTCCATGCACACCGATGTGCCAAATCATGAGCCTGCCTTGCTCCAGATGCACACGGGCAACATTCAGCCCATTCGACCATCCTTTGGATCCTGGCTGCTTTATGGCTTGGGAAGTGAAAACGAGAACTTACCAGGTTATGTGGTCCTGCGCCCCAGCCCCAACATCGTGGTGGGGCCTGCTCTATGGTCCAATAGCTTTCTACCGGCAAAATATCAGGCCACCAGTATCCTGACTTCCGATCTCAAGGTCGATCGTCTGATTCGTCATATTCGCAACCCCATCCATGATCTCAAGAACCAGCGCCAGCAGTTGGATCTGGTGCAGGCTTTCAACCGGCGTCATCAATGGATGCGCTCGGATCAAGGGGACCTTGAAGCCCAGATTCAATCGATGGAAGTTGCTTATCGCATGCAAATGCAGGCAACTGATACCATGGATCTTGAAAAGGAACCTTTCCATATCAAGGATATGTATGGGACATCCACTTTTGGCCAATCTTGCCTCATGGCCAGGCGCATGGTGGAGGCGGGTGTGCGTTGCGTGACCGTCTACTACACCAACAAAAGCAATCAGCCATGGGATACGCATTCCAATCACAATGAAGGACACACGAAACTTTGTAATGACAGTGACCAGGCAACGGCTGCTTTGATTACTGACTTGAAACAGCGAGGACTTTTGGACGATACGTTGGTCATCTGGGGTGGAGAATTCGGACGTACACCTTATTCAGAAACTCGCGACGACAAAAAATCTGTCGCTGGAAGGGATCATCATCACACCGCTTTTTCAATGCTTCTGGCGGGTGGTGGAATTCAGGGCGGCCTTGCTTACGGTCAATCCGACGAGCTCGGCATGCACGCAGTCGACAAACCCATGCATGTGCACGATTTGCATGCCACTTTGCTACATTTGATGGGGTTAGATCATGAAGCATTGACTTACCGCTACTCCGGTAGGGATTTCCGACTCACGGACGTTCATGGAAAGGTCTGTCAAGAGATCATGGCCTAGGCCGGCGGATCTTTGTTCGAGGCAAGTTGAATGACCGTGTCGGTTGGTAGCGAGTGGGCATGGCATGTCTTTCGGCTGTCCTTTTAATGCTCGCAAATCATGGCTTATGGAGGGCGGTAGCAGCCCCCAATTTTTTGATTATT
>Ga0163109_10000779_pt1 | contig 25341 bp, 12 predicted proteins | sample CRUFie1St13metaG_FD_108704 | JGI IMG/M metagenome (GOLD analysis project Ga0163109, IMG submission 108704) | Marine microbial communities from the Costa Rica Dome - CRUD Field 142mm St13 metaG | ecosystem: Environmental > Aquatic > Marine > Oceanic > Photic zone | place: Costa Rica: the Eastern... | reverse complement strand
TTTTTAGATAATGTTATAATTTAAAAAATTTTCACATAATTCTATTCAAGTTAGTGTAAAAAGTATTAGGAAATAATGAAATAATTTTTCTTAAATTATTGTAGCCCGCTTTTAAGCGGTTTTTTTTGTTTTTTAAAGGAAAATTTAATGAAATATCAAAAAATAGATCAGTTCTTAGAAAATTTAAAATCTCGTAATCCTGGTGAGATAGAATTTCATCAAGCAGTTTATGAAGTTGTTGATTCAATTTGGGATTTTTTGAAAGATAACCCACATTATTTACATTCAAACATTTTAGATAGAATAACTGAGCCCGAAAGAGTTCTAATGTTTCGTGTGCCTTGGAGAAATGACAACGGGGATGTTGAAATTAATAGGGGCTATCGCGTAGAATTTAATTCAGCAATTGGTCCTTATAAGGGGGGATTAAGATTTCATCCTTCTGTTAATTTAAGTATTCTTAAATTTTTAGGTTTTGAACAAATTTTTAAAAATAGTCTTACAACTTTGCCAATGGGTGGAGGTAAAGGTGGTTCAAACTTCGACCCAAAAGGTAAGTCTGATAATGAAGTAATGAGCTTTTGTCAATCTTTTATGACTGAATTGTCCAGACACATTGGTGCAGATACGGATGTCCCAGCTGGAGATATCGGTGTAGGTGGAAGAGAAATTGGCTATATGTTTGGACAATATAAGCGTATTAGAAATGAATTTACAGGTGTATTAACAGGAAAGGCTCTTAATTGGGGCGGAAGTTTGATTCGACCTGAAGCTACTGGTTACGGTTGTGTATATTTTGCTGAAGAGATGCTTAAAAACAACAATGACAGTATCGATGGTAAGAAAGTTATTATATCTGGATCTGGTAATGTAGCTCAATATGCTGCTGAAAAGGTTATTGAATTAGGTGGCAAGGTTTTATCTTTTTCAGATTCAAGTGGAACAATTTATGACTCGGATGGCATTAATAATGAGAAATTAGCGTTTGTAATGAACCTAAAAAATATAGAAAGAGGAAGAATCAAAGAATATGCAGATAAATATAATTGTGAATACTATGAGAATTCTCGACCTTGGAACATAAAATGTGATATTGCACTTCCTTGTGCTACCCAAAATGAAATAAATGAGAATGATGCTAAGTCTCTTATAAACAACGGTTGTATTTGTGTTTCTGAGGGTGCCAACATGCCATCTGATGCGGATGCTATTAATTTATTTTTGAGCAATAAAATATTATTTGGACCAGGTAAAGCAGCTAATGCAGGAGGTGTTGCAGTTTCTGGTTTGGAAATGAGTCAGAACAAAATGTTTTCAAATTGGAATAGAAATGAAGTTGATACTAAGCTGCAAAATATAATGAAAAACATCCACGGACAATGCGTAGAATACGGTACAGACAAAAAATTTACAAATTATGTTAAGGGTGCTAACATAGCTGGATTTATAAAGGTTGCTGATTCGATGCTTGATCAAGGAGTAGTATAGTTTTATATCCCGCTAGATAATTCCTCATTCATAGTTTCTTGTATCTTATTTTGGTGTTTTATTATAATACCTTTTCCATTTATGCCATTAAGATGAACACTGATTGGTTTTTCTAATACTATCCAAGTTAACAAATCATTATTTTTTTTAGTTTTTTGTGATCTTAGCCAATCCCAATCAATAAATTGATCTTTGGTAGTTTTACCAATAGTAAAATAACCAATGCGTAGGCTTATAACATTTTGGAAAAAGTGACTTCCAAAAGAAGGATCAATATTGAAATCTTCTGTTGCATATTCAATAATAACTTTAGCTTTTGAAATTTGCTTCCAATTTACTGGTATACCAAGCCATGGATCTGTTGAACCCCATCTTCCAGGTCCAATTAAAAGATAATTTGATTTATCTTTTATTTTAGAGTTTATTTTACCAATTTCGTTAGCAATTACAGATGTTTGGGTTGGATCAAATTTTTTAGGATCAATATATATTATATCAGTAATGGGTTCTATCTTACCATCTCCCAAGGTTACATTACTTTTACATATCAGTTGTTTGGTTTCAAATTCTTCTTTATTGTTTTGTGAATTTAATCCATTGATTAGCATTGGTCTAATTTGCAATAAACAAAATTCTGATTCTTTTTTGTCGTTATCATTTAAGTTGACAGAAAATTCAATTTCAACATCACATCCCAAAGCTTTTTTACCAAGTTCCAATATTCTATTCAGAACTTTATTTAAAGGGAATTCTTCCCATTTTAAGATTGGTTTAAAAGTAGCTACTCTTTTCCCATCGTATCTTAATGAATCTCTTAAAATATTATCTTGGGTTGAAATTACACCCCCAATATGTTTTAGTGTTCCATCATTTTCAGCTCGCTGTAAATTAAACTTTTTTAGGTTGAATTTTTCACCTTTTCTTAAAAGGTTATCTTTTGAATGCATTTGAAGAGCATAAAATTGATTTTGAGAATTTTCAATTATTGATTTAATTGAATAAAATTGAGGTAAAATATCAGGATGTGATGGACAAAATCTAAGTGATTTTTCACCATCTACAATAGTTTTCCCGAATCCTATGGCAATGAATGCCACTCCCTGTTCTCTTTTCAAATAAGAAACAGGATAATAGTTTAAACTTTGAGAAACGCCACTAAAAGTTGGATAAAATATATTTTTATATCTTTTGCCTACTAGTTCTTGTATCAATACTGCCATTTTTTCTTCTTCTTGCCTACTTGAAGAAGTATCCATTACTGATTTTGGATCTTGAAAAAAAGTGGATGCAAAAACTCGTTTAATAGCTTCTGTTAATTGACTAAGTCTAATTTTTATACTTTTTGAATTATTTGGAAGCATATACGTAGCGTATAGACCTGCTAATGGTTGATACTGAGAATCTTCAAGCAAACTTGAAGATCTCACAGCAATTGGATAGTTGATGTCAATTATATATTGTGTTAATTTTCTTATTAAACTTCTTGATAATTTTGCCTTTAAAAATTTGTCTTCAATAATTGAATTGTCTTTTTCATTTAGTGCAAACTCCCATAGATTATTTGAATCCATAAATGAATCAAATTCATTAGTTCCTATGACAGCTATTTTAGGAATTCTAATTTGAATATTTTCAAATTCTAAATTCAAATTTGATTCATTTATAAGTTGGTTAGCATATGCGAGCCCTCTAGCTTTGCCTCCAAGTGATCCTTCTGATATTCTCACATAAGTTGTTTCGGGATTAAATGCTTTTATAGAAAAATCTACAATTTTCCCTGCCTGCTGCTCTTTTAGTGCTGTGCCAAGTAAATGTAAAAGATGTTTTCTCATATCCTCAGATTTTTCAAAATCGGAAAACATTATAGGTCTTATTGTCGAAGCACGATCAAATTCACCTCTAGCAGCAAGCCAGTTTGAAAAATGGTTTTTTGAAGCATGGTATTTTAACGATTTTATAGGTGCCTTTTTAACAGCTTCCCTTAATTCGTAAATATTTGTACATTTGTATAAAATTTCATCATCTTTTCCTAAAAGTTCAAAATCACCAAAACCAAAATTTCTCATTATGAATTTCTTTAGATCCTGTAAAAGTCTAGAAGATTTCTTGTCAAGAAATGGTATATTAATTTGTGCAGCATTTTGTTTGTGATTTATATCTGTTGATTGTAATAAAATTGGCATTGTAGGATCTTGTTTTTTTACCAATTTTATGAAATCGATTCCACAATTATTAACTAGCTTTCTTTTCTTGGGGAATCTAATGTCTGATATTATACCCAAAAGATTTTTTCTGTAATCCTTATAGTATTTTTCAGCTTCCTCCCAGGTACTAGCTAATAAAATTTTAGGTCTTCCACGCATATGTAGTTGTCTTTGAGCGTCATCTATACTTTTACTAATTAAATTTCTAGTATGGTAAGTTATTTCTTTATAAAGTAAGGGTAAAATGATTGAATAATATTGCGGGGAATCTTCTACTAATATGATAACTCTTACATCACCTTTTTTAACATCACGTTTGATATTTAATCTGTCTTCAATAAATTTAATAATAGCTGGAAAAACATTTGCATTGCCAGACCAAGTAAAAACTCTATCAATTTTAGTTTTTGGTATTGGGTTTGGTAATTGTTTTAGTTCTGACTCATCAAATACAAGCAAAACTACGGGTATGTTCGGATCTTTTGATTTGATTTTATTACTTAATGATATTGGATCCATATCAGATATTCTTATCATCACAATGATTAGATCAAAATTTCTTTTTGAAATCATTTTCATTGCATTTGCAGCGGTTGATGCTCTCCAAACACGTGGAGCATAGCTTAAATTCATACCCATATATTCGTGTAAAATTTGTTCTGTTAATTGACCATCTTGCTCGAGAGTAAATGCATCATATGGACTTGCTACTAGCAATATTTCATGAACTCTATGGAGAATGAGTTCTTGGAAATTCCAGTTTGGTTTTTGTTGTTTTTTTGACATTTAAAATAAAACTTAATAAAAAATTTAATAAAAAAACATTTATTTCTTTATATCTACTTTTTTAAATAGATTTTGACCAATGAAGATAAGAATTGTCTTTATATTTATAATAGTATTTAATTTTATTCTTAGTGAAGAAAGAAGTTGGAATACAACACCATTTGATAGAATATGGAATAAAACCGTACATCCAATGATGTTTCGTGATCCTATTATTATTACACCATTTGATATTAGGATTGGACAAACTTATTGGGGCGGAGAGGACTATTGGAATAGCTTTAAATTAACTCAACCCTTTGGCGAACAAGGTTCGAATGGTCAGAATGGTTTTATAACAGATAATACGGATGAGAGATTTGATAATATAGCTGATCCGATTGTTAGAAAAAGTTTATTTTTTGCTGTAGATATAGCTAAAACAAATATAACAAATTTAGTTTACCATCAAAATGTAATAGATATTCAATTTGGTCTAGGATACAAATTAAATCAGATGCTCACAGAAGTAGAATTAGATGATGGATGGAGAAATATTGAATCTGTTACAAGTATTCCTCAGTCAGGAACGTTAAAATTTAAACCTAAATTTCAAGATTACAATTTCAATACTACCATTACATTTCAAAGATCTCCAACATATTTAATGTATTTAAATCATTCAATTGGTTATGTTACTTCTTCCTTATATCAAACTGTGGGAGGAGATAGTTATTTAGATGGTGATGGTGTAGCTGAATCATTTGGTTGGGGTTTAAAATATATTGGTGATAATGATAATAAACGTTTTTCTTTTAATTGGGGTTTTGAATCTCAATGGCAAAAAATTTTCATTCCTGAGCTTAATGACCCTGATAATATTTCACCAATTTCTAAAGTTGACTTGAGATCTTTTGGAATATTATTTACGTTTAGTGCTAATATTGGTGGGGTCAGCACAATTGGAGATAAAGCTTTCAGAACATTAATGAATGATGACTTCGTCAATAGTGCAATTGAGTTTGAACAGTTTTTAGAAAAATATCCAAAACACGGTAAGAAAGATAAAGCTGAAAAAATGTTGGACTTTTGTTATGAGCAAATACCATATCAAAGATTTAGAGAAGGACTTAAAGATTTAAATGTTAATAATTACGATAGAGCAATTAAGTTGCTTGATATGGCACAGGCAGATGCAAACGAAAACTTAAAATTTGAAATAAATTCTCGTCTATCAGAAATAGCAAATTCATTGTTAGATAGTGTTTTGAATAACTATCAAATAATGGGGTATGAGTCAGCAGAAAACCTAGTTCAAAAAGCTATTGAAATTTCTCCAAAAACTAGGTTTAGAGGGGATAAAGTGCTTGCTAAAATATATTTTGAACAGGGTAACATTCTATTTAAAATAGGAAATTACGAAAAAGCACTTGAAAAATTTAGTTTTGCTCAAAGACTAGACCCTGATATGGGTAATTTATTAAATGTCAAACGTAAAGATTTAGCATTTGGTTTTATAAATGATGCATCTAAAGCTACAGATGTTGAGTCAATTTATTTAGTTATTGAATCTCTAAAATCTGCAATAAAAATGGAACCTGAATTGGCTATTGATATGGAAAATATTGTTAAAGAATTAGAGAAGCGTTTAGAAGAAATGGATAAAAGAGAAGTGCAGAAAATCATTGACGACATTGTAAATATTGATAGGCGACCAAGTGAAAATCTGAATAAAAAGAAATTAGAATTAGGGTTATTGCCTCACGAAGTAATAGAAATATTGGGTGAGCCTGATAATGTTGATACTATAACAGGTGCTGATGGAACTAGATATGATATGTGGAGTTATAAAAAATCTGATTTAACTAAGCGCTTATATTTTGAAGATTTATTTTTAATAAGAATGGAAGAGGAATAATAATTAAGGAGTTATTTTGATAAAAAGAAGTCATACCTGTGGAGAATTAACAAAGATAAATATTGGTGAAACAATATCATTATGCGGTTGGATCAGCAAAAGAAGAGATCACGGTGGATTAAGTTTTGTAGATTTGAGAGATAGATATGGTAAAACTCAAATTGTATTTAATGAAGAATTGCATTTAGATGTATTTAAAAAAGCAAAAAAATTAGGACTTGAGGATGTTATTGGTATAAAAGGGGTTGTTGTCCAAAGACCATTAGATGCAGTTAATGAAAGTATGGTTACTGGTGAAATTGATGTGGTAGTATCACAAATCGATATTTTTAATGAAGCTGATGCTATGCCTTTTGATGTTAATGATAGAAATTCTGCAAATGAAGATCATCGTTTGAAATATAGATTCCTTGAGCTTAGAACTAAAGATCTTCAGAAAAATATGTTTATAAGACATAAAGCTGCTTTTGCTGTAAGAGATCATATGTCCAAAAACGGCTTTATTGAAGTTGAAACACCAGTGTTGATGAAATCAACTCCTGAAGGAGCAAGAGATTTCCTTGTTCCTAGCCGATTACATCAGGGGAAATTCTATGCTTTGCCACAATCTCCTCAAACCTATAAGCAATTATTAATGGTTTCAGGTTTTGATAAATATTTTCAAATTGTCAAATGTTTCAGAGATGAAGATTTTAGAGCTGATAGGCAACCTGAATTTACTCAGATAGATATTGAAATGTCATTTGTTGAACAAGATGATATAATAAATATGGCAACTGGATTAACAAGGCACATATTTAAAGAAATTTTAAATGTTGAATTGGCTAAAGATTTTCCACAATTAAATTATCATGAAGCGATGGAACGATATGGATCTGATAAACCAGATATAAGATTTAATATGGAATTAAAAGAAATGTCAAGTTATGTTGAAGCATCTGATTTTAATGCATTTAAATCAGTACTTGCAAATAGTGGGCGAGTTAAAGGAATTGTATGTCCAAATGGTGAAAGTTACAGCAGAAAAGTTATAGACGAATTAACAGATCATATGAAAACATATTATGGTGCTAAAGGTTTGGCCTGGCTTAAGTGTAAAGATGGAAAATTAGATGGTGGTATAAGTAAGTTTTTCCCTGAAGAAGTACAAAATTTAATGATTAACGATTTAGAAATAAATGATGGTGATATTATTTTTATGATTGGAGATGATGTATCAGTTGTTTGGCAAGGTTTAGGTGCTCTTAGACTTGAAATTGGTAAGCGTGAAAATTTAATAGATAATTCAAAATGGGCACCTTTATGGGTAGTCGATTTCCCGCTTGTTGAGTGGAATTCTGATGAAAAGCGTTGGGATGCTCTACATCACCCCTTTACAGCACCTCATCCTGATGATATCGATTTAATTGATACTGACCCAGCAAATGTAAGATCGCTTGGATATGATCTTGTATTAAATGGATATGAAATTGGTGGAGGTTCCATTCGTATTCATAAAAGAGATTTACAACAAAAAGCATTTTCATTGCTTGGTGTTAGTGACGAAGAGGCTGAAGAAAAATTTGGTTTTTTAATGAATGCATTTCGATATGGTGCACCACCGCACGGTGGAATTGCATTTGGATTTGACAGAATTGCTATGTTAATGTCTGGTTCATCTCAAATTCGAGATGTTATTGCTTTTCCCAAAACAACCTCTGCTATGTCTCTTATGGATAATTCACCTTCAGATGTAGATAAAAAACAATTGAATGAATTAGGGCTTAGTATAAAAAAATAAAAGGATGAAAATATGATTGACTTTATTATAGGTAATTTATTTTTTTAATCTAAAAGCAGATAAATTCAGCAAAACACAAAATGCTTATAAAATAGAACATTTATTGGACTGATATAATTGCATAAATCCATAGTTTTTTTGTAAATTTATAAGCTTTATGGATCCTGATATTTGTAAATATAAATCAAGTTTTTTTTGCTTAGAATTAGGTTTTTCAATATGAAAAAAATAATAAATCTAGGCAACAATGACCCCATATCTCTCCTTGGAACTAATGATCAAAATCTAAAAATTTTAGAAAAAGAATTTAATTCTACAATTACTGTACGTGGAACGACAATGATTTTAAATGGCAGTCAAGATGAAGCCATGTTAATAGAAAAAATTGTTCAAGATATGCTGATTACAGCAAATAGAAAGGGTTATGTAGATGAAGACGATGTCAGAACATTAATTTCATTTACAGAAAATGATTCAAATACATTAGAAATAGAGGATCCAAACAAACCTCTAATAGTATATACGCATAAAGGTTCAGTTAATGCAGTAACTCCAGGTCAAAAGATTTTTTTAGAGAAAGTAAATGATAACGATATAACATTTGCTGTTGGGCCTGCAGGTACAGGAAAAACATATCTTGCTGTAGCTTTTGCCGTCGCAGCTCTAAAAAATAAGATAGTTGAAAGAATTGTTATTACTAGACCTGCTGTTGAAGCAGGTGAAAATTTAGGATTTTTGCCAGGAGATTTAAAGGAAAAAATAGATCCATATTTAAATCCAATATATGATGCTTTAAGGGATATGATAAAAAATGATAGACTTGAGAAATTAATGGATCGTAAAATAATTGAGGTTGCGCCTCTTGCCTATATGCGAGGGAGAACATTGCAAAACGCCTTTATAATATTAGATGAGGCTCAAAATGCAACCAAAACACAAATGAAAATGTTTCTCACTCGCCTAGGTGTAACATCAAAAGCGATTGTAACGGGAGATATAACTCAAATTGATTTGCCTAAGAAAAGCTCTTCAGGATTATTGGATGCACTAAAAATTTTAAAGAATGTAAAAGAAATTGGATTTGTTAATTTTGAAGAGAATGACGTATTGAGGCATAAATTAGTTAAAAAAATAATTATGGCATATGGTAAAAATGAGGAAAGTTAAATGGCTGAAGTTTTAATTTTAGATTTTGCACGAACTCCAATTGGCTCATTTAATGGTTCATTGAGTAATGCTCCAGTTACGAGACTTGGAGCTTTAGTTATTGAATCATTGCTTAAAAAAACAAATGTAAGGCCTGATGAAGTTGATGAAGTAATTTTAGGTAATGTTTTGTCTGCTGGAGTTGGTCAGGCACCAGCAAGACAAGCTGCAATTTATGGAGGTTTAACTAATACAGTAGAATGTACCACAATAAATAAAATGTGTGGTTCTGGCCTAAAAGCAATTATGTTATCTAATCAAATTATTTTATCTGGTGATTCAAAAATTATGATTGCAGGTGGAATGGAGAACATGAGCCTATCTCCCCATATTTTATCAAATAGTAGAACTGGAAATAGGTTGGGTCATGGAAAAATAATTGATACAATGATCATTGATGGATTGTGGGATGCATATGGTCAGACTCATATGGGCAACTGCGCAGAGCTGTGTGCAAATAAGTATAACTTTTCAAGAGAAGATCAAGATAAATTCGCTATTGATTCGTATAGAAAATCACAACAGGCTCAATTAGATGGATATTTTGAATCTGAAATAATTCCAGTTTCAATTAAGGACAGAAAAGGGAATGAACTAATCATTGATAAAGATGAAGAGCCTTGTAAGGTGAAATTTGATAAAATTTCATCTTTGAGACCTGCTTTTGACAAAAATGGTACTGTAACTGCAGCGAATGCAAGTACAATTAATGATGGCGCTGCTGGTTTGTTGCTTGCCCATTCATCCTTATTAGATGATTTAGATTGTAATCCCAAAGCTAAAATAATAGCTCAAGCTTCTTCAGCTAACAAACCTGAATGGTTTACAACTGCGCCAGTTAAGGCAATAAAAAATGTTTTAGATAAAGCAAAATTAAGTATCGATGACATAGATCTCTTTGAAATTAATGAAGCATTTTCAGTTGTTGCAATGGCAGCATTAAAAGAATTAAACATAGAAAAAAACAAGCTCAATGTTTACGGAGGTGCTGTATCCTTGGGGCATCCTATTGGAGCATCAGGTGCTAGAATTATGTGTACTTTATTAAATGCCTTGGAAAGAAAAAAATTAAAGTATGGTTTAGCTGCAATCTGTATAGGTGGTGGAGAAGCATCAGCCATGATTGTTGAAAGGATAGGATGAATATAATTGGAGTTATAGGATCTGGTACAATGGGTAATGGTATTGCCCATGTTTCTGCTTTATCTGGCCATAAAGTTATTTTGATGGATTTAAATCAAAAACTATTGGATCATGGATTAAAAAAAATTAAATCCAATATGGAACGCCAAATAAAAAAAGATGATATTACAGAAGATGAATTAAAATTAGCTCTATCAAATATTGAAACAACAACCAATATCGGTTCTCTTAAAAGATGCGATTTGATAATTGAAGCAGCAACTGAGGATACTGAGATTAAAAAAAATATTTTTAGATCTGTAAATGAAATATCTACAAAAAAGACTATTTTAGCATCAAATACTTCTTCAATATCAATTGATTTGATGGCATCTATAATAAATTATCCAGAAAATTTTATCGGCATGCATTTTATGAACCCAGTACCAATAATGAGATTAGTAGAGATTATAAAAGGTGAAAAAACTTCAAAAAATACAGAAAATAAGATAATAAAATTAGCTGAAAAAATGGGAAAGATACCGGTAGTATGCAATGATAGTCCAGGTTTTGTTGCAAATAGAATATTGATACCCATGATTAATGAAGCAATTTTTACATATGAAGAAGGTGTAGCAACGGTAGAATCTATTGATAAAATAATGACTCTGGGAATGAACCATCCAATGGGTCCACTGAAATTGGCAGATTTAATAGGCTTGGACGTTGTATTAAATATATGTAAGATTTTACACAAAGATTTTAATGATGATAAATATAGACCTAGTAATTTGTTAGTTAGGATGGTCAATGATGGTAAATTAGGATTTAAAACAGGTAATGGTTTTTATAAATATTAGATAAGGAACTTTAATGGATTTCAATTTAAATGATGAGCAAAAATTAATACAAGATACAGCAAGAAACTTTGCGAAAGACTATTTAGAAGAAGGTGCAGTCTACAGAGATGAAAATAAAGTTTGGCCTGAAGAAGCTGTAAAAAAGATGTCTGAATTGGGTTTGATGGGTATTATGGTTGACTCTAAATATGGTGGTAGTGGTATGGATACTGTTTCTTATACAATCGCAATGGAAGAAGTTTCCAAAGTTGATGCTTCTGCTGGTGTAATAATGTCAGTAAATAATTCTTTGGTTTGTTACTTAATAGAAAAATTTGGAAGTCAATTCTTGAAGGATAAATATTTAAAAAAACTTGCTACAGGTGAGCATCTTGGCGCCTACTCGCTTTCCGAGCCACAATCAGGGTCAGATGCATCGAATATGAAAGCTTTTGCTAAAAAAACTGATGATTCTTACATATTAAATGGAACAAAGAATTGGGTAACGAATGGAATTAAAAGTGATATTGTTATTGTTTTTGCAGTTACAGAAAAAAATATTGGACACAGGGGAGTCTCTTGTTTCATTGTTGAGAAAAGTTTTAAAGGATTTGAAGTTGGAAAGCCTGAAAATAAATTAGGTATCAGATCATCTGATACTTGTGAGTTATATTTTACTGATGTTAAAATTCCATTGGAAAATATTATCGGTGAAGAGGGAGATGGTTTTAAAATAGCTATGGCTACCTTGGATGGTGGAAGAATAGGAATTGCTGCTCAAGCTTTAGGTATTGCTCAGGCTGCTTTAGAAAAATCTATTTCATATTCAAAGGAGCGAATACAGTTTAATAAGCCTATTGCTCATAACCAAGCAATACAAAACAAGCTTGCTGAAATGTCAACTGAAATAGAAGCATCAAGATTATTAGTTAGAAAAGCAGCTTGGGAAAAAGATAACGGATTTGAATATAGTCAAACTGCATCTCAGGCGAAAGTTTATGCATCTGAAACAGCAATGAAGACATCAACTGAGTGCGTTCAAATTTTTGGAGGGTATGGATATATTAGTGAATATGGAGTTGAACGTTTAATGAGAGATGCAAAAATAACTCAGATTTACGAAGGAACTTCCGAAATTCAAAAAATGGTTATCGGAAGAAATTTAATAAAATAATTTAAGGAGTAAATATGGCTGTATTTGAAGAAATGGTAGGGCGTAATCATGAGCAGGTTAGCTATTTTTACGATGAGCATACCGGTTTAAAATGTATAATCAGTGTTCATAATACAATTCTAGGACCAGGTTTAGGAGGTTGTAGAGTATGGAATTACAAAAATGAGCAAGAGGCCTTAATTGATGTTTTAAGATTAAGTAGAGGAATGACATATAAAGCTGCTATTGCTGGTCTAAATTTGGGGGGTGCAAAAGCAGTTATTTTGGCTGATAATAATACTGTAAAAAATGAAGCTTATTTTAGATCTTTTGGTAGATTTGTTGAAGCGATGGGTGGAAGATATATAACTGCTGAAGATGTTGGCACATCAGTAAGAGATATGGAATGGGTTAGATCTGAAACTGATTATGTTGTTGGTATATCAAGATCCCTTGGAGGTAGTGGTGATCCATCAGTTGTCACTGCATATGGAGTATATATTGGTATAAAGGCTTGTGCGAAAGAAAAGTTTAATCAAACTGATCTTGATGGACTAAAAATAGCTATTCAAGGATTAGGACATGTTGGTATGTATTTAGTCGAGTATCTATCAAAACATGATGTTGAAATTTATGTAACTGATATTAATGAGAGTCTAGTTCAGCAAGCAGTTTCTAAATTTGACGTAAATCCTGTAAGTACAGATGAAATTTTAAAATTGAATGTTGATATTGTGGCTCCCTGCGCACTTGGTGCTGTGATAAATGATGAAACTATTCCAGAATTAAATTGCAAGGTTATTGCTGGTGGTGCAAATAATGTTTTGAAAAATGCAAAAATCCATGGTGAAATGTTGAAAAAAAGAGATATTTTATATGCTCCAGATTATGCAATAAACGCTGGCGGTTTAATTAATGTAGCTAATGAACTTGAAGGATATAACCGTCAAAGGGCATTTGATCAAGCAGAAGGAATATATGATATGCTGAGGGATATTTTTAGAAGATCAAAAAATGATGATATAACAACCAATGAGGCATCTGATTTACAAGCTGAAGATAGAATAATGAAAATGGCTAGATTAAAAACTTTTTACAATAGAAAGAAAAAATCAGTATTTAAAATAAAATAATGAAAAAAGATAAGCGTTTATCAAGGTGCACTGCACTACAAATTTTATACAGCGCTGAAATCGCCGAGAATGACCCTGCTGATTCATTTGATTACGTATTAGAAAACTCAGTAGATGACAATTTTTCAAGTAAAGTTAAAAAATATGCATTGCAACTGGTAGAACAAGCTCAGAAAAATGTTAAATATCTTGATGACTTAATATGTAAAAAATCAAAAAATTGGGAAATCAGTAGAATAGCTATGATCGATAATATTATTTTGAGAATAGCTATTGCAGAGATGTTGTTTATTGAAGAAGTTCCACTTAAGGTTTCAATTGCAGAGGCAATTGAAATAGCAAAAATATTTAGTACAAAAGATAGTGGTAGGTTCGTTAATGGAATTTTGGATTCTATTTATAAAGATATTGTAAAAGGTAAGATGGGTAGTGTAAATGTCAATTTTAACTAAGATTGTAACAACAATTTTTGGAAGTAAATCTGAAAAAGATTTAAAGGAAATTAATCCCTTAGTCAATGAGGTTAATTCTATTTTTGAAACATTGGAAAATTTATCGGATGATGAATTAAAAGAAAAATTTTCAAATCATAGAAAAGAGATTAAAACTATAAGAAATGATACTATGGTTCGCTGTCAATCTGAGAAACTATCATCTAAAGAAACCGATGATTTGATTTATAATGATGAGCAAAAATATCTTAATGATAAGATGTGTGAAATTTTTGCTATCATTAAAGATGCTGCCAGGAGATTGGTTGGAACAAAATATAAAGTGATGGGCCAAGAGGTCGAATGGAATATGGTTCATTATGATGTTCAAATAATTGGTGGTGTTGTTTTACATAAAGGTAAAATTGCTGAGATGAAAACAGGTGAAGGTAAAACGTTAGTTTCAACTTTATCTATTTGTTTAAATGCTTTGACTGGGAGAGGAGTTCACGTTATTACTGTCAATGATTATCTTGCAGAAAGAGATAGTCAATGGATGGGACTATTATATAGCTTTTTAGGCCTTTCATTTGGATGTATTAAAAATAGAATGTCACCTGTTGATAGAAAAGAAATTTATAGTAGAGATATTACATATGGCACTAATAATGAATTTGGCTTTGATTATCTTAGAGATAACATGGCGTCCCACCCTAACAATCAAGTTCAAAATGGTCACGTTTACGCTATAGTTGATGAAGTTGATTCAGTTTTGATAGATGAAGCGAGAACACCTTTGATTATATCTGGAAGTGTTGACGCGCCAATGAATACCCATTATCAAGAACTAAAGCCAAGTGTATCTTCATTAATCCAGAAACAAACGTCCTTGATTAATGAATTTATTTCAGAAGCAGAAAAAAAATTGGAAACAGATAAAAACGAAGCTGGAAAAAAATTATTATTAGCTCAAAGAGGTATGCCAAAAAATAAAAGATTGCTCAAGGTTTATCAGCAACAAGGCATTCAGCAACTAGTTCATAACGTTGAGAGTGAATTCATTAGAGATAAAAAAATGACTGAGCTTGATGAAAAGCTTTTTTTTACTGTCGATGAAAGATCTAATATAATTGATTTAACTGAAATGGGACGTTCTATTTTGTCTCCATCAAACCCTGAGGATTTTGTTTTACCGGATATTGGTGAATTATTCCATGAAATTGAGAATGATAAAAAGCTATCAAAAAAAGAAATATTAGAGAAGAAGGAAGAGGCCCAAATTGTTCATGCGGAAAGAAGTGACCGAATTCATGCAATCAATCAATTATTAAAAGCGTATACACTTTTTGAAAAAGACGTTGATTATATAGTTCAAGATGGTAAGGTGCAGATTGTTGATGAGCATACTGGACGAGTTCTTCATGGGAGGAGATATAGTGATGGGTTGCATCAGGCTTTATCTTCTAAAGAGAATGTTGTAATAGAAAAAGAAACACAAACAATGGCAACTATAACAATTCAAAATTACTTTAGGATGTATGAAAAGTTGTCTGGTATGACTGGTACTGCAATTACTGAAGCGGGGGAATTTATGCAAATCTATAAACTAGATGTTATAGAAATTCCAACAAATGTCCCAATTCAAAGAAAAGACCAAAATGATCTAGTTTATAAAACTAAGCGAGAAAAATATAATGCAGTTATCAATCACATAAAAAAATTATTTCAAAAAGGTCAACCTATTCTTGTTGGAACTACATCTGTTGAGGAGTCTGAAACATTATCTAGAATGTTAAGAAGAGAGAAAGTACCACATAATGTATTAAATGCAAAGCAACATCAAAGTGAAGCTGAAATTGTTGCAAGAGCAGGTCAAAAGTCGGCTATAACAATAGCTACAAACATGGCTGGAAGAGGAACGGATATTAAATTAGGGGAAGGTATATTAGATTTAGGTGGACTGTATATTTTAGGTACTAGTAGGCATGAATCAAGACGAATTGATTTGCAGCTAAGGGGAAGAAGCGGTCGTCAAGGTGATGCGGGAGAATCAGTATTTTATTTAAGTTTAGAAGATAATCTTATGAGGTTGTTTGGATCAGATAGAATTGCAAAAGTAATGGATAAAATGGGTATTGAAGAAGGTGAAGTAATTACTCACGGAATGGTTTCAAAGTCTATAGAACGAGCACAAAAAAAAGTAGAAGAAAGAAATTTTCTAATAAGAAAGCACTTGCTTGAGTATGATGATGTGATGAACCAACAAAGAACACTTGTATATGATCGAAGAAATTATGCTTTACATGAGGATTCAATTAATAGTGAAATTCAAGAAATTATTAATGATCACATAGATGTGATATTAAATGACTTTTGTGAAAGAGGCGATGACTCATCGAGTTGGGATTGGGATGGATTAAATGCTGAGCTTGTAGATGTTTTTTCTCTTGATATTAAAATGCAAGATATTGAAGTTGAAAATAAATCAGATTTAAAGCATGCGATAGTCCAGGCTGTAAATGTTTTATTGGTGTCTAGAAAAGAGATGGTTGAAGAGGAATTATTTAATAATTTTCAAAAATTTGTAGTTTTTACTACTATTGATAAAAAATGGCGAGAACATTTGCACTCTATGGATCAGCTGCGGGAAGGTATAGGCCTTAGAGCGTATGGACAAAAAAATCCATTAATTGAATATAAATCTGAAGGCTTTAAAATGTTCTCTAGTATGATGGAAGATACTAATAGGGAAACTTTAAAAAAAATATATAGAACTCGAATCAATGTTAAAGAAAGAATTCCAACTCAATCAAGAAACTTAAAAGTAAGGCACGATGAATCTACTGGAATGGGTTTTATAGCTCCACCACAGCAAAGGCAAAATAGTGGAGCTCAAATTCCAGCAAAAAGACAACCTATAAAAGTTGAAAATAAAGTTGGAAGAAATCAAAAAGTAGTAATTACAGATGGTAATGAGAAAAAAACTATTAAGTATAAAAAAGCAGAAAAATTATTGCAAGCTGGTTGGTCATTAGAAGAAGTTTTGTAATTAGTATAGAAAATATTTATGTGGATAGTAATTAGTTTAGAAAGGAAATATTATGAAATTTGATACAAAAGTCATAAGAGCTGGGATTGAAGCAGACCCCACAACAGGAGCTATAGTTCCACCAATTTATCAAACTGCAACATATGTTTTAGATGAAGTAGGAAAAATGAAGGGTTATGATTATACGCGATCTGCTAATCCAACAAGGCAAGTTTTAGAAAATAATTTAGCGGCTCTTGAAGGTGGTAAATATGGAACTTGTTTCAGCTCAGGTATGGCAGCTGTTGACAGTGTTTTAAAAATGCTTTCATCTGGAGATCATGTTGTTTGTTCAGATGATGTATATGGTGGTGTTTCAAGACTTTTTAATGATTTACTAATTAATTATGGCTTAGAGTTTACTTATGTCAATTCATCCAATTCTGATGAAGTTAAAAATGCAATTCAGCAAAATACAAAATTAATTTGGATTGAGACTCCTACCAATCCTTTGCTTAAGGTAACAGATTTAGATGCTGTTGGTAAAATTGCAAAGCAACATAATATAATGTATGGAGTCGATGCTACTTTTTCAACACCAGCATTGCTGCGACCATTAGAATTTGGTGCAGATATAGTTATGCATAGTACAACCAAATATTTAAGTGGTCATAATCAAATTATTGGTGGGGCCATTGTCACAAATGACAAAAAAATAAATGATCAAATGGAATTTGTTCAAAAAACCATAGGTGCTGTACCCAGTCCATTTGACTGCTGGTTGACTTTGTCTGGTATCAAAACGTTATCTATTAGAATGGAAAGGCATTGTATTAATGGAATGGCAGTTGCTGAGTTTTTGGAAAACCATTCAAAAGTTAAGTCTGTTAGTTATCCAGGTTTAAAATCCCATCCAGGTTACAGTATTGCTAAAGAACAAATGCTTGGATTTAGTGGCATGATATCAATGGAATTAGAGGGTGGTATACCTTCAGGAATTTCTTTGATGAATAATGTTAAATTATGCTCACTTGCTGAAAGTTTGGGCTCAGTTGAAACAATGATAACACATCCTGCAACAATGACGCATGTAGATGTACCCAAAGAAGATAGAATGGCTAGAGGTTTGACAGATGGATTGGTTAGATTGTCGGTTGGGATAGAAGATAAAGATGATATTATAGAGGATCTTGACCAGGCATTAAATTCATAATTGTAACACTTTGACACAATATATAACAGATTGACACAATAAAAACATACTCTATTAATATCATTTATATTATGTTTATTATGAGAAGTGAGTGTAATTTAATAGCCTTTCTAAGGCAAATTTTATATATAAAAATTTTTAATTAATATGGAGGAACGTATCAATGTTTAGTTCAACTAAAAATTATTTAACAGCTATTTTGATTGCTGTATTTTCATTTATAAATGCTCAAAGCGTATCATTAAGTTTTGGCACGGTTGATGAGTCATCAGGAACTATGGAAATATTAATGTCAAACGATGTAGAAGTTGCTGGTTTCCAATTTAATATTAGTGGTGCAACCATAACTGGCGCTTCGGGAGGTAGCTCCACAGATAATGGATTCTCAACTAGTACAGGTGGATCTACTGTTCTTGGATTCTCATTTAGTGGTTCAACAATTCCTGCGGGTTCTGGAATATTAACGATATTAGAATTTTCAGATCTAGGAACATTTAGTTGTATTGAAGATGCAGTTATATCTGGTCTTGAGGGAGCAAATTTAGATGTGAATATTGGTGATTGTATCGGTGATCCCCCTATATTTGGTTGTACTGATAGTTCTGCTTGTAATTATAATGCAGATGCAACAGATGATGATGGAAGTTGTACATTTGCTGAAGATTTTTACGACTGTGATGGTAATTTGACTGGAGCTTTAGTCCAGATTGTTCATAATTCAGCAAGTCCTACTGTAGATATATATATAGATGGTAGTATTGCCTTAGAAAATTTTACATACAGAGCAGCTACACCTGTACTAACAATGCCTACCACTTTTAACGTTGGAATTGCCCCAGCAGGTGGCAGTGTTATCGCAGATTTTCCTTTCGATTTAGAAGCTGGTGGATCGTATGTTGTCGTTGCAACTGGTTTACTAAATGATGATGACACCCCATTTGATTTAGCGGCTACAGCAAGTACTTTTGGTGCTTCTGATGGAAATGTTGGTTTAAATGTTTATCATGGATCTACAGATGCGCCATCTGTTGATATTCTTGCAGATGGGAGTGTTTTGGTAGATGGTTTAATGTATTCTGAATTTTCTGGATATATTGAAGTTCCAGCATCAGATTATACAATTGGTATTGCACCAACAGGATCGGATCCAATTGCAGAATTTTTGGCTCCAATTAGTGGCTTGAGTGGTGGAAGTGCTGTGGTTTTTGCTTCAGGTTTTTTAAGCCCAGCTGAATCAGATCCTACGTTTGGTTTATTTGCTGCATTGGAAGATGGAACTGTTTTAGAGTTGCCTCAAATAAGTATTATTGAGATATTATATGACAGTCCTTTATCATTTAATGGTTTTCAATTTAACATTAATGGTGTGACAGTTCTTAATGCTTCTGGTGGCGCAGCTGAGGAAAATGGTTTCACAGTTTCTACAGGTGCTACTACAGTCATAGGTTTTTCATTGACAGGAGGAAGTATTGATCCAGGAAATGGTATTTTGACAACAGTTCAAGTTCAAGGAAATCCAGCAGATGCTTGTATAGAATCTGGTGTTACTTCACTTGTGATTTCTGATCAGAGTGGTGAGCAATTATACTCTTGGGTTGATAATTGTTTAACAATTAATATGAATTTACCTGATCCTCCGCAGTCGCCTTCTGATTTGATAGCAATGGCTATGGGAAATGACATTGATCTTTCTTGGAGTGCTTCAGATAATGCAGATGGATATTATGTTTATCAAGATGGTATAATGTCAGACATGACTACTGGTACATCATTCACATCATATGATTTAAGTTTTTCAACTACTTATAATTTTTGTGTTAGTGCATTTAATGCAGGTGGTGAATCTGCTCAATCATGTATTGATGCCACAACAGATGAGGCTCCACCAGAGCCATTAATTGCTCCTGAAAATTTAACTGCTGAAGCAGGTGATACAGTTGTATTATTAAATTGGGATGACCCTCCTGGAGAAATTGCAGGTACACTTACAGTTAATTTAACAACAGATCAGTATGCAGTCGAAACTAGTTGGGAGCTTGTTGATGCATCGGGTTCTCTAGTAGCAAGTAATCCAGGTTTAGCTAACGAAACTGATTATTCAAATGATTACGAATTAGAAGCAGGTTCGTACACTTGGACAATTTTTGATTCTTTTGGTGATGGTATTTGTTGTGGATATGGTTATGGTGGTTATCAATTGCTGCTTGATGGGGTTGAAATTGCGAATGGTGGTGAATTTGGAGCTGAGGAAAGTGTACAGTTTTCAACAGATGGTATGTTAATTTCACTACAGACCGGTTATTACGTTGAACCTCATAATTATGAAAAAGGAGAATATGTTAATAACTGGCAAGGTTTTGAAGTTGAATACTATCTACAAGAATTCCAAAATATTGATAGAGATTTAATTGGTTATAATGTCTACAGATCAGATGTATCTGGAAGCGGTTATGTAAATGTTGGATCAACAGATCTAAACACAACAACTTATTTAGATGAAGGATTAATGAACGAATCTACATATTACTATGTTGTATCTGCTATTTATGATGGAGGTGAATCAGATTTTTCTAATGAGGTTTCAGCTACTCCAATGCCTTATGTACCAGATCCAGCAACAAACCTTATTGCTGAAGCAGGCGATGGTCTTGTTGATTTATCTTGGGGCTCTCCAGGTGGATTTGGTGGTTTTCCAGCTTGCCCAGATGGATCTGCTGAATATGTAGATTGTGCTGGTAATTGCTTTAATAATGCTGATTGTGCAGATGCAACGTATGACGGTTGTGTTGAAGGAAACAATACCTGGTTAGGCGATGGATTTTGTGACGACGGTTCATTTAATTTAGTTTTTTGGCTACCAAATAATGAGTGTCCTGAATATGGTAATGATTGCGGTGATTGCGGAGCATTTGATCCTGATGTAGATGATCCAGGTGGAGTATGCGGTGGTACAGGTGGTACAGAGGACTGCACTTCTATTGATAACTTCAATGTAACAAGCCCAGAAGATTGTTTGGAAAATACTAACTACTTCTCAATGACTTGGGATGGTGGTTGTACAATAACAACAATGAATTATGGTGTTTATGATGTAAACGAAAACCCACTTGATTTAACAGGTACTAACTTTAATGGTACATTAAGTTTTTATGGTTTTGGACCAAGTGAAACGTACTTATTTGAGGTGTGTGCAGGAGATATATGTTCTGATGTTGTATCAGCAACATCATCAAGTACAGATTGCGGAGGTGGTGATGAAAGTGGTCCAACTGTGATTGCTACTCACGATATGCCTCCAGAACTAGTTAAGAATTTTAATCCTAGCCCAGATAATTTTATTCAAACCCGTGAAGAGCTAACTGGTTTTGATGTTTTGAGATCTGATGTTATGGGAGGACCGTACACGTCAATTGCATCTGTTGGGCCTGATGTAAATAACTATACTGATACAGAAGTAATGAATGGAAGTACATATTATTATGTGGTTACAGCTGTATATGACATAGGAGAATCGGACCCGTCAAATGAGGCTTCAGCTACTCCAATGAATACGGTAAATTTAACTTTATCTGATGCTGCGGTTGTAAGTGGAGAAAATGTACAAGTTGATTTTGGATTAATTAATGTTGAAAACATAGCTAGCTTTCAATTTGATTTGATTGACTTGCCTGATTTCTTAGAAATAAGCAGTATTACGGTTTCAGATGCTGTACCTTCAGATTGGACAGTTGATTTCATTGAACAGACAAATGGTAGTGCTAGAATAACTGGCTCATCTTCAGATGGTACATATATTGAGCCTGGAACTTGGACGTCTTTGATTGGTATTGAATTTTCTACTTTAGCGGATTTTCCTTCAGTTGTATCATTGTGTCCTGCTTTAGAAAGTTTTACAGATGCCTTAGGTCAGGAATTTTTTGTTGATGGATCTTGTTCAAGTGTTGATGTATCGATTGGATACAATGTTGCACTAGATATTGATGTATCTACAACAACTGCAAATGTATTGGAAGATGTCATAGTTGATCTATCCATTAATACTGATGAACCAGTAACTAATATATCAGTACAGCTAACTGATACCCCAGAGTCTGTAGGATTTGTTGCGGTAGATGCTGGTTCTGATTTACCTGCTGATTGGAGTTGTACCTCAACAATTTCAGGCCAGATAAATTGTAATGGAACAGAAGCTTTTTCAGGTTCCGGTATATTTGCAACTGCTTATGGTTTAGTAAATGAAACAGCGTTTGCTGCTTTAGTTGAATTCAATTACAGTTCTGCTTCAATCATTGATGCTTCAGGCGGCAGTCTTTATGTTGCTGAATATGGTTCTGATACTTTTGAAGTGTATCCTGGATTTCTTCTTACTCCAATGAATTTAGTTGCAGAATCAGGGCAAGATGGTGAAGTTCCACTATCCTGGCAAGGAATGCCAGACCCTGTTTGGCTTGGATATGATAATGGCGGAAACTATACTGGAATTGGTACTGGAGGTGCTGCTGATTTTGATGTTGCAATCAAATTTGATCAAGATCAGTTATCAGAGTATCCAGGTATGAATGTATCTAAGGTAAGATTTTTCCCAACAGAGGCAAGTTGTGAATACTCTGTTAGAGTTTGGTATGGAGATGTATTGGTTGTAGACCAATTAGTACCAGAAGTAATAATTGGTGACTGGAACGAAATTATCTTAGATGAATCTATTCCTTTACCTGGAAGTGGTGATTTGTATATTGGTTATAGATCTAACACAACAACAGGATATCCTGCTGGTGCTGATGGTGGTCCAGCGCTTGCTGGCTATAGTGATTTAATTTCACTTAGTGGAGGTGGATGGACAAGTATGTCTGAGTCATATGCATTAAACTATAACTGGAATATTAACGCATATGTAACATCTCCTTTTGGACAAGTTGCACAACTTAATCCAATTGAAACTATTTCAGGTAAAACTGAAGGTGAAATTAAAAAGTCAAATATTACAAATAATGAGAATACTCATCATGGAATGACCTTGATTTCTAGTCCTGAATCAAATATTAATATTTGGTCAGATAATATTAATAGAGAAATAGTACTAACGGGCTATAACGTTTACCGATCAGATGTATCAGGTTCAAGCTATTCAATGATTGGATCAACAGATGGTTCAACTACTGAATATCTTGATACTGATGTTATAAATGGTAATACATATTATTACGTAGTTGCATCAGAATATGATAATCAATTTGTATCGGATTATTCAAACGAAGATGATGCAATGCCTATGTCTTGGGTTACACTTGACTTGTCAGGAGGAAGTGTTCAGAACGGAGATGAAATAACACTTTCATTTTCTTTGACAAATGAATCTCCAGTAGCAGGTGTACAATTTGATTTAGTAGATTTACCTGATTATTTATATTTTGAAAGTATTGAAACTACTGATAGAGTACCTTCAAACTATTTATTCCAGGGTACTGAGCAAGGCGAGGGTAATGCCAGAGTGATTGGTTTTTCATTAACAGGTGAAACAATAGATCCAGGAGATGGTCCAATATTAGAAATTACATTTGGAACTGCAGCAAGCTTGCCAGCTGATGTTGAAGTGTGCACTACAAATGAATCTTTTGCTGATGTTTCAGGTAATCCATTTCCAGTATACTCAGATTGTTCAATTGTATCAGTTGATGTAGAAAGTGTAAATGCATTCGTCAGTACAGTTTCAGAGCCTGTTGACCAAGGAGAAACATTTGAAGTAACCATTTCTGTTGAAAGTCCAGTTGATATATACGGTTTCCAATTGGAGATAGATGATACACCTGAGTCAATAACAGCTATTGATGTTCAGCCAAGTCCATTATTAAATGATTTGGGTATTTTTGAATGGAATGAACTTGATGGCTATGTAAATACATTATGGTTTACATTGGACCTTACTGCTCTTACAGAATCAGGTGATTTATTCACAATTACCTATCAAGTTAATGATGATGCAGATGATGGTATTGCCGATATTTGTTTTAAGCCTACATCAGTTTTTTCAGACGAAAATGGAGTACAGGTATTTACACAATACGAATGTAGTAGTGTTACAATAGGCGTGCCTGATGTGTTTTTGTCATTAGAGCAAACCTCTTCCTCAACTTATGAAATTCATATGGATAATAGTGGATTGGTTTCAGGAGCTCAATTCTCAATTTCAGATAATCCTGAAATGTTATCTTTTGTTTCTCTTGAAACTACAGATCGTGTGCCAGGAACTTTTATATTCCAGGGTAACGATGTCGAAGGTGCCACTACTTTGGTAGGTTTTTCATTGGCAGGATCTTCTATTGAGCCTGGAACAGGTTCAATTGCTACTATTACTGTTGATCATTCTATGATGGAAGGAATGACAGAATTGTGCTTCGATTCTTATGTTATATCTGATCCAAACGCTAGTCCTTGGTATACATCAGCTCAATGTTTAGATTTTATGGTACCATTTGTACCTTCAACAGTTACGCAAGAGGTTGTAATGAGTGCATACATGTTAAACTCGGTTTCGTTTAATGTCACTCCTGAAGATGCATCAATAGAATCGAATTTAGGTGATGCACCAGTACTTCTTATGAGTGATGATAACGGAGATTTTTATGCACCATCTTTTGGTGTTAATCAAATTGGAGATTTAAGTCTCGAGGGTTACAAATGTTTCATTTCTGGAGCTTCTGATTATACTGTGTCTATTACTGGTCAACCAGTGGATCAGACAACCCCTCTATTACTTGAAGCATACAAGCTAAATTTATTACCATATCTTCCACAGATGGAGATGTCATCCGATGATGTATTTGGTGATTACTACGATAACATATTACTAATATCAAACGATATGGGTCAGTTTAACGCTCCATCTTTTGGTGTGTATCAAATCACTACAATGTCTCCTGGAGAATCATATAAGGTATTTCTAAGCGGAGCGAGTGATGTTGATTTCAGTTATCCTGGAGCAGGATTTAGCAGATTTACAGATATGTCACAGCACGATGATCTGTACAATGCTAGTATATCAGATCATTATGATTTTGTTAAAA
>Ga0163109_10000778_pt1 | contig 25381 bp, 21 predicted proteins | sample CRUFie1St13metaG_FD_108704 | JGI IMG/M metagenome (GOLD analysis project Ga0163109, IMG submission 108704) | Marine microbial communities from the Costa Rica Dome - CRUD Field 142mm St13 metaG | ecosystem: Environmental > Aquatic > Marine > Oceanic > Photic zone | place: Costa Rica: the Eastern... | reverse complement strand
CCGATCGTATATGAGGCATAGCCCATTGTTGATTCATTGAAATCATATTCAACAGCAATTTTTCCAGTAGTCTCATCTGAACTACTTGAAAGGTTATCGCAAACTGTTGTAAAAAAGTTTTTAACACAGGACTCAGCTTCATCATCAATGTATCTTAAACCACTGATAAGACGCAATTGATCTGAAAAACTGTATGTTGTTTGTGCATATACTGAAAAAGATTCTCTTGTCGGAAAAGCATCTGTTACAAAATCAAATTCAAAAAAGAACCATGGATCAGGTCCATTAACATCATAACAATAATTTGGATTAGCAAAAGATTCTCTACAATCATAAATAAGTTCACCATTATTATCATCAGCACCTGTCTCGTCTACATATCCGCGAATATGATTCTCTATTTCATGTTCCATGAAAAATGCACCAACCGTCCAGTCAAGCTTTCCATCCATTAGAGGCTCATTTGAAATTAGATTAACCTCAAACGTGGTTGTATCAACTAAAGACGTCTCAGGATTAAATTCTGCTTGAGGATATGTCACTCCTGCAAAGCCAGGTATCGATAATACAAGTTGTCTTCCAAATGAATGTCTATCGTTATCTCTTACTACTAAAATATCATCTTCCTGAACACTAGCCATCACTTTGAGATTAGCAAATCCAAGATCTGATTCATAAGTTAGTGCAAAAACCTTGGAACTCAACTCTTGTTTTGACATTGTATCTTGATTCAGCTCTCTTGGATCGGGCGCCAAGTAATCGTCGATACCCTTCATGGCAGCTCCATTTCTATCAGAATCAAAATATTGTGCAAAAAATCTAAGTGAGGACGTATCGCTTAATTCCATAATCCAATCACTTCTTAAACTTATGCTATTTGCATCATCTAATTCTTGACCAAGCTGAATATTCTCACTAAATCCATCTCTTTCAACAGAAGAAAAAGAAAATCTTGTTGCAAGGGTATCAGATATTGGGAAATTAGTTGAAGAACTAACTTTCATAAGACCATAATCACCTAAAGTTACTTGAGCTTTAGAGCTTAAAGAATCTGTTGATGGTTTTTTACTAATAACATTTATTGCTCCACCAGTAGAATTTTGACCAAATAATGTTCCTTGAGGACCTCTTAAAACTTCAATACGCTCAACATCTAAGAAATCTGTTTGAAGAGAAAAAGGTGAAGCTATAAAAATGCCATCCATGTGATAAGCAACTGACGGAGCAGCAATAGCGTTTTGGTTTGTTTCATTTCCAACACCTCTTATAGAAATTACTGTTTTATAACCTTCATTCTTAGCAACTGTAACACCAGGAACAACTGCAGTGAGGTCCACAAATGATGTTATATTTTTTGCCTCAATCTCAGTATCCGTTATAGCTGTAACAGCTTGTGAAACATCTTGCAGACTCTCATCTCTTTTTTCAGCTGTAACAATAACTTCTTCAAAAACACTCTGTTCATCTTGTGAATAAATATGCAAATGAATAACAAAAATACTTGCCACGAGTATCTTAGGTAGTTGATTAATTCCAAATTTCATAAGTGATCCCTTTTACGTTTGTATAATTAATACATGCAATATGTATGCCAAAAAATCATCTCTAAAAAAGAAAATATAGTTACAATAAATGACTATTTAACTTTCAATTAATTGTATACTTTTAATTCCAATAAAATTTTTAAATTTAAAAATTTATGAAACAAGCTTTAGATAAGATCTTTAAACTTCAAGACAATCATACCACCATTAAAAAAGAATTTTTAGCTGGATTTACAACATTTATTACTATGGCATACATAATATTTGTAAATCCACAAATAATGGCATTAAGTGGTATGGATCAAGGAGCAATTTTCGTTGGAACATGTCTCGCTGCAGCATCAGCATGTTTTGTGATGGGTTTTTTTGCTAATTGGCCAATAGGATTAGCTCCAGGCATGGGGCTTAACGCTTTTTTTACATACACAGTAGTTGGAGAAATGGGTTACTCATGGGAAGTGGCATTGGGTGCTGTATTTTTAGCAGGTGTGTTATTTTTTATCATGAGTATCACAAGGTTAAGAGCTTGGATGATATCAAGCATTCCTATAAATCTAAGAATTGCTATGGGTGCTGGTGTGGGATTATTTATAGGACTTATTGGTTTAAAAAATGGTGGCATAATTGTGGGTAATCAAGCCACTCTTTTGTCACTTGGTGAATTTTCTCAAATCGAGACACTTCTTGCTGCGATAGGATTTCTAATTATTTCAATTTTATCTGTTAGAAAAGTAACAGGAGCAATAATATTTGGTATTTTAATAACAACTTTAATTGCATATTTTGTAGGTTTAATAGAATTTAATGGGCTAGTGTCATATCCACCTGAAATAGCACCAACATTTATGAAACTAGATATTTTAGGAGCATTAAATCTTGGGATGTTGACAATAATTATGTCATTTTTATTTGTAAATTTATTTGATACAACGGGAACACTACTAGGTGTTGCTACAAGAGCAAACTTAATTAGTAATGATGGAAAGTCTGACGGGCTTAGTAAAGCTCTTAAAGCTGATAGTAGTGCTAGTATATTTGGAACATTTTTTGGTTGTTCTCCGGTCACAAGTTATGTAGAAAGCTCAGCTGGTGTTGAAGCTGGAGGAAGGACTGGGCTTACCTCTATTGTTGTTGGCTTGTTATTTTTATTTGCTATGTTCCTATCCCCTCTTGCTTCTATAATTCCGCCTTATGCTACTGCAGGAGCTCTTATTTATGTAGCGATTTTGATGTTAAGCGGCATGGAAAAATTAAATTGGTCTTCAACTGCTGAGCTTTTACCAGCACTTGTTATCATAGTAATGATTCCATTAACATTCTCAATTGCTGATGGAATCGCTTTAGGTTTTTTGACCTATGTTTTTTTGAAAATATTTAATGGCGAATATAAAGATATTACCTCAGGCGCCTGGTTCTTAACCTTAATTTTTATTTCAAAATTTATATTCTTATAAAACCAAACCTAATACATAAATAATTGTTAAGCCAGCATTAAGAACAATAAGTGACATCTCTTTCCATAAATACCCAACAACTACCCATAAAGAGTTAGCAATTATAAATGCCCAATGATGATATTCCAGGGCAGGAACAAAGCTTGCTAGTAATGCAGCAAGAATTAATATTGATGTGGCAATCCATGCTAAAAATTGAAATGGCTTTTCGTTTTGCTCCATTTTTATTAAGACTTTTGAAGATTCTCAAAAAGTGCATCTGTTTTGGATGCACAAATAAAGTCATTTTTATGAAGACCTTTAATTTTGTGTGACCACCATGTAACAGTTACTTTTCCCCATTCAAGTATTATCTCTGGATGATGGTCTTCTTCATCAGCAAGGTCGGCAACTTTATTCAAAAAATTGCGAGAATCGTCATAGTTTAAAAAAACAAAAGAACATATAATTTTTTTTGTATCATCCTCTTCAAAAACCCTCCAAGATGGTATTTGAGATAATAATTCTTGAATTTCTTTGTTTTTTAAAACAGGAGCGTCTGCTCTACAAGCTTCACAGCTACTAGTCACTAAGTCTTTATTCAATTTATATTCCGCCCTTTGCCAACTTTGATGGATCGAGTAGCTTAGCAAGTTTAGCTTTTGATATATCAGTCTCTTCAGCTGCAACATCAATTATTGGTCTGCTTTCTTTGTAAGCTTTTTTAGCAATAAATGCAGCCTTTTCATATCCAATTATTGGATTTAATGCAGTTACAAGAATGGGATTTTTAGATAATGAAACTTCAAGATTTTTCTTATTTACTTTAAAACTGTTTATAGTATTTTTTGATAGGACAGTCATTGCGCCTGATAAAAGATTAATACTTTTAAGAAGGTTGTAAGCTATCACTGGTAACATAACATTAAGTTGAAAATTGCCAGATTGAGCAGCAACTGTTATTGATACATCATTCCCAATAACATCAGCAGATGCCATTGCAACTGCTTCAGGAATAACTGGATTGACTTTACCAGGCATGATGCTACTTCCAGGTTGAAGAGCCTTTAACTCAATCTCAGAAAGTCCACCTAACGGACCACTATTCATCCATCTGAGATCATTAGATATTTTCATAAGAATTAAGGCTAGATTTTTAAGTTCTCCAGATAACTGAACTGAACAATCTTGTGCGCTCAATTCGTGATAAAAGTTTTTGCTAGGAACACATTTATTGCCCTTTCCTAAAAGTTTTGTCATTTCCAGAGCAAAGTATTTTGAAAAATTTTTGTGAGCATTGATACCGCTCCCAACAGCTGTACCACCTTGTGGTAGCTCAAGTAATTTTTTTTCAATAGTTAACAACATTTCTTTTGAAGACTTTAGTTGTCTTGACCAGGCATAAAGTTCTTCTGCAAAATCAATTGGCATGGCATCCATAAGATGAGTTCGACCAGTTTTAATAGTACCTCTCAATGAAGTGGCTTTTTCATCAATGATGATTATTAATTTATCTAATGCGGGATAAAGTTTTTTTGTTAAATCCATATGTGAGCTTATCTTTATAGCTGTTGGTATAACATCATTGCTACTTTGACTCATATTGACGTCATCATTTGCATTGACATCAAGCTTGGCATATTTACTAGCTAAATTTGCAATAACTTCGTTTGCATTCATGTTAGAGCTTGTTCCAGAACCAGTTTGAAATACATCAATTGGAAATTCATGATGATGTTTTTCTTGCCATACTTCTTTTGCTGCTTTGGATATAGCCTTGGATTTCTTTGAAGATATTAATTTTAATCTAAGATTTGCTTTTGCCGCTGCGTCCTTAATTAGACCTAATGAGGAAACAAATGACTTGGTAAATGGAAAATCCATCTTTATTCCACTTATTGGAAAATTATTCACAGCTCTTTGTGTTTGAGCGCCCCATAGAGCCTTTGATGGAACTTTAACCTCACCTAAGCTATCTTTTTCTATTCTATATTTCATATTTGTTTATATATTTGATAAGCTATTTTAACATTATAGAGCTATGGAGAATAAAAACTATGTCAAATGTTACACCTATTAAAATAGATACTACTGATGGAAGGTTACCTCTTAAAGAAAAGGGTCTAGTTTTTCAAGAGTTTGCAAATCCTGCTGAAGAAAGGCGTAACCAGCTTGAAAAACTTGCTGCAGGATTCAGGTTATTTGATTATTTTGGATTTAATGAAGGCGTGGCTGGACATATCACTTACAGAGATCCTGAATTTAAAGATCATTTTTGGGTAAATCCACTTGGTGTTCATTTTTCACAAATATCTGTATCAGATCTTTTGCTAGTTAATCATGATGGCAAAGTAGTTCAAGGGGATAGAGATGTAAATGTTGCGGCATTTGCTATTCACTCTAGGCTTCATGCAGCTAGACCTGATGTCAACGCAGCTGCTCATTCTCACTCAATATATGGAAGAACTTTCTCTACGTTAGGTAAATTGCTTGATCCAATATCTCAAGATGCATGTGCATTTTATGAAAATCAAGGTATCTATAAGGATTTTTCAGGAGTTGTTGAAGAAGTAGATGAAGGAGACGAAATAGCAAAAGCTTTAGGAGATAAAAAAGTAGCAATACTTCAGAATCATGGTATTTTGACTACAGGTCCATCGGTTGACATTGCACTATGGTTTTATATGTCTATGGAGAGATGTTGCCAAGCACAGTTGATGGCTGAAGCTGCAGGAGAACCAATTTCAGTATCACATGAGACAGCTATCAAAACTAGGGAGTTCATTGCAAACGACATAGCTGCTTGGGCAAGTTATCAACCAGCATTTGATAAAATAGTTAAAATGCAGCCAGATTTATTAGATTAATTTATGGAGCAATAATTGCTTTTGTTTCTAGACATTCTTCTAGACCATGAAGACCATGCTCTCTTCCATTCCCTGAGGCTTTGTAGCCTCCAAAAGGAGCTCCGGTTCCTCGAGCACCTCCATTAATGATTACTTGTCCAGCTCTTATTTTTTTAGCAACTTCTTTAGCGTGGTCTGGATCACCTTGAACATAGCCTGCTAGACCATATTCAGTATCATTTGCAATATTTATAGCCTCTTCTTCATTGTCATATTTAATCATTACAAGGACAGGGCCAAATATCTCTTCTTTTGCTATCGTCATATCGTTTGTTACGTCCGCAAAAACTGTTGGTCTAACATAGTAACCTTTGCCACATCCATCTGGCTTTTCAACACCTCCAGCTACTAAAGTTGCGCCCTCCTCAATACCTATTTCTATTAATTTTAAGATTTTTTCGTATTGAACTTTATTTGCAATTGGTCCCAATCTAAACTCACCATTTGGATCTCCAACAGTAGTGCTGTTTGCAGTTGCAACAGCAATTTCTACAGCTTTATCGTAATTCTTTGAAGATATAAGCATCTTTGTTGGAGCATTACAGGACTGTCCTGAATTTAAAAAACAATGACCTGCGCCACCTTTTACAGATTTTTCTAGGTCAACCACATCATCAAGAATTATGTTTGAAGATTTGCCGCCAAGTTCTTGATGAACACGTTTAACCGAACTTGCAGATGCTTGTGCTACAGCAATTCCGGCTCTAGTTGAACCAGTAAATGACATCATAGCTACATCTGGATGCTCTGATAATGCTGCTCCAACAGTAGGCCCATATCCATTGACTAAGTTAAATACTCCATTAGGGACACCCGCTTTATCGAATACTTCTGCTAATAGCATTGCACAATAAGGTGATATTTCACTGGGCTTAAGGACCATTGTACAACCTGCCGCTAATGCAGCAGAAACTTTTGTTGTAATCTGATTCATTGGCCAATTCCATGGAGTTATCATGCCAATTACTCCAATAGGTTCTTTTATTAGTGTATAGTCACCTTCTGGTCTTTCAAATTCATAATTCTCTAACGCATCCAAAGTTTCTTGAATGTTTTTAATTCCTGTCTTTGCTTGCGCTGCTTCTGATAGCCAAATTGGTGATCCCATTTCTTTAGATATGGTTTGAACAAAATCATCATATCTAGCTTCATATTCTGTAATTACATTTTTGAGTAATTCAATTCTTTGAGTTTTTGTTGTTAGTTGATAAGAAGAGAAGGCATCAAATGCAGCGCCAACGGCTTTATCAATATCTCCTCTAGTACCAGCAGTAACTTGTCCAATTACTTCTTCATTTGCCGGATTTATAACATCAATTGTTTCATTTGATTCGGACTTTACCCACTCACCATTTATATAGAAGTTTAAATCATTACTCATATTTAATTCTCCAAAAATATATTACCTGAATTATAACCACATAATATTTTAAGAACTATTTTATTAAAATAGTCCAGCAATTTCATTATTTTCGTCAAGCCCAATAGCCTCTGCTGCTGGAACTCTAGGAAGGCCAGGCATGGTCATTATTTCACCACAAACCACTACTACAAATTCTGCACCAGCTGATAGTCTTACTTCTCTTATTGGAACTTCATGGCCAGTTGGAGCTCCCATTAGCAATGGATCAGTAGAAAAACTATATTGTGTTTTTGCCATACAAACAGGATAAGAGCCAAAACCATCATCTTCTAGCTTTTTAAACTGATTTCTAACTCTTTTATCAGCAATAATATCTTGAGCTCCATAAATATTTTGAGCGACATATTTAGTCTTATCCCATAAAGACATTGCATCTTCATACAAAGTCTTAAACTCAGATATATTTGAGTCAGCTAATTTAGCAACTTCCTCAGCAAGCTCTGATGCTCCCTGACCACCTTTTTCCCAATGTGAAGAAATTTTGCATTGAACACCAAGATTTTTACAGAAATTTATTATTGCATTATGTTCCCTTACAGTATCAGAAACATAATCATTGATAGCGACAACAACAGGAACTCCAAATTTATTTATATTTTCAACATGCTTTTCTAAATTTTTACAACCTAATGCAACTGCATCTACATTTTCTTTTCCTAAATCTTCTTTCTTCACACCTCCATGCATTTTAAGTGCTTTTGTAGTAGCAACAAGAACAACTGCATCAGGTTTAAGGCCTGATTTTCTACATTTAATATCAAAAAATTTCTCTGCGCCTAGGTCTGCACCAAATCCAGCTTCAGTGACTACATAATCTGCTAGTTTTAATGCAGTCTTTGTTGAAACAACTGAATTACAACCATGAGCTATATTTGCAAATGGACCACCGTGCATAAATGCTGGATTATTTTCTAAAGTTTGTACTAAATTTGGTTGAAAAGCGTCTTTAAGTAATGCTGTGATGGCGCCATCTGCTTTAAGTTGATTAGCTCTTACTGGTTCATTTGATTTTGTGTAACCTATAACAATATTGCCAATTCTCTTCTGGAGATCCTCAATATCAGAGGCCAAGCAAAAAACAGCCATTATTTCTGATGCCACCGTAATGTCGAAACCACTTTGTCGTGGTATCCCGTTACCAGTGCCACCCAGACCACATGTAATGTCTCTTAAAGACCTGTCATTCATATCTACAACACGTTTCCAGGTTATTCTTCTAGGATCAATATTTAGCTCATTATCCCAGTGAATATGATTATCTATTAATGCAGATAAAAGATTATGAGCTGCTCCAATAGCATGAAAATCTCCTGTAAAGTGAAGGTTTATATCAGTCATCGGAATAACTTGAGCATAACCACCTCCAGCTGCGCCACCCTTCATCCCAAAACATGGTCCCAAGCTTGGTTCTCTCAAACAAATCATTGCTTTTTTACCAATATGACATAATCCATCTACCAAACCAACACTTGTAGTAGTCTTTCCTTCTCCTGCTGGTGTTGGAGATATTGCTGTAACCAAAATTAATTTTCCATTTTCATTTTTTGAAACAGAATCTATAAAATTAGAATTTAACTTAGCTTTGTCATCACCAAATTTAATTAAATTTTTTTGATCAATATCTAGTATCTTGGCTATTTCATCAATTGGTTTTTTATGAGCAGCATTAGCTATCTCTAAATCGCTTAGATAGGCAGTCATAATTCCTCCATTAACCCTAAAATTTACAATCAGTATACATAAGAGATTTTGTGATAACTACAAAAAATTTTTTTAATTTTTTGCTGCGTTAAATGCATCAATCGCTCTCAATCTTGATTCCTTTAGATCTAATATTTGTTTAGGGTAATTCAGTTGATTTCTAATCTTTTCAGATGGATCATGAATTTCTTTTTTATCTAAGTCTTTTAACTCTTTGAGATGCTTCTTTATGAATAGTCCATCTGAATCAAAATTTTTTGATTGAGTTATTGGATTAAAAATCCTAAAGTATGGTGCAGCATCTGTGCCAGTGGAGCTACTCCATTGCCAACCACCATTATTTGATGAAAAATCTCCATCTAGAAGATTTTCCATAAAAAAGGCTTCTCCCAATCTCCAGTCATGTAACATATTTTTTGTAAAAAACATTGCAACTACCATTCTCAATCTATTATGCATCCATCCCTCAGCATTAAGTTGGCGCATAGCAGAATCTATTATTGGGAATCCAGTCATTCCGACTTTCCATGACTCAAATTCATCTTTATCAAATCGCCACTTAATTTTCTTTGTATAGTCTTGAAATGGTAATCCCTTACTAACTTTTGGAAAACTATGCATAATATTTTTATAAAATTCCCTCCAAATGATCTCATCAATCCATTTCACTATTCCAGTTTCTCCAGAATCTAATTGAAAATTATTTTTCTTAAGCGCTTCTAAAATACATCTTTTGGATGAAATTATTCCAGAAGCTAAATAAGGTGACAGCCTACTTGTCCCTTCAATAATTGGATCATTCCTATCTTTAGAATATCTTAAAACTTTCTTATCAAGATAATCATGTAATATTGATATTGCATTTGCTTCTCCAATTTTCCATAAGGACATGTCTACAGAATGAGATTTTTCAAATTCAAAATTAAATTCATAAATATTTGAATTTATTCCTGAATTTTTTTTAGAGCTATAATTAAACTCAATATCCAAAAAATCCAAGCTAAAGTTTTCAATCCATCTTCTTTTAAAAGGCGTAAAAACGGAATAAGGTTTGTCTTCTTTTGTCTTTATAGTTCCTGGAGAATAAACCACTTGGTCATCAAAGGATTCAAATTCAATATTGTTTTTACTTAGAATGTTTTTGACTTCTTTATCGCGATTATTCTCGTCAGCACCAAACATATTATTCCAATTTACTTTCGAGATTGATCTTTCATTAACAATATCAAGAATTTTATTAGCATTATCGCTAAATCCATCAGAGCGTAATATTGTCAGAGGAATATTAATTTTTTTAAGAGAATCGGCTAAGTCTTTTAAATTATTTATAATAAATTCAATTTTGCAATTAGCTTCATTATGAATTTTCATTTGTTCGGGTGAGTATATATAAACACAATGAACTTCGTCATAATTAATGCAGGCATGTCTTAGCGCAGGATTATCATCTATTCTCAGATCACTTCTTAACCATACTAAACTTTTCATTTTCTTAGATTATCAGATTGTTGTACTTTTTATTTAATTAGTGTGTAGAGTCACACTAATCATTTAACCTTTGTAAGAAATTTTATATATAACGTTGTACTTATCATCAGATAAAAGCATCGAACCATCACTCATTATGAATGGAGATACTGGTCTTCCCCATGCAGATTCATTAGACAACCAACCAGTAATAAAGTCTTCTTGACTAATATAATTTCCGTCGTCATCTAATTGGATGAAAACTAGCTTATAACCAGATTTTTTGGTTCGATTCCATGATCCATGAAGCGCGACGAAAACACTATTTCTATATTTAGCTGGAAACTTGTTTTGATCATAGAATGCAATACCAAGTGGTGCAACATGAGGTCCTAGTTCTGCAATAGGATCGATAAACTCTCTATCGATCGAGGAAATAAGATGTCCAAATTCTGGATCAATAACGTCTTTTGCATGTTTAAATGGATAACCATAAAAGCTTCCCTCTTTATCAATTACATTTAATTCACAGTCAGGAGAGTCATCTCCCAACCAGTCTCTTCCATTATCTGAAAAATACATTTTATTTGTAACTGGATGCCAATCAAAACCAACACTATTTCTAACACCATCAGCTACAGTAATTAACTCTCCGTTGACGTATTTGTGTATGGCTGCGAATCTATTATCTTTAGTTTGTGGTTCTATGCATATATTACATGGAACCCCAACAGGTATATATAAGTTTCCATCTGGACCGAAATCTATATATTTAAAACCATGCCATGTTTCTGAGGGCAGGTTATTCATAAAAATTTTTTTAGTTGGCAAAGATTTTGAATCTGAATCAAGCCAATTATCAATTTTTTTTACAATCCAGATAGTATCAATCTCTGCAAAATATAAATCACCATTGTGAACAGTAACTCCAGTTGGATTTTGCAAGTTTTCAGCAATAAGAATTCTTTTTTCAGCATAACCATCTAGATCTTCATCATGGAATGCATATATTTTATTTCCTTTTTTTGAGCCTGCAATTACATAGCCATTATCAGTCTCTGCAATTTGTCTAGGTGATTCAAGATTATCAGCAAAAATACTTATTTCAAAACCAGCTGGAATATTTAGCTTATTCAATTCAGAATTAGCATTCACAAAAACACTAAAAAGTGTAAATATAAAATAAAGACTTTTAATTCTATGAAAGTGTGTATTAAATTTATTCATAATAAGTTATAAAATATAAAAATGGATTTAACAATAATATTAGATTACATAATTATAAGCATTATTGCATCAATGACAGTAAATTCAATACTAAGAAATTATGCAAAAAAATATAATATTCTTGTTGATATACCAGATAGAAGTAGGAAGTTTCATAAAAGGCCCACTCCTGTGACAGGTGGCTTAGGTATTTTAATATCTCTTCTTATTTCAGGTAAATTATACATTGACCTTAATGATTTAACAGGATATGTACCAGAATTTACTTTTCAATTAATGGTCATCTCAATCCCTTTACTTCTTCTATTTTTAATTGATGATTTAAAAGAGCTTAAACCGATTTTTAGATTTTTAATTCAATCTTTACTTTCAGTTTATATGATAATAAGTACCGGAGTTTATTTAGAATCTTTAGGTAACTTATTTGGATTCGGTGTTATTAATTTAGGAATTTTAAGCATCCCTTTTACGATTTTTTGTGTTGTCGGGATCATGAACGCATTCAATATGATGGATGGAATAAATGGATTATGCTCTGGATGTGCAATGATTGCTTTGATTTTAATGGGTTTTTACTCAGGACTAATTTATGACTCTATGTTAGTTTTAATTATTGGATCAATGATAGGGTTTATATTATTTAACTTAGGTTTATTTGGCAAAAAAAGAGGTGTTTTTTTGGGAGACAGTGGATCTAATCTAGTAGGGTTTTGGGTTGCATGGGTTGCTATTTATGCCTCTCAGAGTAATATTTACCCAATAGAACCAATCACTATGCTTTGGTTTGTAGCAATACCACTCCTTGATTGCATTGGCCTAATATTCTCAAGAATAAGTAAAGGAAAGAGTCTTAGCACTGCCGGAAGGGATCATATTCATCACAGATTAATGAATAAATTTTCGTCTAGAGGCACGCTGTATTTCATCTTAACAATAACTTTCTTAACAGGCATTTTAGGAACTTTTATTGAAATCTTTTTTACTCCATATGTATCAACAATTTTATTTTTAATATATGCTTTTATTTATTACTTCTTGACGAGTTTTTTATGGAAAAAGTTTTTATAGATAATAATCTAACAAATTATGTTTAAGTTTTTTAAAAAAGAAATAAAGGAAGTTGCTTCTGAGAAACCATCATTTGAAATAGAACTGACCGCAGCAGTGCTAGCATATGAAATAGCTAGATCAGATGGAGAGATCAGCGATGAAGAATTATCGTTATTGATGCTAGAAATTGAAAAAATTTCAGAAAAAGTTGGAAAAGATAAAGAAGAAATATTTAAGATAGTTGAAATTTACAGTAATGACAGCGTATCTTTTCACGATTTTATAGAAGATATAAATAAAAATTATTCAAAAGAAGAAAAAATTTCGCTCTTAAGATTTATGTGGCAGACTGCTTATTCCGACGGAGTGCTCGATGTTGATGAAGAAAGGTTAGTAAGAAGAGTTGCTGATTTGATTAGAATAAAAGACGTTGAAGTATTAAAACTTAAACATGACGCAAAGAGCTAGTATTCTATAAAACTTGCGTTTTCAACTAAAAATTTTTCTGATAAGTTCCTTTCACATTTACCTGGATAATTTTTTATATTCTCATCATATAAATCGTCACCTACAAATGTAAACATTTGCAACAATATTACGCACTTTTCAAGATCATCAACCCTTTTATCTAGATACAGCTCCTCAGCCAATGATTTAAAAGTATTAGAAACAGAACTATTCTTTAAATTTTGTTTACTGTCTAGGACAATAAATGAAGTTCCTAATTTTCCATCATTTACTATGGGCTCCCAGCTCACTGAATTTGTAGATTTTCCTGGCTCACCATTTTTAGCAAAGTTTGCCCAAAATCTCATCATATTTCTTGAAAGATAGAACTTAGATTTTCCTGCAGGATAAATTAGATCAGATAGTGGATACCCGCCTACAAGCTTTGCATTTCCTGCTAAAAGTGGAATTTCTGTAGCATGAGCTGCACCGATAAGCTGTTTGAAATCTGCGACAATGTATCTTCTATGGTCATCCCAATCATACCTATATGCATAAAGATCATTATTGCCTGCGGTATGTAATCCCTCCAATGGAACATCTACACCTCTAATTTTCCAAGCTGAGCTTCTATAATAATTGAAAGCTTCAAAAGCTTCTTTATCCTTTAGCCTTACATTAGGAATTTTTAATAGTGAACCAACAGCAGAGTACTCTAATTCAACAAAATATTCTGCAGTCGCTAACCATAACTTTACTTCGTCTCTATTTGATCCAGCAATTGTAGGAACATTATTAACAAAATCTTTTTCATAAAGTGCTTCTCTAAGCCCAATCTTTGGAATAACAATGTTATCTGCTGTTAATAAAGGTATCTCTTCATAAGTTTCTCTGTCTGCATAATGCATAAAAAAATCTTTTGTTGTGAGATTTAATAAAATTTCTCTTATTTCTTTATTTGTGTAAGTTTCTTTACCTTCATCTAGTTCTCTAATAATTTTCTTAATTATTTCTGAGCTCGTATATGATGATGTGGAAGATTTTTTATTCTGTTTGTAAGCGTCTTGAGGACTTATGCTTGTAGTATAGCCTGACATAGATATTGCTTTATGAAATAAGCCTTTTGATTTATTTGATACTAATAAAGAAAGCACATTATGGCCACCAGCAGACTCACCAAAAACTGTAACATTATTTGGGTCACCTCCAAAATGAGTTATATTTCTTTTCACCCAATTTAATGCGGCTATGATATCTAAAGTTCCAAAATTTGATGTCTTATCAATATCAGTTTGAAAATCTTGGACTGAAGGGTGATAAAACCAACCAAATGGTCCTAATCTATAATTAATCCTTACTACAATAACATTATGTTTTTTAACCATTTTATTAAAATCATAAAGATCTTTTAATCCAGATGTATTTCCACCACCATGAATCCAAAACATTACCGGAAGAAGTTCAGATTTTTTTCTTACTGGAGCAGAGATATCTAAATATAAACAATCTTCAGTCCCTACATATAGTCCTTCTCCTCCAGGCCCACCTAAAGATGATGGTCTTTGAACGCAGTAATTATTTTCTTTGGGTAAAATTATATTTTTTGAATTATCAATAGCTCTTGGAGCTTTCCATCTTAATTGACCAATAGGTGGTTTTGCATAAGGAATATCATCCCAATAAATTACTCTATCTTTCTTGTAACCCTCAACGATGCCGGATGAGGTCTCTACCTTAATTTCTGCATTAGCAATAAGGGATATAATAAAAAAAAATGAAAATTTAAATAGTCTAAATAAGTTCAAAGCTTTTTTCTAAAATTTGTGAATGCAGGTTAACATTATATATTATTTTCTCGGGATGTAGCGCAGTCTGGTAGCGCACTACACTGGGGGTGTAGTGGTCGTCGGTTCAAATCCGGCCATCCCGACCATCAATTAATTTAAAATAGATTTAACTTTGTTAGAGGTTTTAAATGCAAGTTTCTCTGACGGTGGAATTTTAAATTCCTCTTTTGTTTTTGGATTTCTTCCTATTCTAGCTGGGCTTTTATGTAAATAATAAGTTCCAAATTTAGATATCTTTATTCGGTGACTTTTATTTTGTTTAATAAAGTTAAGAAAAGCTTCAAGAACTAATGAACTAGTTTTAGATGAAATAAGGGCTTTGGAAGAGATATTTTTAACAATATCTTTTTTTCCAAAGCCCATGTATTAGATCAATCTAATTTACAGTAGCACCTACAAATGGACCTGTATCTCCACCTGCTGTGTTAGTAGCAGTACCAGTTCCTGTACCTGTACCTGTACCTGTACCTGTGCCTGTGCCTGTGTCATCATCAGCACCACCAACATCTCTAACCTGAACAGTAATGTCTTGGTTAGTAAATATGTTTTCACCAAGAGATGATGTAGCTGTAACTGTTGCAGTGAAGTCCATAGTTGCACCAGTTGTGTAGCCTGATAATGTCTCATATCCAGTGTTATAACAACTTTGATCGTTAATACCAGGACAATTTAGAGTTGAATCGTTACGTGTATCAAGCTCATATGCGTCAGGTATTAGTAAATCATAATCAGGAGCTTTATCGAAAGCGATATTTCCAGCTACCGCATCAATTATAATGATCGGATTCACATATGTTCCTTGGCCTCGTACACCAGGACCTACTTGATTTCCAATAGTATAGGTAATAGATACTTCATTAGGAGCATCTTCAATAACTGCAGTAACAGTTCCAATTGATTGTACATTTTCGTCAACTACAAATGTATCTGAAGATGTAAATCTTGGGAACGTATTAGTAGAGCCATCTCCTCTTAGTTCAGTTGCTGTTCCAGTGCCAGTACCAGTACCAGTACCTGTGCCTGTGCCTGCATCGTCATCAACACCACCAACATCTCTTACCTGAACGGTAATATCTTGTGTTGAAGCGTTACCAGAAGCGTCAGTAGCTGTAACTGTTGCAGTGAAGTCCATAGTTGCTCCAGTTGTGTAGCCTGATAGCGTTCTTGTTCGTTTAGTTACAGTACCAAAAGCGTCAGGATCTGCATACAATTGAACATCAGTTACTTGTAAATCATAATCAGGAGCTGTATCGAAGGATAATGCACCACTGCTTGTGATTTGAAGCACTGATTTAGTTCCTGCTTGCAGTGCAGGACTAGTTGTTGCTCCAATAGTAAATGTAACTGTATCAAGATCAGTTGCAGTAACACTTCCAATTGCTGTTACATTCTCATCAACTGTAAATGTTGCTGAAGATGTAAACACAGGAGCTGTTGTATCAGTAACGTTAACAGTTCTTGTAGCTGTTCCAGCATTACCTGAAGCGTCTGTAGCTGTGTATGTTAATTCGTATTCGCCTACTTTATCTGTATCGACAGTTCCAGTTGTGACTACTTCAACTGTTCCAGATGCATCGGTTGCAGTCGCACCAGCATCAGTATAATCATCGCCTAATTCTGTTGTTGCAGGATTATCACCTGTTACAGTCACTACCGGTGCTGTTGTATCGACAACGTTAACAGTTCTTGTAGCTGTAGCAGTGTTACCATCTTTATCAGTAGCTGTGTATGTAATTGTGTATGATCCAACTGCACTAGTATCAACAGTCCCACTTGAGGTAACGGGAGTTGCACCATGAAATGCATCGTTTGCAGTTGCACCAGGGTCACTGTAAGTTGAACCCAACTCAACACTGTCTGGGTTGCTTCCATTAACAGTGATAACTGGCGGAACATTATCGTTGTAACTATCACTAGTCAAAGAATTTATTGCGCCAACACCAACTACAGCAATTAATGCTTTTTGAATAGCGCTTAATTCAGCTCTAATTTCAGCAAGTCTGCTAGATGAACTTTTAACAGTTGAAGGGTTTTGAGTACTTTCTTGAGTTGCCATTAATGATCTTTCTTCTCTCATTAAAAAAGATCTTCTATCTTGAAGCTCACTCAGACTCATAGAATCGACTCTTGATTCTATATCAGACATCTTTTCGACAGTAACTTCAGCACTTAGTCCAAAAGAAAGTAAAGTTAAACAAACTAAATAAAATTTTTTCATAGCTATATCCTCTAATTTAATGCTATTTATAGAAGCTATATTCACACAAATTCTAATGATATACAACTCCGGAGGTGAATAATAACGTATTATTTAAAAAAAATACACAAAAATATGTCGTTATTGTATACATTATCACTTATTTGAATATGTATTTATTGTATACATAGTTTTTAAGATACATTTTTTAATAATCATTATATATGTTAATAGTTCTTAGATTTTTAATTTATTGGCTGAAGCTTAACCAACAGACCATGTAAAGTATGTCTTCTATTAAGCTTTGCGCCTGGATCTTTTGTCAAAGGCCTCCAAGTATAATTTACCAAGTTGCCGTATATAGGTATATTAAAAAAGACTCCTTTATCAAAGCTTCCTTCACCAAATTGCTGTGTAGTAACATCAGTAAAAGTAGCAAAAACTCCAAAATAAACTCCATTATAAAAAGATCTGGAAAATTCTAGAGTGTATCCAACATCACCAGCAAGATATTCCCCTGCAGAAATCTTCATATCAAATGGTATAGTTCCATAATTTCTATAATTAAAATTCAAAGTTGCCATAGTATTTTCATAATCTAAGAGACCAAATCTCCAATCATAATCTCTTTTAAAAACTTTAAAAACATCTACTCCAAATGAATAGTTAGTATTTGGTGTGAAATACAAATATTCCCCTCCTGCTCCAGAAAACATATCTTCAAAGATTCCAGCGGACATCATAATATGATGATTTTTAGCAGGAGTTAAATGATAGTCTAGTTGGGCTCTACCTATCAGAAGACCTCCATCTTTCATATTTTTTAAATACTCTTTAACATCTGATCTTACTTGGGCAGGGAAGACATCAACTGGTGGTATATATAAGTCATCTAAATTGTCGGCAAGGCTATATTTTAAGTTGATGTTAAAAAACAGATCTTTTCTGATTATGAATTCTGTGTCATTCTCAACCAAAAAAGCACCTTTAAAAAATTCTTCCCTCGATGCGAGAAATGGTCTAAAGTTTGCACGAGTGTTTGTACTATATCTTTTTGTAGTACTTCTTTCATATATTGTTTGAGCACTTGCTTTATAAGAGTCATCAATCTCTTGAACAGCTATTAAATTTGCAATTTCAATGTCTTTTACAATATCTTCAGTTATTCCAGCATCTCTTGCTGACTGAGCAATAATGTCCTCTACGACTCTTAAATTAGGATGAATAACTTGGGTAAGTTGAAGGCCTATTGAATTTGCATTCCTGGTAAGTTTCTTTACACCAATACCATTTTCTTCAAGATTATTAATTAACTGAGTATACTTATTATCTCCTCTTCGACGATCTCCTCTCGCATATTGATTTTGCTGAAATGTCGAAATAGGATCATTTTTATAAACAAATTTAAAAGAAGCATAATCTCCCCTTTCATAAGAGACGCCAATACTAAAGTTATCGGTAATTAAATAATCTACACCAAATGAAAAATCACTCTCAGGAATTCTAAAAGGAACTAAACCTGGCCTAACAGAGGAATCGTACTCTGCCCTAAGCATCAACTTTTTGTTTAAAGCATGAGTTACACCAAAAAAAGGTGAGGCTGTTTCTCCAGCAAAATATCTTGAGGGTTGAAAACTTCCTCCCAAGCCTTCTGTATTAGTTGGTCTATCACTAAATCTGTCAGAAATATAACTTAGGGGGTTCTTGAAACTTAGGTCAGAACCATCTAATTGACCAAAACCTAATCCAAAATGGAAATCAGTTCTATTTATTCCGTAACTACCAACTATATATTCTGAACTATAAAGACCAGTTCCTGCAAAGTCATTTAATCCAATTGCAATAGCAGGTAATTTACCCTGTTCTTTCAATCTTACTTTAAAATTGAAGCCTTTATCTTTAAAATCTTGAAGGCAGGTTGGACTAGTAAAATCATAACAGTAAGGTCTATCTTGGACGTTGGTATAAAAGAAAGATGCCTCAAACCATTCAAATGGATTTGCCGAAAGAGTAACAGTTTGATTTGGATCACCATAATAAACAGTTATTCCATGAACTCCCTCATCAAAAGTTCTAGCAGATGGGGTATGAATTGTTCCAACAATACCATAGTTGTTATATTGATTATATTCGAAACTGTCGCCGTCGCCGTAAACTTGATCTATAAAAAGTAATAAGCCTAATAAAACAAAGCTATGTAGATAATTTTTAATGCTTTTCTTCATTCATCTTTATCTAATTAATCATTTATAGCTGATAAAGATGCTAAAGCAATTCCTAAATTACCAAGAATAGAAACATAAGCTTGTGCTGCTAATCGTCTTGGTGTTGAATCATCTAATTCTCTTGGAACGAAGATTATTGAACCTGGGTAAATTTGGATATCGCTTTTTGGACGGCTTTCAAAAATGTTTCTTTTTGATCTATATAATTGTGATTCACCATTGGGATGAAGTATGTATATAGATTCATTATCAGCAAACTTTTTATATCCGCCTGATTTTTCAACAAAGTATTCTACATCTTTATTTTCAGAAAACATTACGGCTCCTTCAGAAGAAATCTCTCCATAAACATATACTACGTAATTTTTTTCTGGAACAAACAACTCATCGCCCTCTTTGATACCATAAAGGTCAAGGGTTGAATTATTTAATAAATCTATAACAACTCTTCCGTTTGGATTAGTATTATTAAGTTCTTCAGTTAATAGTACTATTGGAGTTAAATCAGCTCCAATATTTTGTTGAGCTGCTGCGATAATATTATCTAAAAATTCTTGATATAAAATCTCTTTTGATAACTCATTCACTTTTTTTGCATCTTCATTTAAATATATTGCACCAAACTGATAAGCATTCTCTGTATACCCACCTGCTCTATTAATTAAATCACTAATTGTTTCACCTGCAGCCATTGTATATGATCCTGGTTTCAGAACAGCACCAGAAATTTTAGCTTGTCTATATGGATATTCTCTAATGTAAATTGAATCGCCATCTTCAACCTTAATTGCTTCAAAATAACTTTCATTTGGAACTGGTATAGTTTTTAATGATCCATCGACAAGTCTTTGAAGAGAAATATTTTCAAGGTCAGCATTGCGGTTAATACCATTAGCATATTCAATAATGTTTATAAGTTTTTGATTTTCTAAAACTTCATACTTTGCAGGTCTGTTTATTGCGCCATCTATAGTAACAATATTTTTTCTTGCCTCGATAAAAATAACATCACCAGATCTGAGACGTTTATTTAAATTATATTGGCCCTCAATTAATAAATCATAAATATCAAGGGACTCTATAATTTTGTTATCTCTTAAAAGATTGATTTCTCTTATTGAACCAAACTCACTTATACCCCCTGCAGCAAATATGGCATGTAAAATATTAGAGTTTCCAGTTAAAGTGTATATACCTGGATTTTGAGCATTTCCAGTAACTAAAATATTTACATCTCTTATTTCTGATAAAGTTATGAATGCTTCAGTACCAATAAATGCTGAATTCACTTTAGATTTGATTAACTCAGATGTATCGTTTAGAGATAACCCAGCAACAACTATTTTTCCTATATCGGGTAAATTGATTGAGCCATCCGAGCTTACTAAAAAATCTTCAATATAATCATTTTGTCCAACTAGTTGGATTTGTAATATATCTCCAACATCTAACATGTAGCCAGAATCAGGATTAGGCTCGTTAACTGGCATAAATGAAGTTTGGAATGTATTAAAAAAGTCAAATCCAAAAACTTCTAATTCCTCGCTAATTGAAAGATTTTCTCCAGTATCAAGTCTTCTTTCAAGATCAAGTAAATCTTTTTCTAACCTATCCTTTAATGAAAGTAATTCTTCGGCTTGACTTAATTTTGATGAATAAAGATAAGGTCTGAAAGTTTCATTAGCTTGTTCAGCTCGAGTTTCGTTTCTGGTTTCTAAATCCTCTCTTACGTCATCAGGCAGACTATCTAAGAATTCTTGATCAAATTCTTGAGCGTGTAATGACACAGAAATTAACATAAATGATAATATTACTAGTTTTGTCGTCTTCATAATTTACAAATTCCCTATTTCAAATAAACCAAAAACCTATTTCAAACCAGGTATGGTAACACCTTTGATTTTCTCTGTATGCCTAATTATATCATTCATTACGTTGTTAACCTCTGTTTCTGTAATTGTTGAGTTTACAGATTGGAATATAAATCTAAAACCAATCTTAATTTCAGCACTATTTTCATTGTAGAAATAATCAAATATAAACTTTTCTTTTAAAAGCTCATTTTCATATCCTAAGATATATTTTTCTAGATTCTGCCTGCTGGAAAAATCTTTAATTGAAAATGATAAATCTCTTGAAGAAAAAGGCAAATCTGAAATCTGAGAAAATTTTTTAAAGCTACTTGGAGGCCTTGTCTCTTCTCTATAATTTAAAACTTCAGTTGAAAAGTTCTCTATATCAATTTCACAACCTACTATTTCATTTTTTATCTTAGAATTTAGGCCATCTCGATTGAAAATTTTTATAGCAAAATCTTCACTTGGAAGAGCATCCTTAAAAAGGTTGGTTAGATATTTCTTATTTATCTTCTTTGAAAAATCTTTATGGTTATGTCCAACTCTTCCGCTGGCGACAATTCCTAAATTTCTTTTCTTTTTAATCTTGTTATTTTTAAAGGTATAAACATCCGATATCTCGAATAATTTAATTGAATCTTTTTGTCTTCTTTCATTAAAAGCAAGATTTTCTAATAAAGAGTTAATTAAATTTGTTCGCATATATTCTTTATTTGAGTCGAGTGAATTATCAATTTTAATTGAATCAATACATTTTTCATCAGAAAACGGGAAGTTAATTACTTCATAAAAGCCATGATCTATTAAAAAGAATCGCAATTTATTTTCAATACTATCTGTATTTGAAGTTTTTACCTTAACAAGCGGTAACTTATGTTTAGATATATTATCGTAGCCTATTATTCTTGCTACTTCTTCAGACAAATCATTCTGCGAAGAGATGTCACTTCTATATGAAGGAACATTTATCATATTATCATTAATAGAGAAGCCAAGTTTAGATAAATAATTTACATATTGATCTTCTTTGATATCGATCCCAAGTATTTGGTTAATTTTGTCTACATTTACAGGAATTTTTATAGCTTGTTTTTTCTTGTACTCATAAGATATAAATGACATCTCTTTTATATTTGAATGCTCGCTTACAATATTAATAAACCGCCTAATGACATATTCATGTGATTCTGGATCAACAAATCTCTCAAATTTATGTGATGCTTCAGACTGAATATCGTATTTCAATGATTTACCTATAATTGCCTCAGGCTCAAAAAAAGCGCATTCAACAAGAACTGTTTTTGTTTCTCGTGAGCATGCAGTACTCTTGCCGCCAACAACACCTGCAAGATTAACTACTTCATCATTAATTGAAAAAAAAGAGTTTTTATCTGAAAGAGTGATTTTTTTATCAAGGAGTGTATGAAATTCTTGATTTATCTCCAATTCTTGAAGAACTAACTTCCCATTAATTTTGTTAGCATCATAGCAGTGTGTAGGTTGACCAGTTTCATATGATAGATAATTTGAAACATCAGTAAAAAAATTGTTTTTATTCAAATTTAATTTTATAAAATAATCATTTAAATATTTATTGTATTCTTTAGGAACTTTATCAATTTCTATTTTAAGAAATGAAATTTTAGGACAAATGTTTTGTGATAAGTTTTCGAAATCTAACTGTAACTTGTCAATTTTTTTACTGTAAATTTTTTCTTTAAGATTTATGGTATAAAAGACAGCTAAATCTCTTAATAGACCATTTACAGAAAGACAGTCACCTCTATTTGGAGTTAACTCCATGTTTAAAATATCGCCATCTATTTCATGCTCATGTCCAAGTTGAAATAAACTTTCAGAAATCATTTCTATGCTTGGATTTTCTTTGATCTGGCTAACTAAATGGCTATATGAAATTTTCATTTGAATTGACCCAAAAAATCTAAGTTAGACTTATAAAACTCTCTTATATCATTCATGTCATGTTTTAACATTGCTATCCTTTCAATGCCTAATCCAAATGCAAGTCCACTAAGTTTGTTTGAATCTATATTACAATTTTCCAATACAACTGGGTTTACCAGACCACATCCAAGAATCTCTATCCACTTACCTTCAGTTGATAAAATATCAACTTCAGCAGAAGGTTCAGTAAAAGGAAAATATGAAGGCCTAAATCTTAATTTAATATCTTCACCAAATAAAGAATGAACAATTCTATAAATTAGGTCCTTGAGTTGTGCAAAGCTTACATTTTCATCAACCAGTATTCCCTCTATTTGATGAAACATAGGTAAATGAGTTGCATCATCATCTTTTCTATAAACTTTTCCACCAGATATAAAAGCTAAAGGTGGACTTTTTTCGAGCATTCCTCTTATTTGTACTGGCGACGTATGAGTTCTTAGCAAATTTGATTTGTTCTCAACGTAAAAAGTATCATGCATTTGTCTGGCGGGGTGAGTCTTTTTAATATTTAACATATCAAAATTAAACTCTTCAGTTTCAATCTCAGGACCATCTATTATTTCAAAACCCAGCGAAACAAGAAGATTCATTATCGAATCTTTCATGTGATTTATTGGATGAATCGCACCCTTATCCTTGATTATTTCAGGAGGTAAAATGTCTTTATTGGATGACATTTTCTATATACATATCTAGCTAGTTGCTGTTTTTACAATTTTCTCAAATGCAGCACTGTCTGAGACAGCAATATCAGATAATATTTTTCTATCTAAATTGATATTTTTTTTAGACATTGAATTAATTAATACAGAATATGAAGTACCAAGCTCTCTGGCCCCAGCGTTAATTCTTGCTATCCATAATGACCTAAATGCTCTTTTTTTATTTTTTCTGTCTCTAAAAGCGTATTGTAAAGATTTAATATTAGATTGTTTGGCGGTTTTATATAGTCTGCTTCTTGCGCCATAGTGTCCCCTAGTTAAACTTAGAACTTTCTTGTGCTTTGATTTTGCTGTTACTGATTTGGTAGTTCTTGGCATAATTTATCTTCTTATTAAATTTGAGGCCATCTTAAGAACTGTTCCTGATAACTTATTAAGACCTCTGTTATGTCTTTTTCTTTTGGTAGTTTGCTTAGTAAGGATATGATTTCTATTAGCACTTCTACTTTTGATAGATGATCCGGTCTTCTTAAACCGCTTTGCAGCTCCTGAATGTGTTTTTAATTTATATCCCATATCAATTTTCTTTTTTTAAATTTTTATTCCTTTTTAGAGGTGACAAAACCATCAACAATTGTCTACCTTCTAGAGAGGGCTCTTGATCAACTTGAGCGATTTCTGAAAGCTCATCTTTTAACTTATTTAAAAGGTTCAAGCCCATATTACTATTGAGAATTTCTCTTCCTCTAAAACGGACGCTTATTTTAGTCTTATCTCCATCAAGAATAAAGCTTTTAATCTTCTTTAATTTAATATTATAGTCACCAACATCTGTTGAGGGCCTGAATTTAATTTCTTTTGTAGTATTTCTCTTGGTTCTAACCTTTGACGATGAAATATTCTTTTTTTTATCAAAAAGATGTTTACCATAGTCTAGAAGTTTACAAACAATAGGTTCAGAGTCTGATGATGATACCTGAACCAAGTCTAAAGATGCTTTGTTAGCTGCCTCTAAAGCATCATTGATCGTTACTATACCCTGTTTCTCTCCATTGCTATCAATAAGCATAACCTCGTTTGCCTTAATCATTTGATTAATAGGAGTTTTTTGTTTTTTTGAGCTATTTATAATTAATACCTAACAATTTAAGTTAAAAGAAGAGACATAAATTAATATTTTGAAGACAAAACTGATTTAAGAAAGGACTATAAAATTCATAATTGATGTGGATTTTATACTAAATAACATATTTCGCAAATATTTTATGACTGCAAAAATCCATGAACCCATTCGTCATTTTTATACTCATAAGTTTCTCTTTTATTAAGTCTTGATTCATGTCCCTCCCAAAATTCAAAATAAAAAGGTATGAATGAAAAACCTCCCCAATAATCTGGACATTTTGTTAAGTCATTATTTTCAAGAGT
>Ga0163109_10000777_pt1 | contig 25386 bp, 29 predicted proteins | sample CRUFie1St13metaG_FD_108704 | JGI IMG/M metagenome (GOLD analysis project Ga0163109, IMG submission 108704) | Marine microbial communities from the Costa Rica Dome - CRUD Field 142mm St13 metaG | ecosystem: Environmental > Aquatic > Marine > Oceanic > Photic zone | place: Costa Rica: the Eastern... | reverse complement strand
TTGAACCTATGTCGGATTCAATTCCTTGTTCAACAGGAAATCCTTTGTTGATTCTCACTACAATATCATAATCATCAATTTCTTTTCCTTTACCACTTCCTTCTAACGATGGTGCTGGCCCTACAATCACAACTCTTTTTCCTTTTAACATTTCATTATACTGAGTATCGTATTGACCTTTGTTTCTAATATCTAACCATTCTTTATAAGTAAATCCTTTTGGATTATCAATCTTTGGTGGTTCTGGATAAACTCCCATTTTATATTTGTTATGAATTATTTGTTTTAATTTTGGATTCCTATCGTATTGATGAACAATTGTGAATGGTTCTCCTTTTTGATTGGTAACAGTGCCATCTTCTTTTACTAAAGGAGTTGGTTCCATTAATTTATCACCAAAGAAATCTTTTTTTATAAATGTAGTTCCCATTTGTACTGCAAGACCTTCTTCTTGTTTTACAAATTGTACTTTATCTTTCCATTGTTTTTGTTTAATTAAGATATTGTACGCAGGTTGGTCAGCCGCTTGTTGTGGATTTTCACCAGTAATTCCCCATCTAAAAATATTATGGAATAAAGGAATGATATAATCTTTATCACCACAAATAGAACCAGCACAATAAGATTCTTCGTGTTGTAACCAATTCCATTCTAACTTAAATGAAGTACCAGCACAAACCTGTGCCCAATCATCATCACCAAGTTTAACCGCTTCTGAACAAGCAATGATAGGTTTCTCTTGGTATTTGTTTAACCATGTTGTTGGGTTTGATTGGAATACTACATCTCTAATATCTGTCCAAATGATTCTATCACATTCATAGTTTTCTAAAATCATTGCAGTATCTCTAAATCTTTGATTGAAAAGATGGTGAGATAAATCTGATTTATAAACATCAAAATGATTTTCCTTTAAGTAATCAATTGTTTGTTGTGGTACATCATATACAATCATCATTCGTTTACCACTAAAACCACTTCTATTAAGTGATTCAACCCAAGGTTCAATATCTGTTGGATAAAACTTTGTAATTGTTGAAATTACTACATCTATTTTTTCGTATGGTTTGTTCATGATACTGCTCTTCCTTTCATTTGTTCCCAATCTCTATTCTTTCTAACTTCATCATTTGTATCTTGTGTAGCATGAAGAACATTGTTGATTGTTCCTAGTTTATCTGATAAATGTAGTAATGCTGCTAAATCTTTAGGAAAACAATGTCCTCCAAATCCAAAATCACCATCATGACCTGGTACATTCCAATGTGATTTTCCTAATCTTTTATCATAAGTTGCATATTCTACAACTTTATCATAATCAATATCTAAACTATCACATAATTGATATATTTCATTTGCAAAAGATACTTTTACTGATAAGAAAGTGTTTGTTAAATATTTCACCATTTCCGCATGAGTTGAATCTGTTTTGATAATATGTGCGGATGGGAATACTTTTGAAAAGATTCTTTTTAATTTTGTTGTAGTTGGTCTTGGTCCACCTAAAATAATTCTATTTTGATTTTCATAATCTGATACTGCATTTCTTTCTGTAAGAAATTCTGGATTAAAAACTATTTGTAAATCTTTATATTTTTCATTCCACTTCTGTGTTGTTCCTGGTGAAATTGTAGATTTGATAACTACTTCATGAAACCCTCTATAATTAAGTTCATCTAAAACATTTTCAATTATAGATACATTACAACTTCCATCTGAGTTCATAGGTGTTGGTAAACAAACAAAAATAGTTTTACATTCTCTTTCTAATCTATCAAATGTAGAATTACATTTTTCAGATACTATATCATAAGTTAAAACCTTATAATACTTTTTAAACTTTTGATAAACTGCGTTACCAACAAAACCTTGTCCAATTATCCCAATCATAAATTTAATATATAATCTTTTAATTTATCTTCAGTATTCCAACCCAATCTTTCTTTAGCATCTGTATTTTTATTTAGAGTTTCTCTATAATTTCCTTTCTGTTCAGGTATATAATTCGCCTTACATCCAAATCTTTCATTAAAAAAATTATAAAGTTCATTTACTGAATAATTTACACCACTTCCAAGTTCCCAAGCATCTTCATGTTTATTATCCACCAATCCAATTCTGTATAATCCCTCTACTATATCATCTACATGAATAAAATCTCTTCGTTGTTCTCCATCACCAACAATAGGTAATGGTTGATTCTTTTTTACTTTAGTTCTCCAAATACCAATTACACTACCATACTTTTCACTTAACGATTCTCCTGGCCCATATACATTGTAGAATCTACAAATCTCTACATCTAAATCATATGTTTTTTTGTATAGTTTACAAACTTCCTCACCTAAGTATTTGTACATAGCATAAGGTGAATCGGATGGGTCATGGTGTTTAGAAGATGAACCAGCGTATATAACTTTAACATTTTTTGCTCTTGCCCATTCCATTACAGATTGAGTTCCCTTTACATTAATTCTAAAAGATTCTGTTGGATTATTAAATGATGGTTGTACTCTTGATTGAGCAGCTAAGTGATAACACAAATCGTAATCACCTGTTAAATACTCAATTGTTTCAATATCACCTTTCCAATATGTAACACCTTCTATTTGGTTTCCCTTTTTACCAGTTGAATAATCATCAAGAGATAAAACTTGATGACCTTCTTTAACTAATTTTTTAATTAAATTAGTACCGATAAATCCTGCACCACCTGTTACTAAAATTTTCACGATACGATTCCTATAAGTTGATGTTCATTAAAAAGAAGATACTTCTCACTATCTATATTTAAAACATTAGTAGCGTGTGATTTTTCATAAACAACAACATCACCTCGTTTCACTGTCATAGGAATTCTTTCTCCACTTTGTGAAAATATACCTGTACCTACTTCTATCACTTCACCATATATTTTTTGTCCTTGATTTGAGGAATCTGATAAAATCAAACCTGATTTTGATTTTGTTTCTTCTACTTGAATAGGTTTAACTATAACTCTATCTCCAAGTGGTTTAAATTGTTTCATAAAATTCGTTTTGTTTTTCTTGTCTATCTATTTGTTTGTGATGATATAAACTCCAATGTTCCTCAGCTGGAAAATTTGAGAATGTATCATATCCTGTTATCTTTTCATGTACTTTATTCATCCACATTACATCATCAGTTCTTTTATAAATTCTCATCTGATAATCAGGCCAATTAACCCAACCCTTTTCATTTACATTCCATCTCCATTTTTCAATATGTCCATCAGTTAAACCACTTACTGTATTAACTCTTGGAACGAAAATAACATCCACAGGATTATTTTCTAGTAGTTCTGGTAAATTTCCAATAAGAACTTCATGTGGAATTTCATCGGCATCTATTTGAAAAATATAATCTCCCTTACAATGTGATTTTAAATTATTTTTAAATGTTGCAAAATCTTTGTTGAGTGAAAAACCTATTATAGTATATTGATGCATTGCTTTTTGTAAATTCAAATATGATAGCACCTCATCCGATACTGATGATTCATCATACTGAATAACAATCTCATCGTTTTCGTTTAATTTTGTTGATAAAAAATTTACTAATTTTGTAATTTCTTCAAGTTCATTACAAACTGTAATTGCGTAACTTATAGATTTCATTTATTCTTCTTTTACAAAAACACCACCAACTGTTTTACCTTTTCTATCAGCAATTTCATCGTATGCTAATTGTAAACATTCTGTTGGTGTGTATCCTAATTGTTGTGTAAGGATAATAAGAGTTACGAAAGAATCTCCAATTCCATCTTTAATCTCATTTTCTTTTCCTTTGAGTAATGCTCCAGCAGTTTCACCTACTTCTTCCATTACTTTTAACATTTGTTTTGGTGCATTTTCAGGTTTATCAATACCTTTTTCTATTGCCCAATTTCTTACTTTTATTTCTAATTCATTAAATGTCATCATTTTCTATTTCATTTATTTCTTCTCTAAGGATATCCCTTTTTTGAGATGTTGTTGTTTTTTCACCGAAAAGATTTTCTAATGCATCTTGTTCAAATCTTATTTCAAAAACATTCGTAATCTTATCTAAGATATAAGTTCTATAATTATTAAAATCTCTTCGATACAAATTCTGATTATTTTTTATGTAACCATCAAAGAGTTGATTACCAGTTCTATCAAATTTTTTTAACATTAATTCTAATCTCAAATCAGAACTTAATGGTAATCTTTTATCTCTTAATTTACCAATCAACTGTGTAAAGTGTAATGGATTTATTGGATTTAATTTTATACAATGTAATTTATTATCAATAATTCCTATTACGAAAACATATCTTGATTCTTCAGCTTGTTTTGTAGGCGGAACACCACCTTTATATGTAACAATACGATAAATGTTTCTCGGTCTAATTTGTGAACGAGGTATTCTTCTTTCTGGTCTTAAAAATTTTGTATATTGTCTTGTGTAATTAGTAGCCATTATATTTTTTCAATAGTTGGAAGTTTCATTTCAATATGTTGTTGTACTTTAACATACTTATCAAGTATTTCACCTAATTTATTTGTCATTTTATTTAGTGTAAAGTTAGAATTAATATTAGTTTTTAAACCCTTACTCTTTTTAAGATAAGATTTATAATTTTTATGTACATCAAATATTTTTCCAGCTGCCTTTGAATAATTTACATAAAACCATTTCGCATCTTTAAGTAAAAAATTATTTTGAGCTGATTGATGTACACCTTTTAATTCACCTTCTAAATAAACTGTACTTTCCTCTGGTAAGAAATCTTTATGTCCACTCCAATCTGAAACAATGATTGGTTTACCTGTTGTAGCAAACTCTGCAAGTGGTCTACCATAACCTTCACCTTTAGTAAACATTATCTTTGCTTTAACTTTATCATCATTGTACAAATCATTTAATTGTGATTCAGATAAATCACCAAATACTAAATGAATAGGAGGACAATTATCACCATATTCTTTTGTAACAGTTTTAATTGTTTTAGATATTTTTTCTCTTTCACCAACTGAGAATCCAGCGTGAGATGTTTTTAGGATAAGACCTGGTTGTTGTTTCTTTGATAATCCTTTAAACACAGTACAAAATGTTTTAATCATCATACCAACATCTTTTCTATCGTGTCCTAAATCTCCTGCTAACCAATGTCCTACAAATAAAAAGTTAAAATCAGTATCAACTGAATCTAAAATAGAGTTTGAAGATTTACCATTAAATATTGTAGTATCTACTCCCTCAAATAAAACTTCTACTGGTTTTTGTAATTTTATCTCACCTACTTTTTGATTTGTTTTTTTATCCATTTGATTATATGTGGTGTTTACTAATACATCTTTAGTAAATTGAGATGGTGTAATTACTAAATCCATTTGATTTGAACCTTCTAAAAAGTTTTGTGGTGCAACAGTAGTTTCTACACCTGCTGTAATTCCAATATTATATTTACCAACTTTTTTAAATTCATTAGCAACTGAAACTTGGATAAAAATATCGATTTGTTTATCAACTTTAGTTACTATATTTTCTAATATTTTTTTTCCAAATTCAGTTTGTGGATTGATTTGGTCTTGTGGAGTATTTCCCCATCTTGTTGGTACAATCTTTACATCGTACTTATCTAATTCAAATAATGATTTCAAGATATCTCTTGAATGGTCACCATAACCACTTCTTGTTGCTATCGGTGCCTGAAATATTAATAATGGTTTATTCATCTTCTAGTTCTCTTAATCGGTTTTCTTCTTCGTTTCTCAAACATCTCTCTATTGAGAGTTTTGTTAGTTTTGTAATTTCTTCTAATGTATCTGGTTCATGTGGTGAATTGTAACATTCAAATCTAGTAGTTTCTATTTCATTATCTTGTAAAGTTAAAATATGATAATCTTCATTTAATTCTTTCATATTATGAATAGCTCTACGAGATTCATTAACTTGATTATTTGTCCAATAACCTGGAAATCTTATAATAAAAATTGGTTTACTCATTTTATTTTGTTAATTACATAGTTACCAAAGGATTCCATAGTTCTATAATCCCAATGATGGTCATGTTCCAAACCTTCTTTTCCATTTGTTTCTTCCCACAAAATATGTCTTGTACTCCACATTCCAAGTTTTTCTGTTAAATCAACTTTATCTTCAACACAACTTGCTTTGGGTGTTTCATATTTTGTATGGTCATGCCATGAAAATAAGTAAGTTTTACATGGAGCAACCTTAAATAGTGATTCAATAACTTCTTTATAATTTTTAGAAGTTGTTTTACTTTGATTCATTACTTCTAAAAAATCTAACATTTTATCCATATCATTTTCAGAAAATACATCTGAAGCTGAAGTTGTTTTGAAATCTTGATACGCACTCCACCACTGTCTTGTTAAGAACATATTTTTACAAACACCACCACTCCACTCTAACTTTCTATAATTTTTTTCATCTTCAATTGGTATTCTTTGTCTTTGTGAATCAGAAAATCCAATAATAACTCTATCATTTTCTGTAAGAATTGGAAATAACTTTATCCAATAATCTATCATTGATTGTAAATCTCTACTTCCAAAAGCATCATTTATAACTTCTGTATCTTCGTAATGATAATCTACATAATTAACCCAATGCATATCTTTATATGATAATCCATTTTCCTTTGGATGCATTACGCCATCACAAAAACTATCACCAATTATAAAGATTCTGTTAATCATTATCTGATTTTATAAACATTATATTTTGGTTTTGGTTTCCAATCTATGAATGTAGTAGTAATTCCATCAACAAGTTGTTTACACATATTCTTTGCATTCAATCCCATTTCACCTAAGAATTCTTTTCTACCAACCAATCCTCTTTTCTTCCTTTCATCTCTTGGAATATCATACCAATATCTAATTGCATCAGCAACATCATATACATCTACTTTATCATCAATGATATATGGTGTTGGAATTGAACCAACTAGTGTTTGTACTCTTGGCCATACTGGTTTTACCCATTCACCCCAAGTTACTTTATCTTCCCAATCTCTCCAATTATGAAGTGAACCAATTTGTTTATAATCTTCAGCAGTAAAGTATTTATTATCTGATTTCTTTTTAAAACCACATTGGTCTTGTAATCCACCAGTAACACTAACAATGATAGGAGTTCCTGCCATTACTGATTCAGCAGTTACTAATCCAAATCCTTCATTACCAGCAATGTTAATTGTACAATCTGATAAGTTATAAAGATAATTTAGTTGTTCTTGGTTTATCCTATCTGTTGAAAATTTAATATCAAGACCAGGTGCTATTCTATCCGCTACAACAACTAAATCAGTACCATTTTGGTCTCTTACAGCTGTGTGCATAACCAAACATACTTTATCTTTATCTTCCTCTGGTAAACCATCTACAAACTTTTTAAATGACCAGATAACATCCGATGGTTGTTTTCTTTTTATATTTCTATTCATCCAAAATAGAACAAACTTATAATCCTTATCACCTAGTAATGATTTTCTAAAATCAGATGGTACTTCAACTGGTTTGAAAACAGTATCATTAATACCATGTGGTACATAGGATACTTGCCAATCTTCTAAGGGTTTGATTGTTTCTGAATCAATATTACCAACTCTATTTACGATACCATAAGTTTGTCTTGAGATACATCCCAACCAATCACACGATTCATAATAATCTCTGTTGTAATGAGGGTCTGGTAAATCGTCCCATATATGATAAAATAGAATTGGAATGTTCTGTCTTAATTCCGCTTCCATTTCATATAACCATCTCCAATATCTTGGGTCTGTAAAGTGAAGAATCGCATCTGGCTGATGTCTCATTATCAATTCTCTTAGAATATTAGCATCTCCATATCCAGTCCATGGGATAATTTTAAGTGATGCATCTTTTACTCCACTTAATTTTCTAGCATCTTCACCTAAATCAATTTCTTTACCTTTTTCAGGATGATTTACTGCCGCACCTAATTGAATCCAATCATAATGTTCAAATGTACCAAAAACTAATTCTTTTGATACTGTTGCAATACCTGATGACATCCTTAAATCATCAGATAATAGTAGAATTTTCTTCTTTGCCATTAACCTTTATTTAAATTGTTCTAAATCTTCTTGATGAGTTCCAATAAACTCTCGGTGTATTACCTAAGTATTTTTTACGAACTATTCTATCATTAAACTCCTCACGAGCTTGATTGAGTTGTGTATTTCCGTTGTCTTGTTTGTTCATATTAAAATGTAGAGCCACTTGATATAAGTTGGTCATAGTTATTAATTTCGTTTCTGAAATCTTCTTCTTCGATATATTTGTTAACTGACCTATTAACTAGTTTTTGTAGTGTAATATTTGAATCAAATGATATTTTTTTAAATTTTGAATAAATATCTTTTATAATTTTTACAGTTGTAAGTTTTGTATCTGCCATAACATTATTATTAGTTTTATATAAATATATATAAATTTAAAAAACAACTCAATTCCATGCAGAACATAAACCTCTTTGTTTAAACTCACACCACTTACAATGATTACCTTTGTTATGAGGAAATATTTCTTGTATTATATTTCCACTATCATCAAATACAGAATCAACAAAATTCATAAATCCATCCCACGCTTTATTTACAGATGGTTTACCATTTGCTGGTACAAACTTGGATATTCTTGGAATAGGAAATTCGTAATTTTCTGAAATCTTTCTTTTAAGAATTTGATATTCTACTTTAATTTTATCTAAAGGAATATCATACTTTTGTGAATAAAACTTTTTATATAATAACATCTGAGAAGTTTTTACTTTATCAGCTTTTTGATATTTGTTCCAACCTCGTGTGGATGTTTTTAAATCTATAATGATATATTCTTGAGTTGTTTTATCCTTTAATAAAACATCGATAAAACCAATAAAATGAACATTTGGTTTTATTTCAGCATTTAATCTTTGTTCAATAGCTACTAATTCAAAACCACTCTTAGTATATAACTTATCTAATTTTTTAGTGAAGTAAGATAATATTTTTTTACCATCTTCAAAAAACTCACCTAACTCTTCTTTCTTACATGGATACACACCCTCATCCATTTTTTCTGATTCTTTCTTAAAGTGTTCTACCATTTGATTGTATAACATCTTTTCTAAATCTAACTGAAGTGCTTGTTTCTTAGTTACATTATACATTACATCCAAAAAGTGTTGGATAGTTTCGTGCATCGCACTACCGAAAATTGTGTGAATATTTGCGGATGATGTTCCTAACTTATCAACATAATTTAACTTATATTGTTCTTGACAAGTTGAATACATTCCATATTGTGAGTAACTTACTCTAGCCATATTATCTCTATTTACTATGTAAATATACGAAAAAAATATGAGAAATCCAAATATTTAGACCTTTAATTTTAGTTTTGTTATTTGTTTTTTATCAATACCATATTTTTCACATATATACTTCAGATTTTCTCTACCTTCTCGTGTTGAATAAAATATTTCACAATAATCTTCTGCTTCTTTAGAAGAACACATAAAATCTTCTTTAATTAAATCAACTAAGAAGGGTTCAAATTTATTATCTTTTTTACCCTTAGTATATTTGAGAAAATATCTACCTTTTGGAATAATTCCAATGAGTGCTAAATACAATTGTTGAGGTTGTAATATTTGTGTATAGGGTTGTATTTCTGAAAGAACTTCTATCCAATCAGGATTCATAGATAAGAAACGATGAATCATATAATTACTCCATGTTTTCTTATCACTCTCTTCAAGTTTATCCCAATACTTTGGGTCTTGAAATTGTGTGACTGCTTTTATGTGGTCAAATAATGTTTTACTTTTTGCCATTACTTTTTAATTCATTTGGTAGTAACTCTTCACAAATCTCTCCACAATCACCACAAAGATATAATTCTACTGGTACGATTGCATCATTTGGTGTACCTGTTACTATCTTAGAAATCTTTAAGAACTTAGTACCTGGTATAAATACTGTACCACCACATTCTTGGCATGATATTTCTTTTGCCTTTGATAAATCTATTTTTGGTTGTTGTGGGGTGTTACCACCATTCATTCCTACTATTTTTGCCATCTTTTGTTCATTTTATCTTCGTTTTCTTTTCCAATCTTTTTAATAGTATCCCATTCTTTATCTGATACTTCTTTATTTTTATATGAAGCATCTAAATATGTGAGTTCTTTTAATTCATGTGTATTGTATGGTCTTGTTTTTGTTTTAAGATACTCTGATTTTGTATCTAACCATTCAAAAAATTCTTCTTCAGTTAGTTTATCAAGTTCTTCACTAGATGGGTCTGGTTTTGTTGGGTCGTATTTCATATCTTATATTTTATTTGTTTTACAAATATACGAAATTATTTATAAATATCCAAACAAAATGTTAATTTTTTTTGAATGTAGGTATGGGAATCATTTTGTGTTTATTTTGTGTATTGAATTTATGATATATATCTAATATCTCTTTATCTTTTTCATTTAAATCACCATAATCACCTTTGAAATTCATTGCCCATTCTAACTCATCATATGTTGCTCCAATTTGATTTTCATCTGTTCTACCATCATCCCATAAACCATCAGTAGGAGGAGCATCGATAATTTCTTGATTTATGTTTAATTGTTTACCAAGTTCTATAACTTCTGATTTCATTAAATCTGCTATTGGTGCAATATCTACACCACCATCACCATACTTGGTATAAAAGCCTATTCCATAATCTTCTACTTTATTACCAGTACCAACAACTAATCCATTGTTCATTGTTGCTACATGATATAAAGTTGTCATTCTTAATCTTGAACGAGTATTTGCTAACGCTAAATTATCATCTTCATTTAACCACATCAACTTAAATGTTTCATAAGTTTGAGTTAAATCAAATTCTAAGTTTTGAACATTTTCATAATGTTCTCCTAACCACCTCATATGGTTTTCAGCTCTTTGTAATTCTTTTTCGTTTTGGTGAATAGGCATTGATAAAAGATAAGTAGGTTTACCTGTCATTACACATAATGTTGAAGTTACGGCTGAATCTATTCCACCACTAACACCAACTACAAATGAATCTAAGTTTGCGTTTTCTAAATAATCTTTTAACCAATCTGATATTTTTCTATGTAACATAAAATCTTTTATAAAAGAAAGTGGGGGAAATCAATCCCCCATTTTCTTAAATTATATTTAGAATCTATATTTTAAAGAAGCATTCCAAGTACGGCCGAATCCGAACCATACTGAGTTTCTTGTATCAATACCATTCCATGTTTCTGAAGCATCTCCAGCATGGATGTTTGAATTAGATTCTGCAATGTAAGTAGTATCAAACAAGTTGTTGATATTTACTCTGAATGAAGCATCATTTCCGAATAAGTTGAATCTAAAGGTTGAACCTAAATCAACTAATCCATAAGATGGTAATTTTAATGCACCTGCATTATCAGGTGATGTAAATTCTGAATCAGTAATTGAATAATCTGCATAAAGATTATCAACAAATCTATATCCTAAATCTACATTTAGTTTATTACCTACTTTGTAATCAGCTTCTAAATAAGAAACAAATTGAGCGGCATCACCAACTTTCGCATCTTTTAAGTACAATGTACCTGTTCCGATTTGTTCGTTGTTATCATCAAATAAAGCTGCCTCAAAATCTTTAGTATATCTCCAATCACCGATTGAAACCATACCTTTTAATCTTAAGTTAGAATTTGGATTCCATTGTGTTTCAACTTCAATCCCATTGTGTACTACATCAATATCTTTAAATTGAGCGAATCCATCAACACCTTGTTGGTTAGATAAACTTCTTGAAACAAATCTATTACCCCATACTGTTGAGTATAAGTTTACATTTGCTTTGAAGCTGTTACTGATAAATCCATATCCTAATTCAACAGATTTAATCTCTTCATTTTGTAAATCAGGATTAACTGTGTTTGCATAGTTAGGGAATACCCCATCAAAGTTTGGCTGTCTTGAAATGAATCCAGCATTAAAGAATACATTTTGTTTATCATCAATGTTGTAGTTTGCACCACCTTTAAGATATCCACCACCAACATTTTCTGTATCTGATTCTGGATTATCAGGTTGTCCAAAGTAATCAATTCTTTGGAAGGATTGGTTTGATAAACCTGCTTGTAATACAGCAGATATAGTAGAGTTGTTATATTCAACTAAACCATTTAAACCTTGCCATCCAACTTTACCAACATTGTAATAAGCAATTTTAGGGCCATTTAGACCTGTGTTTTGGAAAGGATTAGCATCAACTAAAGTGTTGATAATTTGTCCCGCAGAATTATCATTACCAGTTGAGTAATAACCATCTAAACCAAGAAGGTCATTCAAAACTCTATAATGGTATCCTGTGTAGTTTCTCAAATCAACACCAATTGATGTTTTCCAATTTCCACTCTCATATTCTAAGTTAGAGATTGCTCCAACCCAGTCATGTGAGTTCATAGATGCTCTTCTAATCAAAGCACTTCTGTTAACACCATCTTCATTGAATCCATTAGAACCAATTAACTGACCTGTAAATGGTAAATCACCACTATAAGGGTCTGTGTTTGCTTGGTTATATGCCACAATAGCATCGAAGTCAATAAATCCTTCTGGTGTTCTTGAACCTCTACCATTTTCTAAGTAGTGTTGAGTAAGGTCTTTTCTGAATGGTAAAACATCAGTTTCCGAGTTGTAGTAACTTCTACCTCTTGGACCTGTTCCTCCACCTCTACCTGCCGAACCATATAATGATGTAGCAAGTTTAAGTTTATCAGAAATATCAAAATCCCAATTCAATGTTGCTAATGGTTTGTTGTAGAAGTTTCTTCTTAAAGAATATTCTTCTCCATTTAAAACACCACCATTAGTGTTCCATCTTCTATCAATTCCTTCTTCACCAAAGTTTTGGTAGTCTCTAATAGAAACCCAAACATCTCTTTGGTGGTGCCATTGACCAGCACCTAAGAAAGAAAAGTTAACTGAGTGTTTTGAATCTTCGGGTGCATATCCTAATGCAAAGAAGTAAGTATAACCCTCACCACTTGTATTATAGATATATCCATCACCTGCCCATCTTGAAAGAAGGAAAGATGAAGCCCACCCACTTTCACTTAGACCAGTTGAGTAAGAAGTAGTAGTTTTAGTATAGCCATCGTTACCAATAACTTGTTGTACTGAACCACCTTCTTGAGCCTCAGCTGCTTTTGTAAAGATTGAAACTGTTCCACCTACTGATGGTACCGCCAATCTCGATGCACCTAATCCTCTTTGTAATTGGATACCACTAGCAACATCTGTTAAACCTTGCCAGTTAGACCAATAAACCCATCCATTTTCCATATCGTTAACTGGTTGCCCATTGATAAGGAATGATGTGTTTCTTTGGTCAAATCCTCTAAGAGAGATTCTCGAATCACCATATCCACCACCTTGTTTGGTAGCGTAAACACCTGGTGTTTTGTTCATAATTTCAGGAAATTCTTGGTTACCTACTTTCAGTGCAATTTCTGATGGTGAAATGGTTGAAACTGCAACTGGTGTTTCTCTCACCTTAGCAACATCAATCACACCAGAAGTTACCACTACTTCACCAAGTACATTTAGGTCTGCTTGTAACGCAACAACCATACCTTCTTCTGCAGAATCAACCACAGTTTCGTACCCAATGTAAGAGATAATCAAAGCTTCTCCTTCCGATACATCAATACTGAAAGTTCCGTCAAAACCTGATACAGTACCATCTTGAGTTCCCTCAATAACGATAGTTGCACCTGGTAAAACATCACCAGTCTCAGCATCGATGACCTTCCCACTAATTTGTGCAAAGGCTGTGATACTCGTTAAGAGCATCAATCCAACTAATAATAGTTTTCTCATAATAATTGTTTTAATTTAAAAATTAATTGTAACCTGTTCATTTCTGAACGATTTTTTTATTATAAAAGATGTGGTTTTGCTTCATTAATACCAGAATTAGTAACAATTACATAGGATGGATTAAAGTGTTCCAAATCTTGAGCACCACCATAAGATAGTGCTGATTTTACTCCATCAATTAAACCATTCACTATGAACTTTACTCCGCCCTTGTAGGGAATGGTCGTAGATTCACCTTCTACATTTCTGGTCTGTTGACCATGTGTTACTTTCGTTTCTAATGAGGCCGAACCTCTATATCTCTTATAAAGACCATTGGGTGTTTCAACAATCTGACCTGGTGCTTCATCAGTACCAGCGATTAATGAACCCAACATAACAGAACTCGCTCCGATTGCCAGAGCCTTTGAAATATCACCACTTGAACGAATACCTCCATCAGCCATAACTGGAGTTAACGCAACAGATGTAATATCTTCTAAACAACTTACATTCGGTACTCCGAATCCTGTCTTAACTCTTGTTGTACAAAGTGAACCACCACCAATACCAACACACAACCCATCTGCTCCACAAGTTTCTAATTCTTGTGCGGCATGTGCGGTTGCAATGTTACCAGCGATTATATCCACTTTATCATCAAGATTCTTTTTACACCACTTAATCATGTTTAAAACATTTTGATGGTGTCCATGAGCAACATCAATTAGTAAAACATTACATCCTGCTTCTACTAATGATTTAGCTCTTTCTTTATCACTTTCACTTACACCAATTGCAGCCATAATTGGTGGAATTCCACATCCTATTTTTGCCCATTCTAATAATGGTACATCAGATGAAATATAAAAGATTCTGTGATATAATTCTTTTACTATATTTGATTGTTCTTCTATTGAATTAAAACGATGGATACAACCAACTCCACCGAGTTTAAACATTTTATATGCCATTTCTAAACCACAAACTGTATCCATTGGAGAGGCTACAATCGGATTTAAAAGACCGTATCTACGAGATACGAGAGTATGTAATTTGATTTGTGTACGAGTAGGAATATTCGAGTACTTAGGTACTAATTGAATATCATCGTATGTTAAGGAATAGTTCATTAACTTTTTTCTTTATTTGTGTAAAATGTTATTTTATCTGTTGTAACAGAAAAATTTTGATAATATGGATGATTTTTATAAATTGAAAAATCAATATTGTATGTTACTTCATTCATAATGCTACTATTTGTATTATACAACTCATAAATGTAATTTCTTTATCAACTACCAAAGCATCTTTGTGTTGTGATTCTGAAAGTATAAGAATAATATTAGATGTATTTCCACCACCATATTCATCTACCTTTTCATAAAGGAAAGAATATAATTCAGTAAAATCTTGTATTCTCGCATCAGCAACTGCTTGTCTAATGTTCTTCCATTTGTTTCTTTTATCATCACTTGATTTAAGAATCTCAACTACTTTAGATTTGATATCTGAATCGATTACAGAGGTTGTATCGAGTTTTAATTTACCTTTTGATGAATTTAGTTGACAAGTATTAATAATCTTTCTAATATCAGGATATGAACTATCAATGATAGGTACAAGGTCTGTTGGTTGGAATCCAACTCCTTCTTTACCCAAAATCTGTGAGATTTGTACTGCCACCTCTTTTTTAGATGGTGGTACTATCTGAAAAGTTTGACAACGAGATTGAATCGGGTCAATAACTTTTTCTACATAGTTACAAGTTAGAATAAATCTACAATGTTTTGAGAATGTTTCCATCAAGTTTCTAAGGATTGCTTGTGCATTTGGTGTCATGTAATCAAACTCATCCAAGATGATTACTTTCATATCCTTAAAACCAATAGTGGAAGCAAAACCTTTTACTTTGTTTCTAACAGTATCTACATTGTTCTCATCGGATGCGTTTATTATAATGTAATCACAATTGATTGAGTTAACAATTAACTTTGCTAAGGTTGTTTTACCTGTACCTGCCTTACCAAAAAATAAAAGGTGAGGTACATCTCCACTTTGAAGATAATCACTTACCTTTTGTTTAAGGTGTTCGTTACCAACATATTCTGTCAGTTTACGAGGTCTATACTTTTCAACCCATAACGAATTGTTAACTTCTTTATTGGTTGTATCTTCGAAGAATGCCATATTAGAATGATGAGTTTTTTACTTCTTTACAGAAATCGGTTAATCTTTCTAATTTTTCAATTATAGATTCTTTTCTATTTCTATCAATATCACCACGATTCATTTCACCGATGATATCTTGTAATGATGATGCTACAATCAATAATCCATCATCTTTTGAGTTTAGAAAATTTTCTGATACTCTAAACTTTCTTGATATTTCTTTTAAATTCATATTTTTTATTTTTTATGGAACACGAAAATCGGTTCAAATTTATACTGTTTTCCATCATATTCAACTGCGTTTTTAATACCACTCTTAGATGGGTCTAACCCAACCATTCGTGTCATCAACATCTTTAATTTCCCTTTGTATTCACACCCAAGATTTTTGAGTATATCTATCGAATCTTGTTCAAGAGGATAATATGTATTTTCACCAATTTTAATATCAGCTATATTCCACAATATGTATCTATCGTTCTTCAAGTACTGATAAATATTAGTCAATGTAGGTTTAAGAAAATTATCTCTCCAATCTTCATATTCTCCGTAAGCTTTGAAAGATTGGGTTTCATCCTGAGAATACTGTTCTCTATTAAAATAGGGTGGAGATGTAAATGATATATCTAACTTTCCTTTGTACTTTTGGAACTTTGGATTGTTATGAATTAACTCTGAACCATCTTGAAATAATTCAAAAGTATTTGATTGTTTTTCTACATCAAAGAATGTTGTAAGTTTATCTGAAAAGTTATCAACACAATTATCATTGTAGAACTTAGCCATATATTCATAACGAGAAATACCTTCTTCATCTAAGAAGTTATCAGGATTAGGGTCTGTACCAACATAATGAAACTTCTTACGAGAACTCATTGCTCCTAAGATTCTACCTCCCCAACCACTTGATGAATCATAAATAGTTAAAGGTTCATCTGTATCAATATGATTCGTATAGTTTTCGTAAATCCACTTTGCCGTAAGTGCGGGAAAGTTTACAGCAGGTTGACCACAAGATAATCTAAATACTTGAATAATCTTCGGAAAGATTCCTACTTCTTTTTCATACCAACGAATCTGATATACATAAGTTTGTGTTGTACCAGCCTCAGAAGTCCATGATGATTCTATTCTATCTATATTTGATAATTGTGTATCATTAAGATATCCATCATCTTTTAATTGTTGAACTTGTTCTGCCTTTAGATAAAGATTCTTTGAACCAATGTACTCTTGATTAAATGTACCATAATTGGAAATAGTTCTTGTATTTACTTTTGATATCCAAATATCAAGATTAGAATATTTACCAACAAATACTTTACCATCATGTACATCTTTTATAAAATCGATAGCACCTTGGCCGTTCCAAAAAGGATTCTCATCTTTTTTATCTACAATAGACCTTGACCATGAATACATAGAATCTCTTTTCACTGCTCGTTTCATAATACGAACAAACTTATCTTCCATGTTCGGGTCTGAGAAATGGTCATAAATAGATAAACCATTATCAGCAGATTTACCACTTGAAATCTTAGTTTTTAACATTGTAGGAAAAAACTGATTTACAACTGATGCATCTTTGTTAAAGTTTTTAATGATACCTAAAGATTCTTCATCACCACTCAAATCCTTTTCCCAATAATCTGCTGGATTAGATTTAAGTTTCTTGAAGTTCTTTATTATACCTTCTTCATTTTTACCAATAACTGGTGGTGTTCCTCTTTCATCCCATTGTTCTGTAACTTCCTTACGAAGAATTCTAGCCCAAGACACAAACTCATCATCAGTCATTTGTAACAACTGATGATAAGTAGTATTGGATTTAAACTCAGAAAATCTGCTTTTTTCGTAGAAGTATTTAGCCATTAAGATTGTATTTCTACTAAATAATAGTTTGATTCGTAGTTATCTACCTCAAATGAAATATGTGATAATCCTTGAGATGAAATTTTTAATGTAGCATCTGTGGCTTCTTTGTTAGCAACCAAGATTTCTTTTAAGAAATTTGCTGAGAAAGAGATTGGTTCAATATCACTTTCACAAGTACAATCAACATCGATATTAATTCTATTTGTATTGATATTAGAATAACCTAAAATGATTTGACCTTTATTATCTTTACAAGTGAATGTAAAATTATTCTCATCTGCCAAAGCACCTTTAGCTTTGATGAACTTTGAAATAAAGTTTGAATCTAATTTAATCTCCACATTAAAAGGAGGTAATTGTTTTAAATCAGGTACATTAGGGATAACTGATAAATCAGCCAACATATAATTTACTGATGTAGAACCATCTTTGAATTTCAAAGAAACTGGCTTACCATCAATATCATTGATTGAGAAATCAACATCATCACCAAGAACTGATAACATTTTTGTAAGTTTGGTTGTATCATATACACCAAATGATGCATCTGAATTATCAAACTCTTTCATAGTAACACTACCCAAAACAGATTTATCATCTGAAATGAATGATGTTGTTAGAGAACCTTCTTTTGATTCCCATTTTACAGATTCTACTAAACCTGCAAGATTGTACTTCGATACGAAGCGATTTAATGATTGTTTTTCCATGTTTTTATTAAATTATAATTTATATTTGTACAAATATACGAAAAATATTTGAGATATCCAAATGTTTTCATATTTTATTTTGCAATAGTTGTTCTTAAATTATCAACTAAAAGAACATCAAGTCCAAAGTATGAAAGATTACCAATAGCTCTATCAACATTGTTCCTTCTTTTCTTGTACTTAGGTCCCCATTGAGAATTAGCACCATCTTCAACTGATTGAAGATAATCTTGTTTATTATTTACAAAAAGAGTGGTGATTTTTGAGAATCTTCCTTTCTTACTTTCATCTGATTCAAGAATATATGTATCATTTTTGTGATAATGATTTTTATCTAAATCACCATCTATAAGTTCGATACATGCATTTGGTTCACTAACATATATATCTAAAATAGAATCACCTAATTTAACACCAACATCCCTTCCTTTTAAATGTTTTTTACACCAATTGAATTCTTCTTTATAAACTTGTTTTGGTGTACTTCCTTTACCACTAAAGTTGGGTACTCCTAATAAATCAAAAAAGGTTCTATATTCTGTAATAGCTCTCATTCCCCATTGTGAAGGGAAGTATAATCCACTCGCCACATCAATTAATTGGTCTCTCAAATCATCTTCACAACGAATTAATGATTCATCTTTAAATAAAGTTTTAAGTTTATTCATCACACTCTGAACAAGTTTTGTTTTTGTGAGATTTTTTGATTTATCAGTAGGATGGGTTAATTCGATATGTGCCTTATCTGTGGTAGATTTCCACATTCCTCTTGGTAATCTTAATACTACCGAAAAGTTTCCTTGTCTTAAAAATCTATTTGGTATTTCAACCCAAGATAAGGTAGCACCAGTATGGTCATCAACTATTTCTAATATAGTATGGTCATCATATTTTAAATCTTTAGTAGCTGTACCATAACCAACAACTTTATTCTTATTATCACTTTTTAAAGTCTTGTGTTTATCAGAACCAGTTGGATTTCTAAAGTTATAGATAAGGTCAAGTTTTTTAAATCCACCAGGCATATACTTTATAGTTGTTGGTGTATCCTTAATATCATCTACAAAAGCTGGTACTAAATCATTATGAACAGTATTACCTGTTTCATCAGTCATTGTGAATCTTACTTCAAGTTTGTTGTTCCTTATTAATCTACGAAATCTTGTACCAATTTCAGCTTCTAAAACTTCAAACCAATCACTTCCTGCTGCTTTAAAACTATTATCGTTAATATGATTTAACTTCGTAGGGTCTAAAATTTCATAACTCTGATATAGACCTGATTCTTGTAGTGCCTCTATCTTAACATGAGGAAATAATTGTTTAATTTCTTGTGTCGTGTGATATCCATCGTAGGTATCCTTATCGTTGTAAAAATCCTTTTCATAAACATACCACTTATCACAATTTTTTGTTTTTACAATAATGAACCATTTAGAAGTTCCATGTGTTAAAAAACAAAAGGTGGCTGTAGCACCAAGACCGTGTTGAGAAAATGTATAGTTACCTTCTGTTACCGATGAGTTTCCCATCAGTTTTGTTAAAGTTTTAGTAGTTGGTACAAAACCATATCCTGTTCCACCTACTTCATAACTATCAAATCTATATTTACCATTTTTTAACCTCGTAAAATCCCATTGGATTTTTAGAAGATTATCTACTCCTAGTGGAGAAAGTTGATTTGGATTCTCAGGGTCAACAGCAAAGTGATTATGAAATAAATCTATAAAAGATGATATCCATGTACCATTTTTTTCAAGTCCATGAATCATTCCACTAAAATCATGTTCCGCTTTTGGATTTGAGAACTTTTCTACACTTTGTTTAAATTCCTCCTGTGTAGGTTTCGGAGGTGCAAGTATTTCTGCCATAAAATTATTTTTAAAAATTAATTAGTTTATATCTTAAATTGTACCAAAATGGTACTACATGACAAATTGTCATTTTCTACCGAATACCTCATCTCTCTCAATAATGGTTGACATATGGTCGGCCCAATGCATGATATATCCCATATTCGTAGTTTTACCTACAATCTTATCTTTATCAAAAGTGATTAAGTATTTTTTATTATCTTCATCAAATAAACCATCTGTTAATTTCATACCAAGGTATTCTTTCTCATTGAACTTAATACCATATTGATTTAAAAGAAACATAGTTCTATCTGTGTGTGTTAAATATACGATGTTAGGATTTGATTTGTAAACTTGTCCTAACTTATCTATGTGCCATTGAGAATCGTTCTGAATATAGTGAAGTTCACCTTTTGTTCCGAGTTTCCCCAAATCGTGATGAAAGGCCGTAAACAGAAGTTCTTCTTGTGTAAAATCAATCGTACCACCAGCCTGTTCGTACATTCTCATCATTCTGATAGCATTCCTACTTACATTTATAACATGGTCAATATAACCACCTTCGTAAGCATTGTGGTAATTCTTATTTCCACTCGCTGGGGATAACATTAGGTTTGGTCCTAACTCTTCCATTGAGTACATATGAAGTAATTTATCTAATCGTTCTCCATCAAACGATTTCTTAAGAGCTTCAATAAACTTATTGTAGTTCTCTTCTAACTGTTTTGCATCGTATCTATTCATAATTCTTTTAAGTTTTATTATTTGTAGTACAAATATACGAAATTATTTTCATATATCCAAGTCTTTTTTGATTTTTTTTAATATCCAACATTCCAAAATAAACAATCTTTCTTACCAAACTCCTTTACAAATCTCCATGCCTTTGCATCGTATGTGATTGCTGATTTAAATGGCAGTTCTTTTAATTCAGATTCTTTAATAGGTTTATCAAATTTATATTCACTTCTGTAATATTTTGCTCTACCGATTTCTCGTTCACTCATTGTATGACCAACTGATACAATATTAATTGGTAAATCAGGAAAGGCTAATGCTAAACCTCTTGCCAAAGTACCACTTGAAGCAACACTCCAAATTTCAGATATCTTTGTTGGGTCAATATGTTTTCTTGCAACTTTTATGATAGAAGCAATTACAGTTGGATGTTCTAACCCTATTGGAAATACAACTCTTTCATCAGGATTTTCTTCAACATATTTTCTTGCTCTTGATTGAGTAACTGATAACATTCCCATGTTTACCCATTTATACTCAGCACCTAATGCCATTCCTCTTTTCTGATAATCATGATAGTTTTCAGGATTTCTCTTAGCCATAAACAATACAGTTTTTTTACCATATCTGTTTGTAACTGCTGGTAAGGATATTTGAGCATAACCTGTAGCAGGTGAAGAACCAAATACAATTTCTTTATGTGGTGTATCTTTTATAAACTTGTCAACAAATCTTATCTTTGCACCATAATCTAAAAGTTCATCTTGTACTACATACACATCATCAAACTTTGTAATGATTGGGTCTGGATTTGGGTCCTCCCAATCCTTAACCAATTCCAACAATTCATCTACTGTCCAAAATCTACCATTGTTATCTTCATAGGTAGGTTCTAAAAATTTACTTATACTCATTTACCAAAATTTTGTGTTAACTTCTTTTTCTCTTTGTTCTGGTAGTTCATAACCTAAATGTTCTGCCAGTATTCTTGTTCTCTTTGATGGGCCTTTGTTATTTTTAGTTGTCATAAAATAACATATCTTTGCATTTGAATAATTTACTTCTTCATAGTTTGGAAACTGGTCAATAGCCAAATCAACTATTTGATTATCTGGCCACATAATAAATCTATGTAAACCATCATCACCAGGTATACCAGGTAACTTGAAAGGTTTAGAACCTTTTGGTGAAAGATAGTAATAAACAAACTCAGCGATTACATAACAATAATTTTTAGTAGGATTATCCTCACTCCAATTATCTTTCATCGCTTTTGTTTTAAGATGTTTCTTACCCATCTTAATAAGAGCTTCGTGTAACTTTTCTTTTTCAATACCAGCTAAACGAAACATTGATTGTAATTTATCTTCTGATATTCTCATTCTGTATAGTCATCAGGTTCTTGTGTAGTAGGATATTTATCAGCTCCTTTTTCTAACCATCTTCTTGTTTCAGCGTTTGATTGAATATCAATAATTAAATGATATCTATCTTCATCACCAAAGTTTATTGCTGTATGTGGTTTTCTCATATCCAAATACCAACATTCACCCAATCCCATTCTTAAAGTAGTTTTTGAACCATCATAATTCCATTGTGTAAACTTTACATCAGGATTAGTTTGAAGTGGGAAATGGATTCTTGTCCATTGACCATCACCAATACCAGCATCTTTATCTTGTCTATCTGTATGTCTTTCTAATTCACCCTCACCTTTTGATAATCTTAGAATTCTAATTCTTTCTATATGTTTATCTTCATCTTTTAGGTGTGGTAATTCTTCTTTTAAAATATTAACAAAATGTTCAACTTCAGATACAGTTTTTCTTAGTGGTGTATCTTGTACAGTCCATTCTAACTTTTCTTTATTTTCTTTTTTCCAAGAGTTTGTCATCTCTGCTGGTTTAATAATAAAATCTACTAAACCACCATATCCTTTTACAACCATACCTCTCCAACTATTTCCTTTATTATAGTTTGAATAATGGTTAGCAAACTCATCCATGTTTAGTTTAAGAATTTGTTCCATTATCTTTGATGTATCTTGAGTAGGTACATCTAATTTTTGTAGAGATAGTTGTTGTGCTCGTTCTATCGGCTGATAATCACCACCCTTAACCCAAATACCATATACATCCGCAAACGAAGTTATAATGTTATCAATACAAGTGAATCCTAAGTTTGTTAGAATATCTCTATTTCTTTTTAATTGATTATCTATTTCAACTAAAGTGATTGGTTCTTCTACTTCAAAGAAAGCAGATGTTTGTGGTTTTGCAATATGTTTTTCCACTAATTTTTGTAACCACTCTTCATAACCAGGATAACAAGCTATTTCCTTTATGTACTTATCACCTCTTGATTTTTGAAGAACATATGTTTCATTACAAAATGAGTTTACATTTTTATTTTGTGTACTCATTTTATTTAAATCATAAAATAATATAATTGCTTTTATTTTACCTTCATCATCTTCTACCCAATCAACTTCCTTATATTCATTTTTTTTCATATGACCAAGGAATTGTTGTATTTTATATTTGTTAATTTTTCTAAATGGGTCTCTTAACCTTGTGTTACCATCTGTTTTGTATGGTTTAACATCTTCTGGTCTTTGTGTTTCATGAAAGCAATTCAAAATCTCATCATAAATTGGTGATTTTGAGTAATCCCATGGGTTACTTCCATCTTTTGTAGGTGCTGTATATGTTTTGTTCCAATCTCTAAATTTCATAATTAATTTTATTTGTTTTAATATAAGTATGCCTGCAAAAAATTCTTAGAAAGTAAAGAACTTTTCGGCTGTTCTTTGTTCACTTACAACATCACCCCAACCAATAGCATCGAAGAAATCTTGTAATTTATTTTTTAACTCTCTTTCAAAGATTTTATTGTGGTCTATGTAAGTAGCTAAAAATTGTTCTATCTCTGGTGGGTCTGAATAACCAGTGAAGGCCAACCCATCTAAACCTAATGGATTATCTTTTAGATAAACCCATTTTACTTTATCACCATTTTTCATAGGTTCGTATTTGAATGGTGCATTAAAATGTTTCAAACAATCGTTGTAAGATATCGCTGCCTTTACATGAGCAGGTGTTCCTTTACCAAATTGAAACAATTGTCTTTTACCTTTTGGAATATATTTTGAAAGATTCTTTACAGCAGAGTTCTTTGCAATCTCTGATGTAGGTCTATTTATCATCTTCTTTTTGAAATCAACTACATAATCTGAAATCTCATCTTCTGATTTACCTTTTAGAATATCAATCAAAACTGTACCCATACATTCTTGAAATGCCTTTGGGAATGAACTTCTCTTTACATCCAATCCTTTTACATCTAACTTATCTACTGGTACTCCATTATCAGAAATAATCCATTGAGCATATCTTTTCTTTGCAATCCACAATCCAGCCTTAGCAACATACTCCTTCTTAATCTCTAATCTGTGTTTATCTTTATCAACATTTAAAATTTTAGTTGAAAGTATATCGTAAAAATCATTGAGATAATCTTGCATCTCCTCTGCAATCTCATTTACATAACCAGCAATTGTATCTTGGTCTTGTTCTTTCCAATTAGGTATTCTTTTATCCATCAAAGGAACTGCTGAAAAGAAAACAGAATCAGTATCAATGTATATATTGGAATCAGCATCAGGTGTATTTAGTTCTTTGTTGTATTTGATATTACCCATATCAGCAGTTGATTTAATCACAGTTTGACCTGTGGTTGTAACTGCAGTAGCATTATCAACATCATAGAATCTAAACGCAGGTAATCCTAAAACACCATATAATGAGTTAAGTAGAATCTTTTGTACTAACTGTCTTTTGTGAAAGAATGCATATTTTTCTTTATTACCAGCCTTTCCATACTTCTTCATCTCATTTTTGTATTCAACCCTTTGTTGAAACCACAAATCAAGAATACCAGGAATACATCCTACCGAATCTGTTCTATATAAAACACCATTAGATGCTACTGAAAACTTTGATTGTTCTAAATATTTTTTAAGGTTATCTCGTGATATAGTATCTTCACCAATATAGTATGTATCAACTTCACCTTTAATAAATTTATTAGCATCCCAATCTTGAATTTTACCAATCTTAGATTCAGGTGAAAT
>Ga0163109_10000776_pt1 | contig 25408 bp, 25 predicted proteins | sample CRUFie1St13metaG_FD_108704 | JGI IMG/M metagenome (GOLD analysis project Ga0163109, IMG submission 108704) | Marine microbial communities from the Costa Rica Dome - CRUD Field 142mm St13 metaG | ecosystem: Environmental > Aquatic > Marine > Oceanic > Photic zone | place: Costa Rica: the Eastern... | reverse complement strand
TATTGTAAATATTTATTTGTTTCCCTCTGAAAATCATCCGTCGCTGCACATGCCCAAGTCACTGGGAGGCTAGTATTTATAGGTTTTAAACTTGACTGTATTAATTCTGGGGTAGTCATTTTCTTTGACCCGATTGACTAGCTAAAGGGCACCGATTGTTGGTAATTCATCATCAGCCAGTGGAGAGTATTTAGATTCCAAGATACCCCCACAACAGGTCCAATGTATTTGAACCTTTGAGTGGTATTGTTGCGATCTAGTAGCTTGAGTGGCAGTTGCCTCGCCACTAGGCAAACCTGAACAGTTCTGCGGGGTTATGGACCAGCAATTTCTTATGATGCTCAGTCGGCACCCAATCTAACACCAGGTCTAATAGGTCCATATCATCTGGGTAATCCTCTTGTGACTTCGCACCGTTGTGGGGCCAGTTTGTTCCCCAAATTATGCGCTCGGGTGCGTAGTTGGCGATTAGGCTAGCGATTTTGGCCACATCCGTGTAGTGAGGGGCACCGATTGCTGATGACTCATAGCATCCTGCGAATTTGTACCAGCAATTGCCTCGATCAATCAGCTGTTTAAGACGATCAACTTCCATGGAGTTTGGTTCTATAGGCTTAAAAAATTTGCCATGATGATCGATCACAAAATTAGATTCTAGATTCATCAATGTAGAAAACTTTTCAGAAATAGTGTTCCCATCGAACTGCACCGCAATCATAAGTTCGTTGGCGGAGGTTTTCTGATCTAAATCCTTTATGTAAGAAAAATCGTACGCGCCGCCGGGTAGGTCCATTATCCGTGCTCCAACGATTCCCTTATCAATCAGTGTCTTTAATGATTTGTCGTTGATATTTGGGGGGATTGCTGCGACGCCATGTGCATCTATTCCAAATCTCTGTAATACGTTTAGTAGACAATCATTATTCCTCTGGTAGGCATTCGCTACCGTAACGACCGTTTTCGAAATACCCAGCCAGCTACATAATCGTCGATACTGCTTCTTGTCGGGCATACCGATAGGTAAACCGGGCCCACCGGGCATTGCCGGGAAATCTGGGGCATAAATATGATTTTGTGTGTCGATAATTCCGTCGGGGAGGACGTGCCTAGATGCTCGTCCTGTAAGAGTACGTTCAATACTCACGGGCTGTATTTGAAGTGCTCAAGCGATTCGCGAGAGATCTCTATCCCAAGCCCTGGCGAATCAGGAATCTTCATAGTCCCTTGCTGATGCTCTAAAGGTTTTTTCAGGACTGCCTGTCTGAATGGATTTTCGGTCCGATCGAACTCGAAAATTGGCTCCAACGGTTCTCTTCTGCATGGAGAGAGCGGGATAGCAGCGATCGCTTGCAAGCTTGCAGCTATTTGGACACCCGTGCCCCAGACATGAGGAACCACCCTAACACCATTCATTTGAGCGTGATCGACCACCCGTTTGAATTCAGAGAACCCGCCGACTCCGCAAACATCTGGTTGAATAATATCGACAGCGCGAGCTTCAACCGCCGCTTTCATGGCCCAACGCGCGTGCCAAGTTTCACCACCGGCGACTGGTATTGGTTGCCTTGATCGTACGTCGTGATAGGAGTCTAATAACTCCGGTAATACTGGTTCTTCAAACCAATCGATAGCGTAAGAACTTACAGCGCGACCAACCGCTATCGCTTCCGTCGCATCGTAGCCGTGGTTGGCGTCGATCATGACCCTCATATCTGGACCGATAGCATCTCGGACCTGTCTGATCAACTCCAAGTCCTCGTCCGCATTAAAACCGATTTTGAGTTTGATCGCGTGGAAGCCTTCATTTTTGTAGCGCAGAACCTCAGCGACGACGTCGGAGATACGATCTACTCCTTCGCGCCGAAATGCGCCTGTTGCGTATGCTAGGACCGATTCTCTGAAACGTCCCCCAAGAAGTATCGAGATCGGTTGATTTAGAAGTTTCCCTTTGATGTCCCAGAGCGCGACGTCGATGCCAGAAATGGCAGTAACTGTGACACCCCGCTGTCCCTGGTCTCGATATGTATGATAAAGGTCAAGCCAAATAACCTCTGTGTCTAGCGGATTCTTTCCGATGAGTCGGCCTTTCATTTGATCGACAATCGCATTATTTATCAACGCTGGCCCCAAGCACTCTCCCCAACCAACTGTTCCGCATTCGCACTCAATTTCGACAAGAAGATGTTGTCGGCGGTTAAAGCTCGTCGAGGCGCTTTCGAACGCTGTCTCGAGCTCGTGGTCAAGGATGTGGGTTTGGACACTCGATATTAGAGTCATAAAAGCGTAAATCCTAAAATTGCCTGAGTAAGTTACTATCGCGGATCGGTTCGACTTGCAGGAGTTGGCTCGGCATGATGTTACAAGTGTTACAGTCGGGACCGAAAAGTTTGACATATTCTGAAAGGTCTGCGAGCCACTGCTTGAGTCCTTCTCTTGGTGAGGTTACCTCAAAACAGACCCGTTCCAGACCGACCTTTGTAATTATCTGATCGAAAACTCCCTTCGCCTGACTTTGTTGAATTTCAAATTCCTCATGATCTAAAACAATGTATTCAGCCCCGTCTTCGAGAAACGGGGCTGCGGTGTTAAGAATATCTTCCGCTGATGAGGCATGATCTGGGCTTCCTTCTTTCCAGTTTCTGAGCGGATGATGCTCGTACATAAATCGCATCGAGTTATCTATTGCGAACCGTCTCCACTGCATCCATTGTTTTTCACTCACGTCGTTGCCCGTATTCATGAACTCCATCAGCGAAAACCCAAGGTTCCGCGCATGCCTGATCGCCTCTTCGACACAGTTTTTTTTATAAGCAAATTTAAAGTAGGTGTGGTCCAAGTATGGTTCTACATCGAAGTCCCTATAAAGTTTTAGCTTCTTCGAAAGCCACTCTGGAGGAGAGTACAGAACCTGAGGAGTTGTGAGCTTTGCATAATCGATTCTGTCGGCGGCTACTTGCAAGAAGTCGTCCAGCTCTAGCAGTCCCATCCTCTCAAGATAGTGGGGTGCCTCGTGGTATCCAACATCTTTGATCCAGGTTTGTCGGAGCTTTCTCGGTTTATTTTTGAGCTGTACCTCAGGGAATCCTGATCCATGTGTTTTAACGTTCATAACTTTCCAAATAATCTGTTTTTGAGACCGGTCTCAAAGTAGTAACACCCGGAAAACACTAAGTCAAATCGTTGTGAGTTCACCCGTTAATTAATTAAACCTTGGGCACCAAAGTCGTGGACTTTAATTACAAATGATCTGGTTTTTTGTAATGTATCGCTATTCCGAGTTATCGTCGTTAACGTCCAGTGAGCCATCCAATGAAGAAATCCCCTACGCTTGTTGACGTTGCAAAACTCGCGAATACGTCTAAGGCTACAGCCGCTCGTGTTTTTAGTCGAAGTAAATCAGCAAACGTTAGGCTAGAGACCAAGGCTAGGATACTTGAGGCAGCAGATAAGTTGGGGTATTCGCCCAACCTGTCTGCGGCGAGTTTGCGATCGAAAAAAACATATTTAATAGCTTTGTGCATTCACGACATCACCAATCCGTCATCCCCGTCCTTAATTCGAGGAATACAAGATGAGCTCGCGCAACACGGATATGATCTTGTTGTTTTTAATAGTGATTGGGACCCTAATAAGGAAAAAAAGAATTTGCTGGCGGTCGTTCGAAATCAGCTTGACGGTCTGATTTTGCAAGATCCATCCGACGAGCTTGACGTGTTAGAACTGCCCGATATTCCCTCAGTGATTCTGACCAGTAACGAAGTATTCTCAGCTGTCCGGAGCACAGTGAGTACTGACACGGTGGGGGGCGTGAAGAAGGCGCTAACCTACTTGCACTCAATGGGTCATGATCGAATCGGAATTTTACTGGGTGGCTCAGTTTCGCAAATTACTAATCGTAAGCGGGCTTACTTGGATTTTTATGAAGGCGCCGGTTTGAAAGTTGAGGAAAGATTGATTGTTGACGTGCCGTTTAAGACGCGGGCAAGTGACACTTTCATTATGGCGAAGGAGCTAATCGTTGATCTTATGCGCTCGCCTCAACGTCCCTCAGCAATTTTCGCATCCAACGATATGCTTGGTTTGGCCGCACTACAAATGGCACAGATTGAGGGCTTGGAGGTTCCAGGAGATCTGTCGGTTGTTGGTATGGATGATTTATTCTCAGCTGAGAGTGCGTCCCCGGCCCTAACCTCGGTTTCTAAACATCGCTTCGAGGTGGGTACTCAGGCTGCTAAAAACTTGCTGAACCAGATCCACAGTGACAGTTCAGCGGTCAAAGAGGTGGTAAACGAGCTCGTTGAATGTACCTTGGTGATACGGGATTCCAGTGGTCCAATCACGAAACACGGGGCGTGATTGGGCCGCTTGACTATGCGGTAGGTCTTTTGATAGCTTTTATCTAACGATCGATCTTTCGTTTTTTTTAATCAAAAATGAGACCGGTCTCAAAAATTAAGAGTTGTGTTTGTAGAGTCAGAAGGTTCGGTTGGCTTTGGAGAACAGCGTTCCGTGGGGTGTGTTTGTAGGTTCCCCTAAGGAATGTTTTTCCCGTCAGCTAGAAGAATAATACGGAGAAAATAGCATGCGTAATCTCATAATTTGTTTATTGGTCTCATGCTTTGCATGGTCGCCAAGTGTGTCCGCAAACCTAGACCTTTCGGGAAAAACGGTCACATGGATAATTCCCTTTAAAGAGGGGGGCGGTACGAGTCGGTTTGCCCGGTTCTTACAACCCTTCCTGACGAAATATCTACCAGGTAATCCAACGGTCCAGATCCAGCACATTCCGGGCGGTGGTGCCATCAAAGGGTCTAATTATTTCCAAAAAAATGCGAAGCCAGACGGCACATATCTTTTTGGATGCTCAACGTCAGTAATAGTAAACGTCGCCACTGGTAACCCATTGGTGGAATACAATCTCGGGGCTTATAAACCAGTTTTGTTGCTACCTCAAAATACTCATTGGTTTACTCGTAGTGATCTAGCGAGCGGCACGAGCGATATTTCTAAATTACAGGAAAGTGGTCTAGTTCTATATGCGTTGAAGACCCCAGCATCAGCAGATTTGTTTCACATTTGGGTTTTTGACAAACTCGGCATTAAAAAAGCGCGACCGATTCCAGGGCTGTCGTCTGGAGAGGGTTATCAAGCATTTTTACGTGGCGAAATCCACCTGAGTTCCCATGGTGCGGCCAACTACGTCAAGAAAGTTAAGCCCGAAATTGAGAAAGGAAAGGTTGTTGATGTTATGACCCTTGGTATCGTGGGCTCAGACGGTAGTATTTCCCGAAACCCACTTGCGCCTGATGTTCTCACCTTCCCCGAGATGTATGAAAAAGTTAACGGTAAGAAGTTGGGTGGCGCGGATCTGGAGGCGTATTATTCGATTGCGGCTGCGTGGGCTCAGGCATCTAAGTCCATGTTACTGCCCGAGGGAACGCCTGACGCGATTGTCGAGGCGTATCGGAAAGCTGTCACGGCGATGGTTAACGATCCAGAGTTCAAAGAGAAAGCGACAAAAGTTTTGGGGCCTTACCCACTGATAATTGGTGATGAGGCTGGTCCAATTCTCAAAAAGGCTGCAATTTTCTCGGACAGCACGAAGGAGCAGTTAAACGCGGTCCTGAAAAAGAATCGTTTTGTCTATCGAGTACAATGATTAGGACTCCGCTGTTGGATGTCCAGCAGCGGAATTCTCTAAAATTATGGAACAGTTCCTTTCATCTCTGAGTCAGCTCTTCGAGATTAGTCATCTCTTATTTTTGTTCGGGGGAACGCTCTTAGGGCTGATGGTTGGGATACTTCCTGGGCTTGGGGGCACCTCCGGCTTGGCCCTCGTGCTTCCTTTTGTGTTCGCCTTAGAACCGTCTCATGCCTTGGCCATGATGATAGGTGTCCTGGCGCCAACCACCACATCTGATACATTCCCGGCGGTCCTCATGGGTGTACCAGGCACGTCAGGTTCACAAGCCACGGTGATGGACGGATTTCCTTTGTCTAAGCAGGGGATGGCGGCGAGGGCTCTGAGTGCAGCATTCTTATCATCGCTACTGGGCGGCGTATTCGGCGCGATGGTTCTATCGGTCTCAATCTATTACGCGATACCAATCATCATGACCTTCGGATTTGGTGAACAGTTTCTCCTAATTGTTTTGGCTCTTTTAATGGTCGGCGCCTTGACGGGAGACAATTTTGTAAAAGGGATAACTGCTTGTTTCTTAGGGTTGATAATTGGCTCAGTGGGATCTGCGCCGATTACTGGCGATCCTCGATTCACTTTCGATACGCTTTACCTTATCGAGGGCATCCCACTGGTAATAGTTGGGCTGGGTTTATTTGCGATACCCGAAATCGTTGGGCTACTCGACAACAAGGGTGCGATCGCGAAATCACTCCGGATCGAGCAGGGTTGGCTCACAGGAATAGCTGATGTCTTTAAGAATTGGTGGCTGGTACTCCGGTGCTCGACACTCGGTTGTGTGGTGGGAGCATTACCGGGGCTAGGCGGGACCGTGGTTGACTGGATCGCATACAGCCATTTGAGACAAACCAGTAAAGATACGTCTCGGTTGGGTAAAGGAGATATTCGAGGGGTGATCGCCCCAGAGTCAGCAAATAATGCTAAGGAGGGAGGAGCCTTAATTCCAACCTTGCTCTTTGGTATTCCGGGGTCGGGTAATAAGGTGCTTCTTCTGGGAGGATTTATTCTTGTCGGGATCGAGCCCGGGTTGGATATGGTGACCACACACCTCGACCTGACATATCTGATGATTTGGTCATTGGCTGTGGCCAATATTTTAGGTGCTGGCCTATGTATCGGTTTTGCACCGCATATTTCAAAACTCACCCTGATCCGATATTACATCCTCGCACCGGTGATGATTACCCTAATATTTTTTGCTACCTATAACGTGAATCGTGACTGGTACGACTTCATAGGACTTCTAGGTTTTGGTCTGGTGGGGATCACTTTCAAGCATTATGGCTGGTCCCGACCCGCGCTGTTGATCGGTTTTTTCCTTTCGTCAAAAGTTGAGTTGTTAAGCTATCAAACACAGGCCGTTTACGGGCTATCCTTTTTGTATCGACCAGTCGCGATCATATTGATCGTGTTGTGTTTTGCCACAATTTTTTTATTGTTGAGACAGCGATTCAATACCAACTATGACTCGCGATCGATTCAAAATAAGTCAAAGCAAATTTATCTATCGCTTGCCTTGATGTGTCTGCCTCTGGCTGTCATGTGGGATGTGTCAGGTATACCGGATTTTAGAGCAACCCTTTTTCCGATAGGTGTGTGCCTGATATCAATGTTCCTTTTGATTTTGATATTCGCCGTCCAATTAGCCGACCTGAGGAAACCAGCGTTCGCTGGCGGTGGCTTCCTCAGGTTCGTAAACACAAACATCTATGAAAATATAGCGGGATTCAATAATCAGTTATATTACTACTTGAGTATATTGGGCTATCTGGCAATGAATTTTATCTTTGGTTTTCCGATAGCTTCGGTACTCTTTATTAACCTGTTTATTTTGTTTCATGATAAGCGGGACCTAAAAATCTCTCTTTCTATCTCGCTCTCGCTCCTCTTCATTTTATGGATCTTATCGTCATTGCTCACGCTCCAGTTTCCCAATGGTTTACTTGGGACATTTATCGATATGCCGTGGTGGTTGGGTGGAGAACTCAACTAGGATTTACTAAAGGAACATACCCATGACTGAATTATCTTTCCCTAATCTTCCGTTTCTCGAACGCGAAAAGAAACCAAGAGAGACGGGCATTAACTACGTGAGAGCCCCGGTGCTGGTAGGACAATGTATTGATGATTACTTACAGGCCTACAGCGACATCGTTGATATTTTCAAGCTTTCTGGGAAGCAGGCTGGTCAGATGTCTCGGAGCTCGTTATTGCGGTTCCTAGAAACATGCAAGTCCAACAAAGTGATGATCTCAATCGGTAACCCGTTGATGGATATGGCACTTAATGGTGGTCGTAAGATAGTCGATGATTATCTTGATAGGGCGGTCGACTATGGGGTGGACATTATCGAAATTTCGAGCATTGCTAGGTCGGCGGACGATGGCGACATATGCCGTTTAATCGATGTAGCTTCCAAGCGAGGTTTGAAGGTAATAAATGAAGTAGGGGTCGCCTTCGCTCATTCAGAAGTACAGGACAATATGATATTTAGCGAGAGATTGGGTAGACAGATACAAAGATTTCTAGACGCAGGTTCTTGGAAAATTTTGTTGGAATCTGAGGGTATTACGGAGAACTTGGAGCGAGACAAATTTCGGTGGCAGTTAATCGATAGGCTTCTCAGCCCCTTAGCATTATCACAATTTATGGTTGAGGCGGATGATCAAGATGTTTTGAGCAAATATATCGAAATATATGGTCCAAATATAAATATGATGGTTGATTACTCGAGAGTCCTCAAAATGGAGGATGCCCGGACCGGCCACGGTCCAAGTCAGTCGCTTTGGGGAAAAGTTGTAAAATATTAGGCGGCAATTGAACCGAGGCTTCATATTCAGTATTAGGAAAGGGTATCTATTTTAATTTGCTTAGCCTTCCAAGGCATTGGGTGATGAGGATTAGTTGTCCGGTCGAAAATATGTCGAGCTTATTGTTTCTTGGGGGAATGGTACCGCAGTGAAGTCTCCGAACTTTGTTTTCATCATGGCAGATGACCACGCCGTTAACGCAATAAGCGCTTATGGTTCAAGCCTCATTAACACGAAACACATTGATCGATTAGCATCCGACGGGATGTGTTTTACACATTGCTACACGACAAATTCGCTCTGCGCACCATCTCGGGCGGCTATCCTAACCGGGACCTACAACCATGTGAACGGGGTTTACACCCTAAAAACGAAGCTCAGTTCAATGTTCCCAAATTTTGTGAAGCACCTGCAACGGGCCGGATACTCGACAGGGATAATTGGTAAGTGGCATCTTGGGGACGACAAGTCGTCAGAACCCTCGGGGTTTGATCACTTTGATGTTCTGCTAGGGCAGGGCGACTATCACGATTCAGCATTTAATCTAAACGGTAAACTTACCAACAGTACCGGCTATGTTACCGATGTCATCACAACTAAATCAGTCCAGTGGTTAGAGACCAGAGATGTCTCAAAACCATTTTTCTTAATGATCAACCACAAAGCCCCTCACAGGGAATGGGAGAATCACCCGAAATATGATAACGAGTTTCAAGACAATATTCGGCTGCCAGACACCTTCAATGATAACTATGACAATAGGGCCAAGGCCGCTAGTGCAGCCAAAATAAGAATCCGTGAAGATCTAAAGTACGATGACCTGGGTCTCATTCAACCCGAGGGTGGAGTCGAGGTCGGCCAGCCAATTAAGCCGGGGAGCAGAGAACGAAAAATCCCAGACCTGAAAGATTCGAGCGTGATTACCTTGATTGATAAGAAAACGGGTGAAAAATTTGAGTTTTCTGATCCCGAGCATTTGGCAGAATTTAAATATCAAAGATACATCAAGCGATACCTTCGAACTGTTCTTTCACTCGATGAAAGTGTTGGTAATATTCTAAATTATCTCGATGAGATGGGGCTCGCCCGCGATACGGTGGTGGTTTACACGTCCGATCAAGGCTTTTTTCTTGGTGAGCATGGTTGGTTTGACAAACGGTTCATTTACGAAGAATCATTTCAAATGCCACTGATAATTCGGTATCCCGAGAAAATCAATGGTGGTGGTGTTTGCTCAGATATTGTTTCCAATGTCGATTTCGCGCCCACGTTGCTAGATATCGCTGGTCTACCTTCGCCAAGCTACATGCAAGGCCGCAGTTTTTTAAAACTTCTTATGGGCGAAACGCCCCCGAACTGGGAACAGATCGCGTATCACAGATACTGGATGCACAAGGATCTCCAGCACAACGTCTATGCTCATTACGGTGTACGAGATCAAAGATACAAACTGATTTATTGGTACAGCGAAGGGCTCGGTATTCCGGGTGCAATCGACGAGGCAGAGCCCCCTGAATGGGAATTTTTCGATTGCGTTGAAGATCCTTTGGAATTAATTAATTGTTATGGGGATAGCCGTTATTCAGATGAAGTGAGCCGGATGCGGGCCCTGCTAGACGCAAAGATGAGCGAGATCGGCGATGTTCCTAGACATTAATATTAGTTCGATAGGATTACGCTCAAAGGGCTTCTTCACCTGGGGATGCGATGCTTGAAAGGTTACTAGTAACGGGTGCCGCGGGCGGGGTCGCCAATCTCCTTAGGCCACGACTTGTTGGTGTTTCTAAAAAGTTCCGTCTAACCGATATTAGGCACTTCGTTTCAACGTCAGATTCGGATGAGACAGTGATTGGCGATTTAGCAGATTCCGCTTTTGTCGATCAACTCGTTCAAGGCTGTGATGGCATCCTTCATCTCGGTGGTGTATCAACCGAGCAACCATTTGACGAGATAATACCAGCGAACATTGTGGGCGTTTATAACGTCTACAGGGCCGCGGCAAAGTACGATCGACCGAGGATCATTTTTGCAAGCTCGAATCATGTAACCGGCGCCTACCGTACACAAGAAACAATAACGCCAAATGAGCCATTTCTACCTGATAGTTTTTATGGGGCATCGAAGGTTTTTGGTGAGGCCGTCGCGAAGTTATTCTTTGTTAAAGAGGGGATCGAGTCCGCGATCGTAAGAATAGGATCGTGTTTCGAACAGCCTTCGGATCTTCGAATGATATCTACTTGGTTTAGCCCAGATGACTTTGCAGCATTAATAAAGAGTTGTTTTAAGGTAGAGACCTTAGACTGTCCGACCATTTTTGGGGTGTCGAACAATGCTGGTTCATTTTGGAAAAATACTGAGATTAGCCATCTGGACTGGCACAGTGAAGCGCGAGCAGAGGACCTGCTTGAGTCGATGAATCAACCAAATGTCTCCCCAGAGGAATTAGCGGCAGGTCTCATGGATTACCATGGTGGGACTTGGGTCAAGAGACCCCTCGATACTGAGTGAGATTACTCTATGAGAACAAATAAAATTCGAGAGAAATGGGACGCTGATGAGCCAGTATTAAATGGCTGGCTAACAATTTCTAACGGCTTTTCAGCTGAGGTGATGGCGCATCAGGGTTACGACACGTTAACGGTTGATCTTCAGCATGGTGTTAATGACGAGATGAATCTCATCGCTATGCTGCAGGCAATCAGCACCACTGAGACTGTCCCAATTATTCGGGTTCCGTGGCTGGAGCCAGGGATAATCATGAAGGCCCTTGATATGGGAGCATATGGTGTGATTTGTCCGATGATAAACACGGCCGAAGATGCCAAAAAATTTGTGGAATACACGAGTTATGCACCAATGGGGCGGAGAAGCTTCGGTCCTGTTAGAGCATTAATCTACGGTGGTAATGATTATCCAGACCATGCAAACGATATGATTGTTCGGTTTGCGATGATTGAAACAGCGGAGGCTCTTGATAATCTGGATGCAATTTTGGGAGTTGAGGGTTTGGATGCTATTTACATCGGTCCGTCGGATCTCTCCTTGTCACTGGGATGTAAGCCAACCTTTGATGAAGTCGATCCACCTGTGGCCGAAGCAATCGATCACATTTTAGAACGTGCCACCGCGCATGGATTGAAGGCGGGTATTCATAACGGAACAACTACGGCCGCAAGAGCACGAATCGGAAAAGGATTTCGGTTTGTCACAGTTTCCTCCGATGCGCGAATTATGGCTGATGGATCACAGGCAATAATTGGTGAAATGAAAGATTCGTTGAAGTCCTGAACTGCTTTAGGTTTAACCGATGGTGAGCGCGCTCTTCGTTACGACGCTCTGTTCATAAGTCATTTTGGATTGATGTAATGCCAAATCTTCGCTCACTCGTTATGGTCCTAGGCTTCCTAACGCTCTCGGATAGAGTATTAGGGGAGCAGGTAGAAATTTACTTGATAGATCCATTAGACGAGCACCGAGGATACTGTATCGACATTAAGGGCCACAAATCAAAAGCCAAAATTCAGAGGGGGTTGCAAGCACATACCTGCTACTCCTACCAGGGGAAAATTGCCGTTGATCAGGCATTTGATTCATTTTTATTCGGTAAGAATATACTTTATCTGTCTGTTTTTGATGTTTGTGTAAGGGCTGAATCAATGATACCGAAAGCATCCTTGCAGTTGGAGAGGTGCAGAGAGGGGGAAGAGTTGCAGAAATTTGGCTGGGATGACAAAGGAAGAATCTATGCGATAGCGAACCCAAGATTGTGCATCACTGTTGCACAAGGGGAGGCTCGAAAGGGCGGTGGTGGCACTCCAGTTCACTTGATAAGAAATCTATCACTGGAGTACTGCGGTGATTTGCTAAGGCTTACTCAGCAGTGGGGTTTCAGAAAGGTAAGCTACTGACTGATGAGGGGCGGCTCGGGCGACCTGAAAGCTGTAGTTTTTCACAGTGCTAGCGTGTCATCAATGATGCTAATGTTTGACGAGAGCGCTCGGTAATGACGACCCCGCAAAGTTGCGGGGCCATGTTCATTCGTAGGCCTTAATTAAAATCTCGCTTTTGAATCACATTCTTTGCCTGGGCCATTAAAGCCTCATACAAGGCTATATTACCGTCCGCTTTAGCCTTTTTTGCCTCAGCTTGTAGTTCTTCGATTTTCAAGGCGTCACTAGCAGAAACCATTGGCTTACTGTGGGTGCTACAGTTACCAGCAAAACTGGCGGTTGAAAACACAGCTAGAAAAATGCCTAGCACTAATCTATTCATGATCTTTTCTCCGTTGTGTGGAAGGCTTTTTCCGTGCCTCTAAGTCCTTGAGAGAAAAATGAAGACGATTTAGTATTTTGCAAGGGGGTGATGACCAAAGACTCGGGTGTGCTGGTTTATCGGCACATGAACCCAGTGAATTTCGGCGACCTTTGCCCAGAAAAACCAGCTTCTTAGCGGAAAATTCGGCCAGAAATAAAACCCCTGACTTTTTATAAAATGGATACACAAAACAATCTTGGCTTTGCGCTATCACCGGAAAACAAGCTTTTCAGCAACAGTGTTGAGCGAAGGAAGGCTTCCTTGCCGCACGCCAACCAACACTATGGTGTGGTCACATCCCTCAGCCTTTCAGTTTACTTTAAGGTAGCCAAATAAGTACCAAGTCTATCTTGGTTCATAACGAAGCTTTTTTGAAGCTGCGCGGAGCTTTGTTTGATTTCCTCCAGATTGGTAGCATCACCCACCACAACAACGCCAACCATTGCTAATACTACGTGTGGCGTGCATTGATATACGTAAACTCCCTCTTTGTCGAATTTTACTGCAATGTCCTGATTAAGATTTCCTTGCCACGCTTTGGCACCGGCGGGGATTAAGCCAGGGATGGATGCAGAGTTATGTCCCCCATCGGTTGCTTCAAATTTGACCGTATCTCCAACACTCACTTTGAGCACAGCAGGTTCGAACACCATTGAACCGTTCTTGCCGCTATTGAGCATTTTGACTGTATGTTCGGCCGCATGGCTAACTACGGAAAAGGCGCAAACAACTAAAAAAAGCGTTTTAGTTAAATATTTCTTCATACTTTTTATCCATTTCATTACAGGGGTTGATTTCGGTTTAACATTAGCTTTTTCCACGAAAAGACTAACGTCTTAAATAAGCTACCATACTTTCTGGCGAAGATTCGCTCTCGGGGTCCGCCATGATATCACCACATTCATCCGGTTCCTCGAAAACCATCTCTATTTTCTTATCATTAACTATTATCGAAAGTTTTCAAGAGCGCTGCCCGAACCCTTTCTCATTTTTCTGACAAAACGCTTCAACTAATTAGTCTCGAAAAACCGCTGGTCGCATCGGGCCTCATCACACCTCATCAATATTTTCGTTCCTAATTTCATGATACACGGCGTAATAGTTTGGTCAGTGTTCGTTTTAACAAGTCGGGGTGAAAGCCCCTTGCTGACTAAAAATTACAAGTCGTTTTCTGCGTAAAAATCGTCGCTGTTTTCCCCACCACTGGCCCAGTTGCCGAGGTTTGAATCTTGCGACTAGGAACGGTCGCGCTCATACCAAAGACGTGCTCCAAGTTTACGATCTACGCGTTAATTTGGATTGCCACAAATTATTTTAGCAACCCAATTAATGTTCGAGGACCGGACAACGCATGTTAAGGGTTAATTTAATGCGAATGCGACGCGTTTGCAAACTTTGATGTGCCTGATTAGGTACATCTAGTCGAAGTATTCGACTTGGTTTATTACAATTTGCGAACGTAAGCCCAAACCTTAAACCGATAACATCCCCATCTTACGACTCATTCATAGCAGGCAACATGTGCTCGCAGCCAGCTAAAACCACTCACACTCTTGGAAATTCTTGATCTCATCCCAATAAACCCGCTGTAAGATCGGGCGCTATGAGAAATAGGAAACTAAAACAACCGGCGCGTCAAAGGTATTTTTTAAATTTAAAGCGACGTTGTGGTCTTTGGGCTCGACCTCGACTTAAACGACTTCCGCAGAGTACAGTGGCGAGCGCACATGCTTCAATGCTGTAGACGAATATCTGATTGATGCTGAACGTCTTCTGCATGATAAAAGGAAACAGAGATGCAAAACTTATTTAAAGCATTTGAAAAAAATGGGTGGGTCGCGTTGAGTAAATTCGGGTTTGGGTTACTCGACGACACAAAAAACGCACTTAAATTCGCGCCTATCGAGTATAAGTATTTGCTAAGTATTCTTCTGGCCGCAATGTGGTGTATCGCATTTGGGATCTACACAGTCGAATTGCTCTACATTGGATATAACATTATTGGACATTGGGTGATCATTACGGCAGTGTTCTTCACGTTCTTGGTTTTCAGGACTGAAAAGGCTCGTTCTCCGAAGTCATCACAAAATAAGGTGAAGTGGGACTTGGAAAAAGAGGGATGAGTGTTTAGGTAAAAAAGTAAGAAGAATGACGCCAAAGTAACGGTCCTGAAACCTTCTACCATGAGTGAATATTTGAAAATTAAAGTTCGAGCTGTGAGAGCTCTATCACCTGCCCGTACTTATGCTGCATATCGTATAGATTAACCGCGTGGCTTACTGGGTTCTGGTCAAACACGCAGTCCTCTACAACACAGACCCGGTAGCCCAGAGAAAACGCATCAACCACACTTGCCCGGACACAACCACTGGTGCTCTCTCCGCCGATGAATAAATTATCGACCTGCAGTCTTGTCAGGTGGTCATGTAGCCCGGTGTTGAAAAAAATACTGGCCCTCAGTTTTTTAACGAGGTTGTCGGTCGGCTCAAAATCAATTTCAGGAAAAATTTTATAGTCCTCCGCGTTAGCCGTTTTTCTGGGACGCAGTGTTGCGTTCCCATCTTTTTGGGCCTTTTCAAAATCCTTTGTGGAAAAAAAGATTGGTAAGGCCCTGTCTCTGAATAGACTAATTAGTTGATTCGTGGGCACGATTGCCTGATAAGCCTTCTCTCCGCACGTCGCGGGGAAGTGATCGAATAGTCCTTCTTCCTGTAACGATCTGTTGCCGCCCTCGAAGACTAGATTATACAGATCGATAACTAACAACGCGGAGTTCTTGGTTATCAAGGGTGACTCCCTTTGTTGGGCCACCTTTGAGAGGAAGGGTTCGGGTATGTATGAGTCCCATACCCTTTTTCTGATTTGATCGTCAGACACTGGAATGCCTCTTTGGTTTCGATTTTGTGATAAGCGCGAAAGCAATTGGACCGACTACCGTGATCGCTAGCGAACGGAGCATGTGAAGTATCATGACCACCGCTAAATTGGCGTTCAGAGCCATCGCGATCAGAGCGATTTCGGCCTGACCGCCGGGCGCTAGGCCTAGAATTATTGAAGCTAAATCAATATCGGTGAATCGATCAAGAAGTAGCGCCATCATTCCCCAAATAGGTAAGAATAGGACTAAGAGAACGAATACTTGTTTTAGGATCTCGACGACTTCGTTTTTGGAAACGCCCTTGAAGCGTGAGGCGATGCTCCAACCCAAAAAATATTGACCAAATACCAGAATGAGATCTGTCAGTCTTAGCTGGACTTCGAACACGAGGTTCACCATCAGGCTGGCAAACATCGGGGCCATGAATGAATGGGCCGGTATTCTGAGATACCTCCCTCCCCAAATCGACACGACCATAGTCAGGACCACCAGTGGCTGAAGTCTCCATTCTGCCTCACCGAAGCCGAGCGACCCGGTGGTAACGCCCGCAAAGAAGTAGCTTGCGAACGATGCTCCACAGACAAGACAAAATATTCTCAGCGAGTGGGAAAGCGCCACTTTTGGGATGTTGGCCCCGAACGCCTCGGCGCTGGCGATCATCTCACTCATTCCTCCGGGGAACGCAGCGAACCACGCCGACGACCGGTCCCATTTACAGTAACGGTAGAGCCAGAGGAAGCCCATACCGCCACCGAGCGCGACATAGATGACTAACCCGACGCCTAGGGCGGGATGATCGAGCATCCAATCAATATGGTTATGTGTGATACTGGCCCCGATCGCAACGCCCAGTAACCCTCGACCACAATCACCAAAAACATAGTCAGTCCCAACCGGTTTGCTGCGGATGGCGAGTATCAGTCCTATCATCGCCGGCCCGAGCAACCACGCGAGCGGGAGATCGAAAAAAAGCCAAGCCGCAGCACCAGCCAGCATCATGGCGTGATCGGCGACTCTTATGTTGTTCACGATCGTTAGGGGTGGTCTAGAAAGAAAAGGCGCACCCACGAATTGAGCACGCCTCGACTCTGTCAGGTCTTACTTGCAGTCGACAAGTTTCGCTTCTCTCTTTTCATGGCCTGGGTTGTATTCGATAGTGCACTCCATACCGACTTTTAGATTACCGCGTTTAGATTTCTCCCCACCGATCTTAACGGTGGTGCGACTCTTAGATATCGACGATGAAACTTGGCCTTTTTTCCCTTGGAATTTAATTTTTTTACCTTTCTTCCCGACTTCTTCGAGTTTAGCGGTCACTTTTTCGACCGGTGTCTCGGTAAATTTCTTGATGACCTCGTCAGATGCGGCCAAGATATTCCCGTATAACTCTGCCAAGTCTTGTGGTCCCATGTAATCGATTGGTCGCCCAGCTTTCTCGGCCTCGGCCAGTAGCGCCGGGTCTTTTAATGCAGCGGCAAAGGCGTCCTGTAGTATTTTAACGCGGTCAGCCGGTACGTTAGGAGCGGTCGCGAATGGTCTGCCTGCGGCCAAAGGCGCGACCGCTACTGCCATCGTTGGCATCTGGCTGTCGGGCATGAACTCGGCCAATTGTTGTAGCTCAGGACGTGATGGTACGCGCCCGAGTAGACCGATTACTTTCAATCCCTCTGCCTCTGCCTTTTCCGCGATACTCCCGAAGCTGCCTGCTGTGCCTTGAACCTCGCCACGGATAATCGCCAGGAGTTTCTCTTGGGTCCCTACGTAGCCTGAGATCAGCTTAACTGGCATGCCCGCATTTTGTAGTAGCTCAGTGTAAGTATAGGAGTCTGAGCCTGGGCCTGTAGCGCTGAACTTTTGCTCCTCCGAAAGTGCCTTCAGTTCGCTAAGGGAATTAAATGGTGCGTCTTTGGCCGCTACATACGCATATGCTTCGCCGGTAGCGCTACCGAGTAAATTCCACTTTGAGACATCATAATTGACCCCCTCTTTACCAATACGCTGGGTAAACGCCGCGCCACGGTCGAAGATTGCTATAACGGTTCCGTCTTGTTCTGCCTGCGCGTTGAGATAATTGGCAGCTACGATACCGCCAGCTCCGGGCATATTTTGTACAATTACATCTGGATTCCCCGGGATATGTTTACCGATGTGATTCGCTATGAGCCGCCCGTAAGTATCGTAACCGCCTCCAGGGCTTGAGCGCACCACAACCGTCACGGTCTTTCCCTTATAAAAATCACCGTGCGAGCCTGCGCTTGCGACCTGCGATGTAATCGCGGCATGTCCGACTATACCGGCAACCGCCGCCGCTCCTAATAGTTTTTTTAATTGCATGGCTATTTTTCCTCTCTTGTAATGGTGTTTAACCGCCAAACAGCATCATTGTCAGGACACCTTCCGGGAGCGGAAGGACCAGACCTTTTTGAAACCCTCCGTAAAGGATTACCAAAACCATAGAACTCAGAAAAATCGATAGTGTGAGTGGTTCGCGGTGCGCCAGAAGATAGATAAAAACCATCAGCGGGAGACCGATCAAGAAACCAATGAGGTGAGCGCTCGCTATTAGACAGGCGAACCATAGGAAGAAGTACCGTACACGCCGGAACGCGTCTGCTGAGATTTCGCTCTTTGAAACGGCAAGATCGCCACTGGACTCATCGGCTTGAGTAGTTACCTGGTTGTCTGTTTTCCGTTCGATATATATCGCTAGAAGTGTTAACGGAATGGCCAGACTAGAGGCAAAAACCGGCAGCATACTCGCCCTGAAAGGCATATCTAGTCCTGCAAATAGGGTATAGGTGAAAAGTGCGAGCAGACTGAGACCAAGAATCGCGCGACTGGCCGAGAGACTCATAACTTCTCTCCCTGCATCTTCACAAATAGCGCTTTTATAGTTGGCCACCCAAGGATCATTATCAGCAAGATTAGGAGTGATCCTGTGATGGGCCGGAGCACGAACTCCCACTCGTATAGCTGAAAAGATGTCCAGAGGTGTCGTTCGGCCTCAGGTCCCAGCACCAGTCCCAGTAGGAGCGGCGGACGTGGCCAGCCATGTAACCGCAACCAGTAACCAAACACCCCGAATGTTGCCATCACGATTATGTCGCCGAAATTATTTGAGTTTGCGAACGCTCCGACCACGGAGACGGCACAGATTATCGGAACCAGCAGCGTCGGTCTGACCTGGGTAGCCTTCGCCAGCGGCTTTATAAACACAATACACAAGAGCGACGTGATGACGCTGGCTATGATAAGGAGCCATATAAAAGAAAATGTTACATCCAAATGTGTGGTCAGGATCTCTTTCCCTGGCTTTACACCAACAATCAAAAGACCCCCAAAAACGAGCGCCAAGGTTGATGAGCCTGGTATCCCAAACGCGAGGGTCGGAATCAACGACCCCCCTTCTTTTGCGTTAGTCGCCGAATCGACAGCGATTACTCCCCTGACGTCACCTGTTCCGAACGTTTTTTCGGCGTCTTTCTCGGTAGCACGTGCGTGCCCATACGCGAACCAGTCTGCGACTGAGGAGCCGAGGCCAGGAATCATACCCACCCACACCCCGACCAGGCTAGATCGTATAACGAGCCACCAGTGTGTTAGCGAGTCACGTATCCCTTGACGGCGCCCACTGTCGAGGTTGTTGAGTTCCATCTTAGAGATCGAGGAGCCAGATGCGACAAGGGATATCAGTTCTGGAATTGCGAACAAGCCAATGGTCACTGGGATAAGATTTAACCCATCCATCAGAGTGAGGTTTCCAAAAGTGAACCTCGGTATCCCACTAACGAGGTGAATCCCGACCGAAGAAATGAGTAACCCAAGGATACCAATAACTAGACCTTTCGCTTTATTCTTACCACTCAATGTCGACACCATCGCGATGCCAAAAAGGATCAGCACGAAGAACTCTGGAGGGCCTAATAAAATAACGAGGGGTTTCAATACCGGGAGTGAAAGGGCTAGGACGATGGCCCCAAAAATACCCCCAAGCGCGGAACTCGTGAAAGCGGCCGACAGCGCCCTTGATGCTTCTCCGTTTCTGGCCATCGGATAGCCATCTAAAATCGTCGCCTGTGAACCCGACCCTCCGGGCACAGCAAACAGGATCGAAGTGATCGAGTTCGCGGTATTACTGACAGCCCATACGCTCACGATTAGACAGATGGCTTCGAACTTATCGAGTGTGAACGCGAGAGGTAGTAGGAGAGCGATCGCTGTTTTGGATCCAATACCGGGTAGCGCAACGAGAGTGGAGCTTATGACTATACCGAGCATCATGTAAAGGAACGCCGTTGGTTCAAGTATGTGTATCAATCCCGCCCAGACGGCGTCCCATGTACTCATCTCTTTATTGTTCTCTTGTTCTTGACTTGAGAAGTTCAGTAACCTCTCGGACAGAGATTACATGACCATACTTGTGGTGCATATCGAACAGATTAATGGCATGACTAATCGGGTTCCTATCGAACACACATTCCTGAACGAGTACCGGGGGCAATCCGCGGGAATACGCGTCAACTACGGAGGCTCGGACGCAGCCACTAGTGCTCTCTCCACCAAGGACTATAGAATCAATTCCCATTTCCTCGATAACCTGGTCAAGTTCGGTTCTGAAGAAAACACTAGCCCGACTCTTTCGTATCAGAGTATCACTCGGCAAACAGTTAAGTTCTGGGTAGATTTCATAATCCGATTCGGAAATATTTTTCCGTTGCCGCTGGGTGGAGTGTGTACCAGACGAGTGCGCTTGCCAGTCTCTGGTGGTGAAGATTATCGGCAACTGAAGCTCGCGAAAAAGACTGATCAGCGTTTGCGTAGGCTTTATCGCTTTATGCGCGTGCTCACCACACCCTGAGGGATTTATCTTTATGACTTCCGAGACAGGTAAATCCCCGCCTTTGTACGAAAGGTTATAAAGGTCGATTAACAAGAGACAAGGCTTCACTCCGATCTTGGGCTCAGAATGATAATGCTGGTACATCTCTCTTACGTCAGACGTGATGTAGTTATCCCAAACTCGCATCGGGTGCACTCCTTACACGTTTCCAGAATACATGGATGGTTGGCTTTGTCAGTGTTTGAGCTAAATCGTTTTACTCTTTGGGGTGTCACTGAATCTTGTATCGCTTAGCTCGAGTGACGGTGACTATGATCGTGCGAATGTCCGTGTGCTGTGTCGGCGGCGACATCCTGATCGATGGATCGACCGACACTGACTCCCTCCAAAAACTTCTGTATCCCAATTTGTTGGAGTGTTCCATCATCGAGTAACACGCCCGTCAAAACACCGGACAGGTAGGCGTGGATCTGGGCCAGTTGGGCAATGGATTCTAACTGTTCTTTTTTAGGACGGTGTTTGCTGACTGCTGTACCCATTGCCAAAAAATGTGTAAGGAGTTCTTTGTTTGATTCGTTTAGCTCGAGGTGAGCGATATCTTGGGCCCACGTGCTTGAGGAGGCGATGCGTGGTCGGCCGACATGTCTTTTAATTCCGTCGAGCAGCAAATCAACGTGTTTCCCTGGATCATAATCTTCTAAGTCACCGCACATGCTTAATGTTCTCCTAACTTGCTTGACTAATCTTGTTAGCAATATCCACCATACGGCAGGCGAATGCATACTCGTTGTTATACCAGGCGCTCAAAAGGGCCGTGGATCCGTCTATGACCCTTATCGATGTACCATCGACCACGCAGGACCGCGGATCGGTAAGATAGTCACTGCTAACCAATGGTTCTTGATCGACACCGAAAACGGTGGGAATGATTTTGGTACTTGTGAGACATCTCAGTAGAGAATCAGTGTCAGTTCTCTCGTTCAGTTCGAAGTTACAAGTAATGTAGCTGGTATGATTAACGGGTGCTCTTACCGTCCTACCGACCAGCTTATTTTTTAGCTCAGGAAAAAAGTGGTCAACTAAACTCATGCTGTCGTGAGCTGCAGGCACAAGATTTGAGTGAGATGCCCGGGACCAACGAGGCGAGCGTTTCGCTCTATCGAGGCTTGGCTGCGTATTTGTGACACTGTGGACCGAGACAAATGATCCTTTCATTATTTTGTTTTGTTCGTTTAGGCACGCAATTAATGGGATTAGACAGTTGTTGAGGCATCCTGGGTTGATAATATTTCTGGGGATCTTCAGGCGATCAAAATCGCTATCATTTACCCCGTATACCCAGACCCTAGAGTCATTATCACGTTTTATCAGATCAAGAGGCTGGGCAAAAAGGTGACGCTTAAATCGCGTCCTTTCTCTTGATAGAAGAATCTCCGCTGATTTCTGGGACCCTGAGCAATCAACAACCAAGTCCGGCGACGTTTCCTCTATGGCTAGCGTTAAGTCGTCAAAGAGCGGGACATCATTTAATCCTTGGATTCTTAGAGAGTCAGTGGTGTGTTCTACTCGTGTATCGAGTGTCCCATAGGTCGAATCATAATTTAGCGTGTAGCTGAATAACTCTGGGTCTCTGGTTAGCTCTACAGCGCCTACCCAGTTCAAGCAAGCACTGTTATGCAAAAGCAACCTGCGTGCAACAAGCTTACCGATTCGGCCAAGTCCAACTAAAACAACATCCACTTTAAATACTCAGAAGAAACCACACTAGTTGTCCCAGAAACTAATTCGTTTTTGGACAGCTGTGAAGTGCAATAGCAATATATCTAATACTCAAGACCTGTCTGGAGAGGATGATGGACCAACAAATTGTAGATCAGCTTGCCAAAGACATACTCTCATTATTCGAGGCAGAGGCACCATCACGGGAGAATGTTGGAATTCGTGGGACCGAGTTAATCCAAGAGTTTATTCAGAAGCCGGGGGTAGGGGAATCGTTGGCCAAGTTGGACATTACCAAGAAGATTAGATTGTGGGGCAGCCAAGGGTCAGGTATGCAAATCTTATTGCATGGTGCCGATACGCCGAAAAGAAGTTCGCCGCATGATCACGGCCAGTCATGGGCGCTCTATTTTCAGGTCAGTGGTGCGACTGAGATGTCGACGTATAGACGAATCAGTGGTTCTCCTGGTCGGCCGGGTCAGGCGGTACTAGAGAAGACGGATCAGACTGATCTGACGCCCGGGAACGCGATGTTTTTTGGACCACTGGTCATTCATTCTACGCAGCACTCTGCACCCCCAGCCCGCTGGATCCGGGTCACGGGAACAGATTTAGATTATGTCGAAAGGCTCAGGTTTAGTATCGAGCGCCAAGAAGCAGTTATTGAAAAAAGATATAGGTAAGGAAATTTAGTATGAAAAGTTGTGTGGTTGGCATTGGTGCGATGGGCTTAGAGATGGCTCTCCACATCCAGAGCAAGGGAATGGACGTTGTCGGGATAGATCTCGACGAAAAGCAAATCGCCGAGGCTAAGGCGCGAGGCTTGAGTGCCGGGGATGATCTCGCCAGTCAGGTGTCCGATATCGACGTATTCATAGTCATAGTGGCGACTGATGCGCAAACAGAGTCGGTCGTGAATATGATTCTGTCCAATGGACCAAAAAGTGGTGCGGCGATCGTCGTAGCCGCGACAAATCATCCGGACACTATGAAAAAGATTGCGCCCAGTTGCGAGGCCTCGGGTGTGAGGTTTGTCGACGCCCCGGTTGTTTTCGGAATGCAAGGCGCGCGGGACGGAAACCTGGCAAGTCTTTGTGGTGGGTCTGAGTCCGATGTCGCCTACGTAACACCTGTCCTGATGTGTTACAGCCGAGCCGTGCACCGCGTCGGTGACGTGGGGGCTGGGCAGCTCGGAAAGACCTGCAACAATATGATGCACTGGGCGGCATGTTGTGCCAATTTCGAGGTCCTAGCGTTGGCGAAGCGGCACGGAGTGAATGCACAGCATATGCGTGAGATTTTGTTAGAGTGCCCGGCTCGAAATACCACCCTTGACCGTTGGGACAACACGAGGTTCACGTGGCAAGAAAAGGATATGGATGTCGCGATGGAGTTGGCTCAAACCGCAAAGCTTCCCTTACCACTTTTTGGCACCATCGACCAGTTAGTAAAAATGTTTTCGGCGGACGACGTTAGTGCCTTGTTGTACGGCGAAAAAGCAGAGTACTTGGGCGTTGATATCTCGGCGATGAAGGCGCATGATTAATTTTTGATCATTAGTTTTTTGAGGTTTATCAGGTGGACATTAAAAGCCTGCGTCTGTTTCTCGGTATTATCAAACACCGAAGCATTACAAAGGCGTCCCGACACCTCTACATAGCGCAGCCGGCTCTCGGTCTATATCTGAGACGTCTCGAAGACGAACTTGGTGTAGAACTTGTGACGCGTCACGCCCGGGGGGTAACACCTACCGCTGCGGGCCTGAAACTTGCTGAACACGCTGAACGACTAATCAGCCAGATGCATTACATCAAGAATGAATTGCAGAATTTGCGGGACACGCCGTCGGGCCCAGCTCTCGTGGGCTTGACCCATGGAACCGGTCAATTACTTGCCGCTCAGTTGGTGAAAAGAATAGCGATTGAATACCCGGACGTGTCGGTATGCCTGCGAGACTCGATCAGTGAATCGCTCGCAAAAATGTTGAATGACGGGCGGCTAGATTTAGCGCTCTGTTACGCACCATCCGATGACCAGGATCTGAGGTTTAAGCCAATCGGGAAAGAAACCTTGGTCCTAACGTACTGGAAGGACTCGGTTTCTGAGAAATTACCGGACGAGATCGAGTTTAAAGACCTAGTGGATTACCCGCTAATACTTCCATCGACTAAGTTCGAGTACAGAAAGCTTGTCGACGGTTTTGCGGAGGAAATTGGTGTCGAGTTAAATATTGTCCATGAGGTCGAGTCTGTCCAACCGATACGCTATCTGATAAGAGAAGGGTTGGGTTTTTCTGTCGGATCTATTGGCGCTGTGAAGTGGGAGGTCGAGAGTGGGCATGTTGGTACCGCACGAATCGTTAATCCGACTCCCGTTAGGACACTTTATCTCGCTGAAAACATGAGTAGACCGAGTTCAAGAGCGATTGAGGTCGTAAGGGACCAACTCGTGGCTCTCGTCGCCGAGGTCGCACATGAAAATCCCGACATTTTGTCTGTTGAAGGGTTTGAATTGTACGAAGATCAGGAGCAGATAGATTGATTTTTTGTCGGTTCTTGTTGGTTTTGGTAGACGGGGCCACGATTCCGCGCATCGCAATTTGATATTACCTGACCCTCGGTTTCCTCAGTAGTCTACGATCTAGGTGGAGGAGCTAACCTTGGTCGATTCGATTACCGAAGAAATTCTGAATGCGTCGCTTGCTGGCGTTGTAAAGCAGATGCAAGAGGCACTGTTTCGTACGGGATTCTCGACCATTATTCGCGAAAGTCACGACGCGAGTTGTGCGATTCTTAATGCCAAAGGTGATGTTGCGGCACAGTATATTGTCCTGCCGCTACATCTCGGTGTCTTCCCAGTTTCGATCAAAGCGGTTTTAGAGGTCTATCCGCCTCACGCGATCTCAGATGGCGATGCGTTTCTTGTCAATCATCCGTATATCGGTGGTAGCCCTCATGCACCTGATATGTGCGTTGTTGTTCCAGTATTTATTGAAAATGAACTGTCTTATTTTACGGCCAGTGTTGCCCACAAAAGTGATATAGGCGGATCCGTTCCGGGAAGTTGCTCAGGCAAGGCGACCGATATTTATTCGGAGGGAATGCATTTCCCTCCAATACGATTTGTGACTCAAAGAAGCATATCCC
>Ga0163109_10000775_pt1 | contig 25463 bp, 22 predicted proteins | sample CRUFie1St13metaG_FD_108704 | JGI IMG/M metagenome (GOLD analysis project Ga0163109, IMG submission 108704) | Marine microbial communities from the Costa Rica Dome - CRUD Field 142mm St13 metaG | ecosystem: Environmental > Aquatic > Marine > Oceanic > Photic zone | place: Costa Rica: the Eastern... | reverse complement strand
GACCTGACGGGTTGCTTGTGCTGTCACTGACTCTCTGGAGTTCAGTTGCCAGACGGTAACCCGCGTTGAGAGGGGCATAGATCTCCAGACGCCGAGCGTATAGCTTGAGTGTGTGTTGATGTGTCGGTTCAGTGAAAGCCTGGATCAGGCTTCTGAATTCAGATTTGGCGACCAGCGAAATCTGACTCATTTCGACCCGCAAACGCGGTGGCTATTCTATGGTAAACGCTGAAAAATAGCCAGCTGAGGCACTGGGTCAGCGACCTTGATTGGGCGTCGCTGTCTGTTCATGGTTAGCCCGCTGCTGACTTGCGCGTCGTGGATTCAGAGCGGAGGTAGGTTTACAATTTGCCGAGCGCAATGGATGGATCTGAGCCTTCAGAATCGCCGTTAACGTAATGTGCCTAACGCTTCCTAACCGATTATGCAAAAGACTAAAACGCCTTGTATCGGCATCTGCTCCACTACCTCGCTTGGTGACCTGGTGTGTCGTGGCTGCAAGCGATATGGCTTTGAGGTGATCAACTGGAACGGTTACAACGCAGAGGCGAAGCAGGCTGTACTGAGCCGGATAGAGAGATTTACGGTGCAGATTTTGTCTGCCCGATTTCAGGTTTTTTCAGAGACAGCTTTAAAGCATGGACTTGAGCAACACTCCATCCCCTTCAACCCGGCGCTGTCTCCCTATTGCTGGCTGCACAATCTGCTCAAAAAAGGGCGGGGCCAGATCAGCGATCTGAATCATTTTGGTGTTGCTGTGTTATCTGACTACGCTCAGATCGACCTTGCGGTGCTCGCCGAGCAGATTGATGAAGATCTCCTTGTGCTGAACGCAGCTCACCTCGAACGCTATGGTCTTGCTCCAGACCGGGTCTGAGAATTGCGCCATGCGCTGACACCTGATCCGCATGATCTGTTTCAGGGGGAGATACTGAACTGTTTGAGCTCCCATTCGTCATCTGACACAACAGCGAACCAGCCTAGTGTTCCCCAATCACCCAGTACCATCCTTTTGGCTTCTGACTTGCCGTCAATCGGCTGTTTAAGGGCCATGTAATGCACAGCTGGACGATGAGTATGTCCATGGAGAAGGCGCGGGCAGTCGTTGAACGCAAAGCAATCGAGTACTGCCTGCTGATTGACGTCGAGGATCTCCTCGGTTTTGGTTGCCATAGCCTCCCGGCTTTGAGTGCGCGCCTGCTTAGCAAATTGCGCTCTTTCTTCAAGGCTTTTTGCAAGAAATTCTGATTGCCACTGAGCGCTGCGCGTCAGTTTCCGAAATTCTTGATATTCCAGATCATCGGTACACAAGCTGTCCCCGTGCAAAAGGATGATATCCCCATATGCTGTATTCAACCGGTACGGCTCCTGAATGAGCTGTGCGCCGCAATGAGCTGCGAAGCGCTCGCCCAACAGGAAGTCGCGATTTCCGTGCATCAGATACAGCCTGCTGCCACTGCGGGTGAAGTCGCGAAGCGCCTCAGAAACCCTGTCTGCACAGCGGCCAATGCTATCGTCTCCTAGCCACACCTCAAACAGGTCTCCAAGTATATAGAGCGCCTCACAGCCGCCGCGATGCTCAGCTAGAAAGCGCACTAACGCATCAGTAAGCTGAGGGCGACTATCCTGCAAATGCAGATCGGAGATGAAGAGAAGAGGTTTGTGGACGCCATGTATCATGTTGCTTGTCGATTTCGCTACAGCGCTGTGGATCGCCGTGTGATTTTCAGTCTTCCGTCACATCGGTGGATTCGATAATGATGTCATCGACCGGAACATCTTGGTGTCCGGCTTTTGAGGTTGTCTGGCAGCTTTTGATTTTACTGACCACGTCCATGCCATTTACCACTTTACCAAAGACTGCATAGCCCCAGCCCTGATTGTTCTTGCCGCGATGGTCGAGGAAAAAATTGTCACTGACATTTATAAAAAACTGCGATGTCGCTGAATGGGGGTCTGCCGTTCTTGCCATGGCCAGAGTCCCGGTCAGATTGGAGAGTCCATTGTCAGCTTCATTGTCAATCGGATCGTGACTGGCTTTTTGAGTCATCCCCGGCTCGAAGCCGCCTCCCTGAATCATAAATCCGTCGATCACTCTGTGGAAAATCGTCCCGTTATAGAACCCTGCCTTGGCATATTGCAGAAAATTTTCCGCCGATTTCGGGGCTTTCTCTGAATTGAGTTCGATCGATATGGGGCCATGATTCGTGTTAAAGATGATCATAAAGCGAGCTCCAAGTGTGGATTACCTAAAATAGCAGAGCGCGCTATAATACGGGTTTTGGTCGGTCCAAGCCAACCAGCCATGGTGTTGCGAAGTGAGTCTGTTTTTGGCTCGCGAAGTGTACGGTTTTACTCAGCCAATTATGACAAACTCAACCAAGACCAAGCAATCAGAGGAGTCGGGCAATTCCACTGCCTCTCACTTTATCAAGACGCTGATCTCTCAAGATCTGAAGGATGGTAAATATGGGGGAAGGGTTCAGACTCGTTTCCCGCCGGAGCCGAATGGCTACCTGCATATTGGTCATGCGAAATCGATCTGTCTGAATTTCACCATCGCGGCTGAGTACGGTGGGCAGTGCAACTTGCGATTCGATGACACGAATCCTGCCAAAGAAAGTCAGGAATATGTGGATTCGATAAAAGACAATATCCGGTGGCTCGGGTTCGAATGGGATGGGGAAGTCCGTTACTCATCGAGCTACTTTGGTACTCTGTTTGAGTTCGCGAATCAACTCATTGCGTCGGGTCATGCCTATGTCTGTAGTCTTACCCCCGAACAGGCCCGTGAGTATCGGGGTACGTTAACAGAGGCCGGACGCAACAGTCCCGATCGCGACCGACCGGTAGCAGAGAGTCTCGCTCTATTAGGGAAGATGCGTGCGGGGGAGTTTGCTGAAGGTAAGTACTCTTTGCGGGCCAAAATTGATATGGCATCCCCCAACATTAACATGCGTGATCCTGTTCTCTACCGTATCCGGCATATCCGTCACCATCAGACTGGTGATCACTGGTGCATTTACCCCACCTACGACTATACCCACTGCATTTCCGATGCCTTGGAGGGCATTACTCACTCGCTGTGTACGCTTGAGTTTGAAGATCATCGTCCACTCTATGACTGGATTCTGAACAGTCTCAATCTCGAGTCGATCAGAGCCGCAAGCGTGCTAGCGGGCTCAGAATCGCCCAACGCACTGCCGAAGCAGACTGAGTTTGCCAAGCTGAAGCTGAATTACACGATGATGGGTAAGCGCAATCTAAGAGCCATGGTTGAAGAAGGTGTTGTCTCTGGGTGGGACGATCCTCGTATGCCAACCATAGCAGGGATGCGTCGCAGAGGGTTTACACCTGCGTCCTTGCGAAACTTCTGTGAGAGCGTCGGCGTCAGCCGAAGTGAAGGAGTTGTCGATCTGGGTATGTTGGAGCACGCGATCCGTGATGATTTGGATAAGCATGCGCCCCGCGCGATGTGCGTGATGAACCCGCTCAAAGTAGAGATAGAAAACATCGCAGAGGGCGAAGCGATTAAACTGAGTTTGGCGAATCATCCGAAAGACGAAGCAATGGGTCGACGGGATGTGCCCTTGACCCGAGAAATTTTCATCGATCGGTCAGACTTTGAGACTGATCCGCCGCCGGGGTTTAAGCGCCTGATTGCGGGCGGCGAGGTCCGGTTGCGTGGTGCTCATGTCATTAAGTGCCATCAGTTTGAGAGAGACAGCAATGGTGAGGTTGTGCTGCTTCGCTGCAGTGCGGATCTGGACACTCTGGGTAAAAAGCCGGAAGGGCGGAAAGTTAAAGGCGTGATTCACTGGGTCTCTGCCAGCCGGGGTAAACCGGTTACTGTGCGTCTTTACGACCGGCTTTTTCGTGTTGAAAACCCGGAAGGAAAAGACATTGATGACTACCGTGACTGTCTCAACCCTGATTCTCTGATTGAAGTCAGTAGCGCTGTCGTGGAGCCCTCGGTCTTGGAGGGGAGCAATGAGCGTTTCCAGTTCGAAAGAGAGGGCTACTTCTGCATAGACAGAGATCTGACCACAACAGGAAAGCCTGTTTTCAATCGGACTATCACTTTAAGGGACTCTTGGGCTGGCTGATAGGAACAACACGTTTTGGTTACTATCTACAACACGCTGACTCAGCGAAAAGAACCTTTGCAGCCACTGGAGCACGGCAAGGTCCGGCTTTATGTGTGTGGCATGACGGTTTATGACTTTTGTCATCTCGGCCATGCCAGAATGCTGTTAGCCTTTGATGTGGTGGTGCGCTACCTTAGATTCAGTGGGCTTGATGTCACTTATGTCAGAAACATTACCGACGTTGACGACAAAATTCTGGCACGTGCAGTCGAAAACGATGAGCCGTTCACTGCGGTTACCGGTCGCTATATCACTGCCATGCACGAAGATGAGGCTGCACTGTCGATAGTTCGACCGGACCAGGAACCCCGGGCAACCGCCCACATTGACCAGATGGTCACCATGATAGAAAAACTGCTGGACAGTGATCATGCGTATCGTGCCGACAATGGGGATGTCTATTTTTCCGTCTCGAATTTCCCCGACTATGGGAAACTTTCCAAGAAAAAACCGGATGAATTACTCGAAGGAGCGCGCGTAGAAATCGGCGAGCTGAAACGCGACCCCAGAGACTTTGTCTTGTGGAAGGCCGCTGACGATACTGCGGTTGGCTGGGATTCGCCTTGGGGATACGGACGCCCCGGATGGCATATTGAATGCTCGGCGATGTCCACATGCGCACTGGGTGACACTTTTGATATTCATGGTGGCGGTTCGGATTTAATGTTTCCACACCACGAAAATGAAATCGCTCAGTCTGAAGCGGCTACCGGAGCCACCTTTGCCAAGCTGTGGATGCACAACGGTCCTCTGCGGATTGATGATGAAAAAATGTCCAAGTCCTTGGGCAATTTTTTTACCGTGAGGGAGGTGTTGGCAAAGTACAAGCCCGAGATTGTGCGTTATTTATTGATCAGCAGTCACTACCGCAGTCCGATTAATTATTCACAGCAGTCGCTTGATCAGTCGGTTAAGGCTGTGGAGAGGTTTTATCATTGCCTTAAAGATCTCGACCTCGCTTTAGCAAAAACCTTGACAAACAGCCGCTTTGAAAAAGCCTTCAGGTCCGCGATGGACGATGATTTCAATACCCCTGAAGCGCTGAGCGTGCTCTTTGAAATAGTATCCGAAATACACCGGGTAAAAAGCGAGGATCCGGCGCTGGCTAACCAGCTGGGTGCGCTGCTGGTGCGTCTGGGCGGGTGTTTAGGTCTGTTGCAGGCTGATCCGGCCACTTTCCTTCAGCATTCGGTCGAGGCAGACCTCGATAAAGAGGAAATTGAGAGATTGGTTGCAGAGCGTGTTGCCGCCAGAGCAAATCAGGACTGGCGGCGAGCCGATGAGATTCGTGACCAATTGTCTGCGTTAAACGTAGTGATTGAGGATGGCGTGGGAGGGAGTACTTGGCGCATTGAAGGATAAGTTACTTAATGTCTTGTCATCGAGCGCGTGACGTCGATTGACGGAGAGTCGAGGCGCGAGTATTATGCCGGCGTCTGCGAGTGGCAGGTTTTGAAATCTATCGGGGTATAGCGCAGTCTGGTAGCGCGCTTGCTTTGGGAGCAAGATGTCGGGAGTTCAAATCTCTCTACCCCGACCAATTTTCTTGACGGTAACTTCTGTCAGGCCTTCATGGTGACTGTAGCTCAGTTGGTAGAGCCCCGGACTGTGACTCCGGTTGTCGTGGGTTCGAGCCCCATCAGTCACCCCATTATCCTTCAATCGCACTAGGCCTCATTCGTTAGGTACTTCGGCGCCCCGGCGGTGTGGGAATAAAGGAACTAACGACTATGGACGGCAGAAGCACCGAGCTCAACGATCTGTACTTGGCTTGGGGGCTGTGCCAGAGCAGGATAAGTCAGGTGGATTTTGGGGCCGTGTGGCCTCGGTGCTCTGCGGTACGACGCCTACTTTAGTCGGACTGTGAATTGGACTGTACCGTAACAGAAACCCGAACCCCGTCAACAAAGGTAAGTCGGGAAAGCGTGTGTCTGTGGAGCGGGGCAGTAGACCTGTTTGAGGGGTCTAAGCTGGATTGTTGTTGATACAGATTGACGCGGAGGATTTCCAAGCGCCCGTAGCTCAACCGGATAGAGCATCGGCCTTCTAAGCCGAGGGTTGCAGGTTCGAGTCCTGCCGGGCGCGCCAATATTTCGAATTAGTATCAATATCTTACAGATTATTCTGGCTGAGAAGCGTTTTGGAGTTACGATAAATAGCGCTTAATTGATGATTTTTAGCTTAGGAATCATTGCCAGATCTAGGTCCGCAAAACCCTTCTGATATGACCGTTCGTCACCCTTCAAATACTCCTCTATCACCTTCGCCAGGGCGGTGGTGCATGTGGCAAACATTGCTGCGATTAAAAAGTGTGCTTCTGATATTCATAATATCTCCTAAACGATTCATAAATTAGGTTTCAATTCCGTGTCGCTGCCGGAGCAGATTTACAGTGTCACGATCTTGATGCGGTTCCGCGTCTGTGAGCCTGTGCGTCCTGTTCTGCCTGTTCAATGCTAATACCTTCCATTTGGTCACAAATGATGTACATTTAACCGATTTTCTTTTCTGAGGGCCAATGCAACTATATTGCCCGGAGCTCGACGCGAAGAGTGGAGGGCTGCAGACACTCACTCACCAGCAGGTAGTGGCGTATCTCGATCAGGAAGGGGTGCGTACTACCCGGTTTATTCAAGCCCGAGTATCTGGTTCACCTCGATTAGCTTTCATTAATCAGCGCACTCATCTCGAAGCGAGTCTAAGAACTCAGTGAATGCGGGATCAGGGTTAACTGGCATCCAATCCCGAAGGTGACACTCAGGCTTCCGAAGTTGAGCCCAGACAAGGCTTTGCTCCTCGACCTCAGCGGGAAGTAAGCCGAGACTTATCTGCTGAAACGTGTTTTCTAACAAGAGCCAACGGTATCGCTTCAACATACCTCTTGCTAGTTTTTGGTCATCAGTCACTTCTTCCCAATCCAAAAGGTCGATTCGCCACATCGATGTTTCCTTCAAATGGCGCTAGTTGCGTTTATGCTCTTAATTCTGTCCTGCCTTGTACCGTGGCGCCAAGAGCAATTAATTGGGATTGCCTCATTTCTAGGCCAACGAAGACCTACGCGCCGAGAACTCCCAGCATACCAATTAGCTGAACCCAGACCTCGAGTCCAACTTTCATCGTCTAAACCTTTGTGCAAGTTCCATAGGTTAAGCTTGCGTCGCCATAATCCATTTTTGTGTATGCAAATGGAAGATCGTCCAATGTTGTATTAGTTCTAAAAATCTTATCTTTATCAGTATCAAAACAAGGGAAGCTGATAACTAGTTGTCCGCCTGGCCTGCTGAGTTCGCTGCAGGTCATTTCGATCGTCTAGGAGCTGATTATCCTTTCGCCATTTTCCTTAACTTGCTTGAACGTATTCGCACCAGCATCAAGTATGTACCCCTCTTGCCAATTAATAGTGTGAGAGTGGTTGCCCATACTGATTCAGTCGCATTCTTCTCATTTATTTGCCTTCTTATCTTTCCAAGGCAAGGGGCTAACAACCCCATCACATAGATATCTCGCCAGCCATCCTAGGATCAGCGGAATAAACATTGTCAAGATACCAAGAAGACTTGGCCATTCAGTGGCTTCCCGAAGAACCCAATAAATGATCCAAAGCGTGGTAAGGAAGCCGATCCAATGGAAAAGGAATGAGAGTCTTGCTCGAAAGCCTTCGCGTGTTTTCATGTTATTTCTTCATCCAATATCTACGAAGCCAGTAAGACCTCTCCCATGTGACTCTATGTGACTGAATCAAGCGATATTGCCCATATCAAGTACACGTTCATAAGCTGGATAAACCCTTGTAGATGCTTACGATAATCTCTTGTAAGTTTTCGAGTCCTTGATATTCAGGTGCCGCGGTTTTCCCTACTTCCCAGATGCTTTTATCTAGTGGCTCCAAGGCCGAGTGTTGTAGGCTCGAGTCCTGCTGAGTTCGCCATCAATCCTTTATTACATCTATTGCTTTCAGAGAGTTTTGGCTTTTAGAGTGGGGGTGTACGATAGATTTCTGTCAAACTCACTAAAATAAAGAGCCCAATTGATGATACCCAAGCTGGAAATCATCAATTAAGCAAAGCACCACGATCGCGATAGGTCTTCTCATTGATTAGGCCTTTGTGCAGATTCCCAAATTAGTTTCGATACCTACACCAAATCCCCCCCACAGATTAGTTCTTACGTAGGTAAAAGTTTGCGTTTGGATATCTATGAAAAGTTGTACACCGCTGGTTGACCTATTAAGTAGATTTTTATCCTCCTCACAGAAAATTTTTGGTTGGCCGGTTACATCAGTGGTTTCAATACACGAGCCTCCATATAAACCCGTATTTGATGCCCTATTTCTGAAGCCCTTATCTGTGTCGATGATGAACCCCCCCTCATGCTCTTGCGCAAATGTTGCCTCTTGATCAAGGACAGCCCAGTGCGTCGTCTGGCAAAACCAAATTTCTGCAAGTCCGGCGCTAGGCAAGCAAAGCAGGATTACTGTTGTCAGTAGTTTATTCATGCCGCCAGTTCTAATCCTTTTGTGGTAAGGCCTCTGGGGGTAAACTCTTTCTCGGCCGATAGTCGCTTGTTGTATATCGCCGATGTCTGGCGGGCCCACTGTTACATTGTCGGAGCCACGGAATCTCGGCGGCAGGAGTGGGCATTCTGAGTTCCCCTCATCTATTATTATGGTTGCCTCGCTCGGCCCTTCGATAGGCTTTTTGCTTCGCCTCTGCTCCAGAATTTTCTTCGCAATCCTGATAACCTTCTCTCCAAAGATCGGCTTCCTCGGCCCGGGTGGTTTGTATTTTTCTTGGGCATGAGATTTTGTCTGAGGGACTCTGGCGCGCTTCGATATGATCATGTTACCTGGATAAAGCAGGTGTTTATAGGAGATACAAAAATCTATAGATACTTTCAATAAATCTTTGTAAGTCATTGATTCCTCTTTGCCTAGTTCTTCAAATTTTGCCAGCTTGCCCAGTGTTTTTGGGCTCTGATATTTCCAAAAAATAGAAATATATCAATAGGACAGGGTGTCTACAGTCAGTGGCCCACCAAGCCGAGGTTGGCGTGTCCGAGTCCTGCCGAGAGTACCCTTAATTTACGTTAATACAATGGATAATGCAGATTTCCTGTGCGGAAACCGACCCGGACATCCTTCACAACGGACTGATCCGTGTTAGGCGTCCATGGCAATCGTGTAGTCATACCAATCGACAATCTTCCCCTCCCGGATGAAGAAAACTCCGACCCCGTGCCAAGTCTTGATTGCAAACTCTGAAAAGTAATCTATGCGCTCGTTAACAACCATGGGGCCACGCGCAAACGTATCCAAAACATCGAAGCGGTCGACATTGTTAATCAGAGTCTGTATCCGTTCGGAAACTGCGTTTTTGCCATCAGCGAGTTCTGTTGTTTCCGTCATCCGGTAGGCGCTGTCGTCAGTAAAGAAAGCCATTATCCTGTTCAGTTGCGGGTCAGACCAGGCGGCACAGAACTCGTTGATGAGATCGACGTTGGCTTGCTCTTTGGTTGTTAATTCAGCCGCTGTCGAAGGTCGTACTAAGCCGGCGAGCGCCAGGGCGCCGGCGCCAGCGGTACAGAATTTTCTCCGGCTTTGGTTTAGTTTACCTGATGTCATGATTTATCCTCCCTTTTTGTGGGTGTCCGACCGTTTTGCGGTATTAGAGCCAGTCGTCTCAGCTACTGGTAAAGAACTAAAATAGCAATAAATACAGCTGTTTGCTAAAGGATTCTCAAGTAAGGCCGTTAAAACCGCAAGTAAGTGCAGTACAACGGCCTAGGCTAGGATTGAGTTCTTAGCGCTAGGCCTTTTTCTGTGTTTATTAACTGTTCCCGACGCCTAGCGACGCGGGCCGTTGAGTGGGACCACTTGTTTGTGTTCCTCAGGTATGGCCACCAGATCGTCTTGGCCGGCTTCAGGAAAGCGGGCTACTGGCTGTAAATCATAATGGCCGGTACGTTTTGCGCGTGCACCTCGTCGCCGCGCCGTCTTTCCATTGGGTTTTCGAGTGTTGAATCGGTAGATTAGGTAATCGCCCGGAAGTGTACTAGTGAATTCCTCCAGGCTTTGAAAGGACTGGCTTTCGCCGTAAGTCACTTCGCAGACGATGATAGGTCTGGAGTTGATAAGGGTGTTTTTTAGGCCAGACAATACCGACTTTTCTGAGCCTTCAACGTCGATCTTGATCAGCTGAATCGGCTCTAGTTTCTGCTCAGCGTAATAGTCATCCCCTTTGGCAACCTTGAGTTTTCCGATGGAGACATTTCCTTTATCTTTGGTGGAAGCTAAGAATGATCCGATCCCCCGGTTACTCCCCGTTGGGGCAAAAAATTCAAATTCGCCGTTTGAATCTCCCAGCGCGGTCGAATGTACCGCGATATTTGTTCTGTTATTCAGTGAGATATGATGATCCAGCCGGCTCCGAACCGCCGGGAAAGGCTCGAACGCATGGACCTGCTCTGCGCACAGCGACATAAATAATGCGTGTTGACCAATGTTAGCGCCGATGTCGCAGTAAATTCCACGCGATCCCTGTGTTCTGAGTGCTGTCAAGGCGTCACGCATAAAGAACAGGAGTGGTTTCTCAAACGCGCCGTAGAAATATAGGGCGAATTCGATTCCGTCCCTTAGGTTACCTTCATAGGTCATTCCAAAGAAATCGGTCGTAAAAGGGGCGTCCGGTTGCTGCTCATGGCGTCCGATAATTCGGTAGGCGGACTTTTTCAGGCGCATCGGTATCCAAGATTGACGCCACGCCCATCTACTCGCCGGCAATAAAAGTTTCAATGCCTGTTCCTACAAGAAGCCTGCTGCCAGAGTTGAGGTGTTGCCGTAGCTCTGAGAAAGAGCGGATGCGCTGGCTGCTCTGAATGATTCATTTTCAGATAATGAAGCCCGGGGATTTGTTGCCTGATGTACGTGCTCCGATCCATGTAAGCGCCATGATTACCCCAGCAGGCAACGGTGAGCTGTGCGTTCCGGTAGCTTCGTCTTATCCAGACATCATTTTTCGGACCCACAGGTTCTGTCGTCCGCATTAGATCTTCAGGATGGGTAGCTCTGTATGCAAACAAATTTGCAACGATCAGGCGATGAAAACCCCAGTCGCGGGCGAACCGGACGCAGCGTCTTATCGTCGGATCGTCTTTCAGGTGGTCTGCTGTCGATGGATTGAGTCCGATAAAGAGTACGGTACTTTTACCGGTGTTCCAGCTTCGTTCCAGCGTGTAACGGTATTCTCTGCAGCGCGAAAACCGCGCTTTTCGGGTTAGATATTCCATCTGGATTACGCGGTATGCCGGCCGTGTGGGTTTAAATGTAGAGCTTGACGCAGAGTTTAATGGAGAATGTCTGAAATACAACTGACTTTCCCCCTTACCACCCGTACGGTAAGTGAGTTTTGGCGATAGGTCTTAGTGGAGCGGGTGATGAGTATTCAGCCGGGCTCGGAGCAGTTGAGCCGGGGCTCAGGCTGGTTTAAGGTGATCCCGACTCAGCGCAATGGCTGTGTCTGTCAATTTGGGTGTCAGCATTATTTCATTATTAGGGTCATTAGATGTTGGGAATCATTGGCGGGTCGGGTTTCTACAGCGCCGGTTATACGGAAAATTTGCGGCATATCGAGATGGTTACGGAATACAGCGATACGGCCGTGGCTATTGAGCTAGTTGAAACAGATAAACCTTTTGCTTTCCTCGCGCGTCACGGAAAAGACCATCATATTCCGCCGCATGAAATTAACTATCGGGCAAACATTGATGCGCTCAGGCAGGCTGGCGTGACCGAAATTGTCGCCATCAATTCGGTCGGTGGGATTGCCGAGGGCACGGGTCCGGGTTCCATAATCGTTCCTAATCAGCTGATCGATTACACCTGGGGCAGACAGTCGACTTTCTGTGGTCAGAGCAAGCGATTTGTGCACCACGTGGATTTCTCTCTCCCTTTTGACAGAGCGTTGTCCGACAAATTGGTCAGTGCTGTCAACGCTATCAACGATCAATCTGGGGCTGCTCGTCCGGTTGCGGCCGGAGGTGTTTATGGCGTGACCCAAGGGCCACGCCTAGAAACCGCCGCTGAGATCCAAAAGATGAGACGGGATGGCTGCGATATCGTTGGCATGACGGCCATGCCGGAAGCTGTTTTAGCGAGGGAGGTTGGAATAAATTACGGGCTAATCGCGCTTTCGGTCAACTGGGCAGCTGGCATTCTGCCTAAGGTTGTGACTATGGAAGAAATTGAGGTTGTACTTGCGGACGGTCACCAGTTTTTGCGTCGCGTTCTCGCGCGAATTATAGACGATTGATGAGACAGGGCTTTGACCCAACGTCGAGCCTATTAATCAACAGGGGGACTGTAAGGTCTGACAGAAATGATTAGACCCAGCGCGGGATGATCAAGATAATGAAACTCGTTGCTACGCATTTCTCTGCTTTGTCGCATGGGGTAGACCCGAGATGAACTGGCAGAATTTTTCGCAGATCGAGTTGCACCGTTAGTCGGATCGGTAACTGCCGCAGGCATTTCGTGAATTGTCCATTCGGCACCATTCTCATTAGGGCCCGTTGCCTCAATCAACCAGAGATGGGCGTCAACAACTACGCGGTCTTTCCGTTGATTAAATCGAATAGTTAAAGAGCCATTAAGTATCGGTCGGGAATTGTGCCCCCGTAAGTCTCCGATATAAATCGAAGTGGCTTCATCGGCACTGACAACCCTCTGCCTCCAATGCCCGTGAAATAGAAGCTGATGATCAGGGGATCGCTCGAGGGCTCTGTTGGTCTGGCTGAAGTCGCTCAGGCTCGCGGGTAAATCAAGGTATTCGTCCCTTGGCAGATCGAACAGTCTAAACTCACCCATTGTCCTTTTCGGTTCTGGGCCCACGCTCAGAATTCTCTGGCTACGCAGAGTTTCTTCATTTGGCGCAGCGTCGGTCTCCTGTGAGCCATCCTCAGCACTCAGAAAGACTTCGATAAGAAGCTTATCCTGAACGGTCGCCAAGCGCCTGATATTTTCCGGGAAGCCGAGTTCTGACGGGTTTGGGAGCCAGTATTCTGCTTCGCGTCCAAGTCTGGATTCGTTGGTAAACACGGTGGCCTCAATCTGGAACCACCGGTCCTGCCCCGCAGCCTGCGTTGAGAAAAGCACTGTCAAACCGGCAAGGAGAGTGCCCAGTATGAACCAGCTGTCGAGGTAGAGGTTTATGATGAGTGGCGGCTTCTTAGGCATTATGGTGAAGAGTCTTCGCAACCCGTTGGTCAGTTAGTGTGAGCTTATCTAGGATTGCACCAATAAACCTAATTTTTTCCTGTGGTTCAGAGCAGCTATGAGAGAAGTGGAGTTGATTTGCGCTGCTCAGCTTGAAGGTTTGAGGGTCTTTCTGGATCATCTGAACGAGGCAAAAGGGGTCGACGTCTGTGTGCTGACCAAATTCGATACGCCCAGAGTTAACATTTGCGTCGATTTTTTTGATGCCGAAAGTTGCTGCCTTCAGCTTTAGTTGGGTCTGATGGAACAATAGGGAAAGGCTTTTTGGTAACAAACCGAAACGATCAATCATCTCGACTTGGAGGTCTTCCAATTCCTCAACTGAACTGGCTGAAGCGATTCTTTTGTACATGATCAGGCGGGTATGGACATCAGGCAAATACTGCTCCGGAATCAGCGCAGGAATTCGCAGATTAATCTCAAGCGTACGATCTGAAAAGGCCTCAACGGTGGGAGTTTTGCCTGCCCGGATGGCAGAGACGGCTTCATCCAGCATTTCGGAGTAAAGTGCGAAGCCGATTTTATGCATGTGACCGCTTTGCTCGTCTCCGAGTAATTCTCCGGCGCCGCGAATTTCAAGGTCATGGCTTGCCAGCGTGAATCCTGCTCCGAGGTTAGTGGCTGCCTGAATGGCTTCTATTCTCTTCTGCGCATCCACTTTCAGTCGCACCTGCGGGGGCAGAAGCAAGTAGGCATAAGCCTGATGATGAGAACGTCCGACCCGCCCTCTGAGCTGATGCAGTTGAGCGAGTCCGAATTTGTCTGCTCGGTTAATAATGATGGTATTCGCGTTGGGTATATCAATTCCCGTTTCGATGATCGTCGAGCACACCAGAATGTTGTGGCGCTTGTGGTAAAAATTCACCATTACTTTCTCAAGTTCTCTTTCTGGCATCTGACCATGGGCGATGCAAATTCTTGCTTGTGGGATCAGCTCCTGTAAGTGCTCGCCAGCATGCTCAATGCTTTTGACTTCGTTATGCAGATAAAAAACCTGACCGCCCCTGAGCAGTTCTCTCGATACGGCTTCTTTGATGACGCTGTCCTGCGCTTCTATCACAAAGGTTTTGACCGAAAGGCGTTTGGCAGGCGGGGTGACGATTAGAGAGAGATCTCTGACGCTGGACAGGGCCATATTCAATGTTCTGGGAATAGGTGTCGCTGTTAAGGTCAGGATGTCTACGTTGGTTCGGAGCGTTTTGAGTTTCTCTTTCTGGCGCACGCCAAAGCGATGTTCTTCATCGATTATTAACAAACCCAGCTTGTTGTAATTGATGTCGGTGTGCAAAAGTTTGTGTGTACCGATCAGTATGTCAATTTGTCCCGCTTTTACGTGCTGGATGACGCTATTCTGCTCGGCTGTTGATTTGAAGCGGGACAAGACCTCAACTTTTACCGGCCAGTCGGCGAACCTGTCTTTAAAACTTTCATAGTGTTGTTGTGCAAGAAGGGTGGTCGGCACGAGCATGATGACCTGTTTATTGTTGGTTACCGCAATAAAGGCAGCTCGCATGGCAACTTCCGTTTTACCGAATCCGACGTCCCCGCAAACCAGTCGGTCCATGGGTCTCTTGCTGCTCATATCCTGCATCACTGCGGCAATTGCAGTTTCTTGGTCTACCGTCTCTTCGAACGGAAAGCTGGCAGCAAATTTCTGATAATCATCTATGTCAGTTGTATACTGAAAGCCTTTGCGGGCCTCTCTCGCCGCGTAAACTTCTAGTAGCTCCGCCGCCACATCATGGATTTTCTCTGCTGCTTTGCGCTTGGTCTTCTGCCACTGTTCGGTGCCAAGAACATTGAGAGGTGCGGTATCCTGATCGGCGCCGCTGTAGCGGCTAATCAGGTGAAGCGCCGAGACTGGCACGTAAAGTTTGGCTTGATTGGCATATTCGAGGGTTAGGAACTCAGTGGTCTCTCCCTCGGTTGTAATAGTCTGCAGACCCCGATATCGACCCACGCCATGCTCTAGATGCACGATGGGATCATCCACGTGTAATTCCGTGAGGCTTTTGATGATGAACTCGGTGTTGCTCTGAGCGCGCTTGCGCCTTCGTCTTTGAGCCACTCGGTCCTGAAAGATTTGCGCTTCAGGGATGATCAGCAATCTTTCATCCGTCAGCCAGAGGCCGCGGTCTATTTGTGCGACCGAAATTCCAAGAGAATCCTTGCTGTCAACAAAATGCTGCCAGTGATCAAAAATAGCGGGATTCAGATCAACTTGTCTGAGCAATTCCAACAGGGTTTCGCGTCTGCCAGAAGTTTCAGCGGTAAAAAGAATGCGACCGGGATCAGTTTTTACAAACTCCTTGACGGCGGAAAGCGGCATTTCCGCGCGCGAACTGCTCGCCAATTCCGGCAGGACTTCACTGGCGAAACTCATCGCCTGCGGATGCGCTTTGAATTCCACCCACCGGTAGGCTTTGAGCCGGCTGAGCAATTCGTTCACCGGAATGAAAACCTGCTCCGGAGCCAAGATCGGGCGATATCTGTCGAACCGCCTGTCCTCGTATCGGTTCGAAACATCTGCCCAGAACTTTTCGCCGGCCTGTCGAAGATTACCGGCTTTGCAGATCGTGGTGTCATCGGGCAAAAAATCGAACAGTGAATCCAATTTATCGAAGAAAACGTCGAGGTAATATTCTAGGCCTGGGGAGGCAATGCCATCGCTCACGTCTTGGTAGATCGGGCACTGCCTCGTATCAACATCAAATCGCTCTCGGAAACGTTTCCTGAACTGCATGATACCCGGTTCATCGAGCGGGAACTCACGCCCCGGAAGCAGGCGAACGCGTTCGGCGGTGGTGGCCGAGCGCTGGGTTTCCGGATCGAAGTGTCGTATTGAGTCGATCTCATCGTCGAACAGGTCGATTCTTAACGGTAATGCCGTTCCCATCGGGAAGATATCCACGATAGAACCTCTGACGGCAAACTCTCCGTGTTCCATCACGGTGGTGACGTGCTGATAACCCGCAATGACCATTTGCTCCCGTAGATCCGATAGGGCTTTCTTCTGACCTGTTGCCAGATCTAGGCTGTTGGCATCGATGTACTGACGCGGGGGCAGCAGATGCATCAGGCTGGAGACTGAAGTAACAACGATGCCGCGCTGCATCCTCGGCAAACTGAAGAGCGTTGCAAGCCGGTCTGAAATGATGTCCTGGTGGGGTGAAAAACTGTCATAAGGTAGAGTCTCCCAATCTGGCAGAGCGAACACTTTATAGGCATTGAGCTCCAAGCTCAGGTAATTGAGCTCTCTGAGATATCTTTCGACTGATTCATTATTGTCGCATATCAGAAGTATTGGGCCCTCTGCCCGGATGGCTGCTTGAACCAGGGCAAGGCTCTCGGCACTGCCGTTCAGTCCTTGCCAATAACGCGTGTGGTACCCATCTGTCGGTAGTGAGGGTGAAAAAATACTGCTCATCGGGAAGGAAAACTCTTAAAAACTGTCGTTCTGCTCAAGCGTATATTGTAGCTCAAGATGGTCAGGCAAAGGAGACGGTCCCGCTAACGGTCGTGTTGCACTGCCATTACATTCAAAAGATAATGCTCTGCCATATATCCCGCCTATGACACGAGGCCTTTGTGAACACATCCGATGAGCGGCCGGACGTCGAAGACTATTTCGACGATTGGAAACAACGAGAAGCGCTGGTGCAGGAAATGATCCCCGTCATCGGTAAACTGTTCAATCGCCAAAACATCGGCATTTATATCTACGGACGGCCGCTGCACAACAGATCTGTGACGTTCATCATGAAATCCCATCGCTTCGTCAGGCAGGTGGAGCGGAATGAAATGTCGGAATTTGAAAGTCATCCTGTGCTTATGGCAATGTCGAAACTGGACCTTTGTCATGCCAACATTGACCTCGGCAAACTCACGGTCCGCTTCATGGAGCATCAAGAGTCGGCGGGTCAGGACGCCAAAGATGTCGACAGCTTTGTGGCAGAAGAGCTGTCGTATCTAGTAGGTAATGAGCAAAGCCCGATTGCCAAGTCTCAGGATGTGGTGCTTTATGGCTTCGGCCGGATTGGCCGCCTTATGGCGCGATTGTTGATCGAGCGCACCAGTACGGGAGAGGTGATGCGACTTAGAGCGATCGTAGTCCGGCCTGGAGGGGAAGGCGATCTGAACAAGCGTGCCAGTCTGTTCACCAATGATTCGGTTCACGGAGCCTTTCAGGGAACACTGAGGATCGATGAGAAACGGAATTGCCTGATTGCGAACGGGAATGTGATTCAGGTGATCTACGCGAACAGCCCGGATGAGATCGACTACACCAAATACGGCATTGGAGATGCGCTAATCATCGACAACACTGGCAAATGGCGGGATGAAGAAGGCCTTGGGCTGCATCTCAAATCCAAGGGTGCCGGTAAGGTGTTGCTGACAGCCCCCGGCAAAGGGGCGCTGAAAAATATCGTCTACGGTATCAATGACCACGAAATGCATCCGGAAGACAAAATTCTTACCGCTGCTTCATGCACAACCAATGCGATTGCGCCAGTGTTAAAAGTCGTTCATGACGAATTTGGGATCAATCGAGGCCATATCGAGACGGTCCACGCCTATACCAACGATCAGAATCTCATCGACAATTACCATAAAGGTAGCCGCCGCGGACGCAGCGCTGCACTCAACATGGTGCTTACCGAAACAGGTGCCGCGAAAGCGGTAGTGAAAGCGGTACCTGAACTTGAAGGCAAATTAACGGGCAATGCGATCCGCGTGCCGGTTCCTAACGTGTCCATGGCAATCATGACACTCAGTCTAGAAAGGGGGACATCGAAGGAAGAGTTGAACGAGTTCCTTCGAAAAATAGCGCTGCACTCAAATTTGCAGAACCAGATCAATTACACCCAATCCAAAGATGCCGTTTCCTCCGATTTTGTTGGCAGTCGTGAGGCCGGGATCGTCGATTCAAATGCGACGATTGTGAATGATAAACATTGCGTGCTGTACCTTTGGTATGACAATGAGTTTGGTTACTGTTGTCAGGTGGGCCGCATGGTCTACAAGATGGCAGGAGTGAACTATCTGTCCTATCCAGAGGAAATCTAGCCGAAAGTGCCAGATTTCTCCAGAGTTGCGCAAGCAAGCAGTCGGAGGAGATGCGCCTTTCTGCATACTTGGCTCACGAGATAATGATAGCCAGCAATCGACGCCGCAGTTTGATTCCTCTCTGCTTCATAGCGACATTCGCGCTCGTTCTGACTACCTGCGAAGAAGGGCATGAGCGTTTCAGTTTGGAAGGCCTCACCATGGGGACTTCCTACCAAATTCAGTTGCTCGAGATTCCCGGTGAGAAAGGACCCGAGGCGCTAGCAGGTGAGGTGCAGGGCATACTTTCCCGGCTCGATCGAGAAATTTTTTCTACCTATTCGCCAGACTCTGAATTGTCCCGTCTGAATAAGCACCCGGTGGGGATTTCTTTCGCTGCCTCCCGGGAGATGATGGATGTCCTGCTGCTGGCCGATGCCGTTTTTTCTTCGACGTCCGGCGCCTTCGATCCGACTGTCGCGCCTTTGGTCAACCTCTGGGGATTTGGGCCGGAAGTGAGTCTTACTGAAGTCAGTGTCCCTCACGACAGAGATGTTGAGGAAGCGCTGTCGCGAGTGGGCTTTGATCATCTGGTGATTGATGAGGCGCGCTCGGAGGTCGTCAAGACCCAGAATGTGATGATCGACCTGAGCGCTATCGCTAAGGGCTATGCGGTGGATCAGATAGGGCGTCTGTTGGATGAGCGAGGTTCTGAAAGCTATTTTGTTGAGGTTGGTGGTGAGCTGAAAATCAAAGGGGTGAAGACTGATGGAAGCAGCTGGGTCCCGGCAATCGAAGCCCCGCTTGATCAGGCCTCCGAGGTGTATGAAATTTTTTCGAACCTCGGCCGATCGATAGCAGTCGCGGGTTCAGGAGACTATCGTAACTATTTTGAAGTTGATGGCATTCGTTATTCGCATGAAATTGATCCGCGAACCGGTAGGCCAGTCCGTCATCATTTGGCGGCGGCTTATGTCATTGCCGACTCAGCTGCTCTGGCGGATGCGCTGGCCACTGCGTACATGGTAATGGGAGAAGAGCCAGCCTATGAGCACGCAGAGCGGGGAGAAATTGCCGTGTTTTTGATAGCCAGAGAGGGTGATGCTTTCGTTGAACGGGTCAGCTCTGCCTTTAGTCCTTACTTGGGCGCACAGTAAACATTTCATGATGGCTAAGACTTACACGCAACAGAAAAAGCATTCTGACATATTTAAGAAGACTGTGCGGACCCAGATAACCGGTGAACGGGTGGGCATGCTGAAACTGATATTTCACTTCGACACTTTGGAGTTGCTCGGAATCCACTGTTTCGGCGACGAGGCTTCTGAAATTGTCCACATCGGCCAAGCTATCATGCGCCAGACTGGCCTTGCCAATAACATGAGATACTTTCTGACCACTACCTTCAACTATCCGACCATGGCCGAAGCTCACCGAACCGCGGCGCTGGTTGGGCTGAACCGCATTTTTGAGGGCTGATGGCCGTCGTGGCGCCGTCTGAATTGATGCTCGGATGAGGGAGGTGTCCCAGAAAGGGTTGGTGTGTTTTCAATTTGGAATCATGCTGTCAAAACCGTCAGAAATTTGGCGCCTCATACGCCTTCTAAGCCACAAAATCCTTGATATCTAAGTGCTAGCCGTGTACCTTTTCACGCGCTCGCACAGGGCCGTAAACGGACCCAGTAAGATTACGAATTGTAGGCCAAATTAAGGTCTGATGGCTGGATAAAGTGCGGGCTAAGATTGAGTAGTAGCCGGTAACACAGGGAATGCCAGATCACGCGGAAAACCTGAGGGCGCTCGAGCTTAAGTGGACCCATCGCGTGTTAGCGAAGGTATTACAGTAGACGGCTTTTATCAGCAACAGCGGCGAAGTCATTCGTGACCCAAAACACAGATCGGTTGTAGACCTTGCGCCGCCTCTGCAGGTAAACCAACTCGAGATGCCAGCCCCACTTCGGGATGGTCGAAATTGAGAGCAAGGTCTTGTCATCAAGACCCAGAGTTAGAATTACTGGATCAATTAGCTCACAGCATCGGTTAACGTCTTGGAAGAATCACCTACTTTTTTTGAAGCGCTCACTCCGTTCTTGTTCTACGCCTCGCTTGTATTCGCTGTGGTGATTACCATGCTCGGACTCTCGTTTTTTCTCGGTCAGAAAATAAACCGGAAGTATAAAAATACACCTTTTGAATCGGGTATCATTTCTGTCGGGAGCGCGCAGTTCCGGGTTTCCGTTCACTTTTACCTGACGGCCATCCTGTTCATCATCTTTGACCTCGAAGTGGTTTTCCTGTTTGCCTGGGCCGTTGCTGTAAAGCAAGCAGGCTGGCCCGGTTTTATTGAAATTAGTGTTTTCATCTTCATTCTTATTGTAGCCCTGGTTTACCTATGGCGTATCGGCGCGCTGGACTGGCGGACCGAAACACAGCGTCGTGAGTTGGTCGATCTCAAGGGCCCCGGCGGCGTGGTAAACAAAAAGGCCTGTAAACTATGAATTGGGAATTAAAGCGAGCAGACCAAGCGGCTTCTCCACAACCCGGTGGTAACGCGGTCGACGATTTCATCCGTCAGAACGTGATGATGGCAAAGCTCGAGGACATGGTTGCCTGGGGGCGTAAAAACTCTATCTGGCCGTTTAACTTTGGTCTGTCTTGCTGTTATGTGGAAATGGCGACGGCGTTCACCGCAAGGCATGACCTTGCCCGATTCGGTGCTGAGGTCATCCGCGGCACACCTCGTCAGGCAGATATGATTGTGATCGCGGGTACCGTGTTCCGCAAGATGGCGCCTGTTGTCCGACTGCTCTACGATCAGTTACTTGAGCCCAAGTGGGTGATTTCCATGGGGTCATGCGCGAATTCCGGCGGGATGTACGATATCTATTCTGTGGTTCAGGGCGTCGACAAGTTCTTACCGGTTGATGTGTATGTGTCGGGTTGCCCGCCACGGCCTGAAGCCCTGTTGCAGGGGCTGATTCTACTGCAGGAATCTATCGGGCGGCAGCGTCGGCCTCTGAGTTGGGTAATTAACGATCAGGGTATCATCCAGCGGGAGACCAATCCGGTGCAGAGGGAGTCCCGGCATGACGCCCGTATCGCCGCGACTGAGCTCAGACCACCTCACGAAGTCTGAATAAATTGAAGCAGTTATATCTATATCCTAACCAATAATCTCATGCAAAGCGCTCCGATCAGCACTCCGGCCGACCCCATCAATCCTGTGATTTCTCAGGTTAACGATGCGCTGCCGGGTCACATTATAAGTCTGCAGGCGACCGTAGACGGCATGCCGACTCTTTGGGTGGATCGGGCCCACATCAAAGCGGTTCTGAAGTTTCTACGTGACGAGAGCCAACCCAAATTTGAGATGCTGCTTGATGTGACGGGCATCGACGAGCGGGTGAGGGTGCACCGAACTGGACAGCCTGCCTCAGAATTCACCGTGGTCTACCACCTGACATCCTTCTCTGGACACTGTGACATCCGGGTGAAGGTGCCGCTGATGGATGCTGATCTTAAGCTGCCTACTGCCATTGATCTCTGGCCGAGCGCCAACTGGTATGAGCGTGAAACTTGGGACATGTTCGGTATTGAATTCGAAGGGCACCCGAACTTGTTCCGCATTGTGTTGCCGCCGACCTGGAATGGGCATGCGCTGCGCAAAGAGCATCCGGCCCGGGCGACTGAGATGGAACCTTTCTCGCTTGATGATGAACAAGAAGCATTCGAGCAGGATGCGTTGTTGTTCAACCCTGAACAGTGGGGAATGAAGCGCCAGTCCGATACCTCGGAGTTCATGTTTCTTAATCTCGGGCCGAACCATCCGTCCGTGCACGGGGCCTTCCGGATTGCACTGCAGCTCGACGGTGAGATCTTGGTCGACGCGGTACCTGATATCGGTTATCACCACCGTGGCGCTGAAAAAATGGGAGAAAGGCAGTCCTGGCATACCTTTATCCCCTACACGGACCGAATCGATTATCTCGGCGGGGTGATGAACAATCTCCCGTATGTGATGGCGGTTGAGAAAATGGCCGGAATTGAAGTGCCTGAGCGAGCCAAGACGATTCGCGTCATGCTCGCGGAAATGTTCAGAATATGCAGTCACTTGCTGTTTTACGGAACTTTCGCTCAGGACGTAGGTCAGCTCTCACCCATCTTCTACATGTTTGTCGAGCGGGAGCGTATCTTCAATATTATCGAGTCGATCTGTGGCGCACGCATGCATCCGGGCTGGTTCCGGATTGGAGGGGTGGCGCAGGACCTTCCGAATGGCTGGGAGGCGCGAGTCAGAGAGCTGCTGGAGTTTATGCCTCCCCGGCTGGATGAATACGACCAGATGGTGATGAACAATGGAATAGTGAAGCGCCGGACCCAAGGGGTGGGGGCCTATTCAACACAGCAAGCCTTCGATTGGGCGGTTACCGGACCGGGGCTGAGGGCGACCGGTCTGGAGTGGGATTACCGTAAGAACAGACCTTACAGCGGGTATGAAAACTTCGAATTTGACGTTCCGATCGCAGTCAACGGAGATTGTTATGACCGCTGCGCGGTCCGAGTAGAGGAAATGCGCCAGAGTCTCAGGATTATCAAGCAGTGCCTGGATAACATGCCTGCGGGTGACTATAAGGCGCATCATCCACTGACGACGCCTCCCCGCAAAGAAAAAACCATGCAGGATATCGAAACCCTGATAAACCATTTTCTGAGTGTCAGTTGGGGGCCGGTTATTCCTCCCGACGAGGCCACTGTGGGAATCGAGGCGACCAAGGGTATCAACAGCTATTACCTGGTGAGCGACGGCAGCACGACCTCCTATCGGACGCGGATCAGAACGCCGTCGTTTGCCCATCTGCAGATGATTCCGGAAATAAGTCGTGGCTTCATGGTGGCAGATTTAATCGCGATCATCGCCAGCATCGACTTTGTAATGGCTGATGTGGATCGGTGAGGCACAACTTCTGCCGGCAGCTAGATGATCAATCGGAACGAAGCAACAGCCTGAGCGGGCGAGACAGACAAGAAGCAAATGAGTTCACAAGTAATTGCAAGCACCACAAGCAGGGCGCGCGTCCTGACGGAAGCCGAAATTTCCGAGATTGAGCATGAGAAAACGCTCTACCCTGATAATCAGGCAGTCGGGCTTGAAGCGCTTAAGATTGTGCAGAACCACCAGGGTTGGGTGTCAGACGAATCGCTGTTGGCGATCGCTGAATATCTCGAACTTTCTGTTGCTGATCTGGAAGGCGTGGCTACGTTCTTTAATCTGATTTATCGGCAGCCGGTTGGCAAGAACGTGATTCTGTACTGTGACAGTGTGAGTTGCTGGATTTGCCGTGGCGATGACATTAAGGACCATCTGTCGGAGAAATTGGACATTGATTACGGTCAGACTACGGCAGACAACGAGTTCACGCTCATTCCGGTTCCCTGTCTGGGTGACTGCAACAATGCGCCGGTGATGATGGTTGGGCAGGATCTGCATCGCAATCTGACCAAAAACGGCATCGATGAAATCATCGATCAGTATCGGAATAAAAACGCGTAACACCCTTGAATCGAAACAGAGTAACTGGGCATTAAATTGGTATCAAATCCGCTAACAAAGAATATCGACATGTCACGGCCGCCACTGGATATCGGCGCCTACGAGGCAAACGACGGTTATCAGTCTCTACACAAGATTGCAGCGAGGATGAGTGCTGCGGATGTTATGGAAACGATCAAGTCGTCGGGCCTTAAAGGGCGTGGCGGGGCGGGGTTTCCGACCGGGCTTAAATGGAGTTTTGTGCCGCAGGGTGAGTCGTCACCACAGCAGAAGTACCTCGTGGTTAATGCGGATGAGATGGAGCCAGGAACCTTCAAGGACCGTCTACTGATGGAGGGCGACCCCCACCTTCTCCTTGAAGGGATGATAATCAGCGCTTACGCAATTGGCGCTAGTAAAGCTTACATATTTTTGCGCGGTGAGTATCACGGTTCGGTAAAAACACTCAAAAAGGCGATCGCTGAGGCGTACCAGAAGGGTTATCTCGGCAGCAATATCCTCGGCACAGGATACGACTTGGATATCATCCTGCACACTAGTGCGGGTCGCTATATTTGCGGGGAAGAAACCGCTTTGTTGAATGCTCTGGAAGGCAAACGGGCCAACCCTCGCGCAAAGCCTCCGTTCCCGCAGGTAAGCGGTCTATGGGGTAAGCCCACCATCGTAAATAACGTTGAAACGCTGTGTAACCTTCCGGGCATCATCACCTATGGTATCGACTGGTATCAGGGACTTGGTAAGGGTGCCGACGCCGGCACCAAGATGTTCGGCGTCAGCGGTCGGGTGAAGAATCCTGGGGTCTGGGAGATGCCGCTTGGAGTGACTATCCGAGAACTGCTCGAAGACAAGGCGGGCGGTATGCAGGATGGTCTTGGCTTGAAGGCATTTTTACCCGGTGGTGGCTCGACCGACTTTATGTTGCCCGAGCATCTCGACCTCGCGCTCGATTACGATGAGATCTCCCAGAAAGGGGGAAGTAGACTGGCTACGGGAACCATGATCGTGCTTGACGATCAGACCTGCCCGGTCGGAATGATTGGTAATCTGATGAAATTTTTTGCCCATGAGTCCTGTGGCTTCTGTACGCCCTGTCGCGACGGGTTGCCATGGGTGGATGCAATATTCCGGGATTTTGAAGCGGGGCGAGGCAGCGAAAAGGATCTGGATATCCTCAAGGAGCAGGTTGAATATATGGGGCCTGGTCGCACGTTTTGTGCTCTTGCCCCCGGTGCTACTGCGCCTCTGGGGAGCGGTCTCAAGTACTTTGAGGATGACTTCAAAGAACACATAAAGCAAAAGCGTTGTACCTACAAAGACTGAATTTTAGGGGCTGGAGTTAAGCTAGATGGCAAAAATTGTTGTCGATGGGAAAGAGTACGAAGTAAATCCCAATAACAATCTGTTGCAGGAGTGTCTGTCCCTGGGGCTTGACATTCCTTACTTTTGTTGG
>Ga0163109_10000774_pt1 | contig 25465 bp, 44 predicted proteins | sample CRUFie1St13metaG_FD_108704 | JGI IMG/M metagenome (GOLD analysis project Ga0163109, IMG submission 108704) | Marine microbial communities from the Costa Rica Dome - CRUD Field 142mm St13 metaG | ecosystem: Environmental > Aquatic > Marine > Oceanic > Photic zone | place: Costa Rica: the Eastern... | reverse complement strand
TAAGTGCAGAAGATAGAACTATTACTTTTACAAACAATGGTGTAAGCAATACAGATTTACAAATTAATTGTCAGATTGCTACTGGTGGTGGCGGGGGATTACAGCCGTAATGATTGCTTATTTAATTAGATTAATTAATAAAATAAAAGGATAATAAAATGGAAGTCGGAAAAGACAGCAAATTTACACTAAGCATAGAAACTGCTATAAGTATTGCGGTGACTATTGCTATGGTCGTTGGTTTATGGTATTCCTTGCAGTCTGATATAGAAGAGGCAAAGCGATTACCAGAGCCAGAAGTATCACGTATGGAGTATGAATTGAAAGACCAAATGGTTAGAGAATCTATATTGAATACTGAGGAAAAAGTAGATAAATTAGAAGAAAAAGTGGATGATATTAAAGAAGACACTAAAAGTATTAATCAAACTCTACTGAATATGAATAACAACTAATGAGGAGACTAACAGATGAAAAAGATAAAAAATATTTTACAACAATGCTTGTTGTATGGTTTTGCTTTATTTGCTTGCTCATCTTCTTTATCGGGTCAGTCAGTTAATCTAAGAACGTTTCAAGATATACAGCTAATGACCTTAGAAGAGTGTGCTGTAGTTCAAGTAAACGCATCTTGGAATTATAATAGCAGACTAAAAATAGAAAAACTTAAAGATTGCTATATAGCTGAAATAGATTTAATGAATAAAGATATAGGTGCAGTTATAAAGAAAGAATGGAAAATATCTGTAGTTCCTACAATTATAATTTTTGAAAAAGGCGTAGAAAAGATTAGATTTGAAGCTGGAATATCAATGAAATTTAACGAAGAAGAAGTTTTAAATAAAATAAGAAGAGAGATTAGATAATGGCAAAAACTAAATCTCGAGTCAACGAAGCTGGTAATTATACGAAACCAACAATGCGTAAAAGATTATTCCAAAAAATTAAAGCTGGTAGCAAAGGCGGTAGGCCCGGACAGTGGTCAGCACGCAAGGCACAAATGTTAGCTAGAGAATATAAGGCTAAAGGCGGAGGCTACAGATAATGGCTTTAAAAAAATCTCAAAAAAGTTTAAAGAAATGGACTAAACAAAAATGGACTACAAAGTCTGGTAAACCTTCTAAGAAAACCGGAGAAAGATATTTGCCTTCTAGGTTAATAAAATCTATGTCTAGCTCAGAATATGCTTATGAAACTAGAAAAAAACGCAAGGCAACAAAAGCTGGTAAACAAAAAGCGAGTTATTCTAAAAAAACAAGAATGAAAATGAGAAGATACTCGTGAACGGTAATGTAACAAAAGAATCAGCAAAAAACTTTATACCAAAAAAATTGTTTGGTATGAAAAGAAAAAGTGTAAAACAAAAACTGGCATCAAAGCCAAAATTGAAACTAGGAGATTACAGTGGCAAAAGAAAAAGAAAATAAAAAGGAACTGAAAGAAACAGCAACTAAAGCTTTAGAATCTTTAGTAGAGCAATTTAATAAACTTCAAAGTGAAGCTGTTGAGATTGAAAACAGAAGAAAAGAAGTATTTAACTTAATTCAACAACAACAAGGATACTTAAAAGCTTTTGAAGATTTAGGAGAATAATATGTGTATATTATTAAATGCATCATATTTTCCTAGTATTTTTGCTGATTCTTTATTGGAATATAGATATGAATAAAGACGCAGATAAAATAATAGATAAAGTAATTCACAATGAGGGTGGGTATAATAACGATGCTCTTGACTTAGGTGGAGAGACAAAATACGGTATTACTAAAAGGTTCTACCCTCATTTAAATATTAAATATCTTACTTTGGAAAAAGCCAAAGAAATTTACTATGACGACTACTATGTACCGGCTAAAGTAGATAAGCTCCCTTATGCTTTAAGATATGCTTATTTTGACTGTGTTATTAACACTGGACAAAAAAGAGCTGTAAAAATATTGCAAGAAGCCATAAATTCACAGAGTGTAATACCTCTAGAAGTAGACGGCCTTATAGGTCCAAAAACTTTAAAAGCAGCTAAAGGTCTTTCAGTTAAAAGATTTTGTGCATATAGAGTAGATTATTATAGTAAATTAGTTAATCACAAACCGGAGCAAAAAAGATTCTACTACGGTTGGTGGTTAAGAACACTGGAAACAATAGAAAATGGCTAATTATATAACACAAAGAGACTTGTATGACGTTTATCCTAACATAGATGAGTTTGACTCAAAAGCTCAAATATACGGCTGGGTAGCACATACATCGAATTTATACAAAGCTAATAATAGTGGATTAGTCACAGTATTGTTTGTAAATGGACAAAACTTAGGTAGTGCTCAGTCACAGTTGTCTGATTTAGACGCTAATGACGAATGGTATTATGACGCATCAAACGACGTCGTGTATTATTACAGTTCCGCTAACAATCCCTCAGATTTACTTATGGAGGCTGGAGAAGATAATAATACTTTTAAAAATAGGATGATAGCTAACGCAAGTGCGTTTTTTACATCCAAAGTAGATGCAACGCTACCTAAAGAAATGTTTGTATTGCCAGACGGCACATATGACTTTTTTGTAAAAAGAACTGTTGCTTTAATAACAGCAGCTTTTATGATTAAAGCACACGAACCAGAAAGTGAAATAGCTATTGCTCTAGAAGAAGAGTATGAAAAAAATATAGAAGATTTAAATTCTGGAGCAGTGAAACTAGGATATCAATCCTCTGGGGATATGTCTCAAGGGAATGTCAAGAAAGTATCAGTTAGTGGTTCTCTAAACATCGTTGACACGAGAGGAGAATACGTTGGAACATACGACAGAATGAAAGTTATAATAACTACTGCTGGAGCTATTGGTACAGCTAAATATTCTGTATATGTTAAAAACTCTGAAAACCTTAAAGCAGACCTAGTAGTGTCCAATGAGATAGTAAATGGAGATTATCAAAAACTAGCATCTGGTCTTGAAATTCGTTTTCAAGGTTCAGCAGATAGCAGCACTGCCTCTCAAAATGATGAGTGGGAAATAGAAGTTATGGGTAAACACGAACACACAGATAATGCTGGTGTTAAAAGTGTAAAAATGACTCGAAGAAATAATAAAAGAGTTCGATACAGTCTGTTCAAATAATGGCTACATCGTTTACAAAGATTTACTCTGACGAAATTGTAGACTCATTTCAAAAAAATTTAGCATCTGAATTGCAAGGTAGCTGTAATATATACCTTGCAGAAGAGTATAAAAGGCAAGGCAATAGGTCTATAAGAATAAATCCAACATCACAAACATTTAATGAAATTAACAGTGATAGGTTTTTAAATACCTATGAGCTTGAAATAAAACTTTATTATATACTAAATATGAAAAATGATACTACATATAAAGATTTCTTTAATTACTTGCACAGAATAGAACAATTTATATTAGCATATCAAAGTGTTATTTTTCTTGGAGAAAAACCTTTAAATTTTCAAATAGATAGTATAAGTATAAACGATATAATCGACGACGAAGTAAATGTAAATGGACTGCAAACCGCTACATTTAATTTAACGTTTTCTAAACTAAAGGGATAAAATGGCTTACAGTCCTATAAATTATATATATGATAGGCTTTTAAATAAGTTTCAAAGTACTTTGCGTACAGAATATGCTGGCTCTTTGCCCGTTTATATAGGAGAGACATATAAAAAGAACAAAAGCTCACATATAAGGATTTTCGTCAACAGTGTTACTAACCAAGACTCAAAACAAAAAATGTTATTTAATAAGGTTGAATTAGAGTTCAGAATATATTTGAATGCAAGACAACACAATGAAACTGTTTTTAAACATTTAAGAGATATAACTAATCGTTTAGAGCAAGTTTTATACGAAAACAGAAGAGATGCAAATAACTATATTGACGGAAGAGTTGAAGAGATAACGTTTAACGATACTCAAGATGAAGAAGAATTTGTTGATAATTTGCTTGTTTCAACGATAAATTACAGTGTAAAAATACCTATGACATACAGTCTTTATGGCTTTTTTATGACAAGTAATGATAAAATTTTTACCACATCTAATGGTAAAAACTTTGTAATTTTAAACTAGGATAGACTATGAAATATATACTTAAAAAAGATATTGCACCTCACAAGCTTACGTCAATAGACCTAAACGTGAAAAAACAGCTTTTAGCTGGTAAAGAAATTAAAATGGATGTACTTCCAAGATGTTTAATTGGTAAGGTTGAAGTGGTTGCAGACAAACCGAAAAAAATTAAAAAGGAGATTGACTAATGGCTATAAACACAGCTGCTCATAATCCAAAAGAATTTCAGATTTTAGTAGCTCCAGAGGCTACTGTAGGAACCGCACCTTCTGGAAGTGCTTTTGTCGCTATTGAAACCGATTCAATTAGTATGCCAACATATAACGATTTAAGAGTTATGGAACAAAGAAGCGGTTCTACTGGGAGAGTTTTAAATCAAAACGATTTATTATCTCACGAGCCGGGAGCAGTTCACGAATTTTCTGTTTCTGGTGTATTGACTACAGATTTAATTGATATTTTATTTCCAGCCGCTTTTGGTAAAGCAGTAGCAAGTAATTTTATTACACTTGCTTCTGGATATGAACATACCGCATTTAACTTTGGAGCTTCATCTAGTGGTGCACACAATACCGTATGTTTTTATGTAAACGGATTAGCAAATGCCGATGTAACTACTGGTGGAGGAGTATCTGGGAACTCTTACTCTATACCGGGATGTGTTGTTACAAGTTTTAAAGTTACTGGTAACGCACAAGAAAATGGTGGAAGATTAATGTTTGAGTTAACAGCTATGACTAGAAACACTCTAACTGCTATAGGTGCTGCAAAACTTTCTGGATTTACAGACTTTACTGAAAATTTCCAATATCTTGGACAATTCACTGAAGATAAAAAAATTGGAGGGCAAGTAGTAGCTTTAGATAATTTTGAATTAGCTGTTGAAAATCCGGTTGCATTTCTTGGAAACAAAACATCTGGAGGTTATGAGGGCTGTCCAGAAAGTTATTTGCGAGGCGTACCTAACTTAGATGTACAAGTTACAGCTACTGTTAAATATGACGACAATGTAGACCAGTTCTTCCAAATGCAGAAAGAATTAACGCCAATTACTTCAGATGCTTTATTCTTATCAAGTGCTTCTGACTTTACGCAATCAGCAGATTTAGGATTTAATATTCCAGCTGCTGTTATTACTGAAGTTGCTTTTGATGAGAGTGACTATTTGAAACTTACCTTAACTATGAAAATGATTGATAAGTTAAGCGGTAATCTAATTAGCGTTAGAATATAATTAATAAGGAGATACAATGAAGAAGAAGTTTAAGCTTTCTACTGGGAAAGAAGTAGAACTGTTAGAAATGTCTGTAGATGACATTGATTTTTGCAATGACATACCAAGCATAATGCAAGACAAAGAAGGAAATAGCTTTGTTAAAGGTATGTCAGCTGCAAGGACTGCTTGGATTCGCAAGGGAGTAAAAAATGCTGACGACAAACTTATTAAAGGTTTATCTGAAGACGATAAAAATAATCTAGCTCTTGAAGTAAGGCAGTATCAAGAACTGGGGGAGTAGATTCCTATACTCTCGAATATAATGTATTGTTGAGCTTTAGAAGTCCGGAGTGTATAGGTGTTTGTGAGGGATGTCAATACGATAAATACCCATATAAAGCACAAGTGCCTCTCAAGATTGACAATAGATACCCTACCTTAACATTCGAATCTGATAAAGATGTTCAAGATATAATTGATAAGCTAATAGCTGAAGTTAAACACGTTAATAAAACGAAAGGCAAAGACTTCAATATAGCTGAAGCAATTTTTGGACAACTACCTTTCTTTGCTTGCAAAAGATTTTTATATTCTAACAGTGCACAAGAAGATATAAATAAATATATTTACTGTACTACATTTAGTGTACCGGCATATGAAGGTCACTATGGCAAACAGCCAAAAAAATGGATAAGTAAAAGTTTTTTTATTAAAAATATTATAGAACGACAACGAGAAATAGATGCCGAAAAGCAAAGCAACGGGAAAAAATAATATAACGATAGAGTTTAAGCCTAAGGGCGAAAAACAGCTAATCGCTGCTATAAATGCTCTTAGTAACTCTACTGTCACTTTAGGTGCAAGTCAAAAAGCCTTAGGTACTGCTTTAGGTATGACTCAAAAAGCACAAGAAAAACAAATAGCCTCTGGTATGCTCGCTATGAGAAACCAAAGAAATATGAATAAAGTAGTTCAAAATGGTAGTTTTAGTTTTTCTGTGTTTCGTTCTAAGCTATTACTAGCAACATTCGCAATAGGTTTATACGCTGCAACCGTTGGTAGATTAACTAGGGCATATCAAGAGCAAGAGTCATCAGAAAGAAGACTTAGTGCTGCTATTGCATCTACTGGTGGAGTAGCTGGATTATCTTCTGAGGAAATACAAAAAATGACAGCAGCTATTGAAGAAACTGGTGTCGTTGGAGATGAAACAAATAATAGTGTAGCTGCCTTGCTCTTAACCTTTACTAATATACAAGGAGAGGCATTTGAACGTACGCTAAACTCTGTAAACGATATGGCTATAGGTATTGCTCAAGGTATACCTACGTTTGAAAATCTTAGAGGTGCTGCAATTCAATTAGGAAAGGCATTGCAAGACCCGGATAAACAATTAGGAGCTTTAAGTCGTTCTGGTTTTACTTTTACACAAACACAAAAAGACACTATTAAAGAACTTGTTAAACAAAATAAATTATTTGAAGCTCAGTCAATTATATTAGACGCCGCCGAAACTCAATTCGGTGGATTACAAGAAGCTATGAGAGCAACAGCAGAAGGTGCACAACAAGGTATGGGTATGGCCTTTGGAACTCTACAAGAAGATTTAGGAGAATTTTTTATACCAAGTTTAGTTTCTACTGCCAATGCGTTGGAAGATTTATTTAAATCTATGAGTGAAAACAAAGATACTATCTTTGCATTTTTAGACACAACGAAACAACTTATAATAGCTTTCGGTGTATATAAAGTCGCATCTTTAATTGTATTTAACAGAACAGTATTAATGGCAAAAGGTTTTGCTATTTTAAAAGCTGTTACGCATCCAGCCGCTGCTGTGTTGACCTTAATAGGTATAACTATGATGTCTGCAAATGCAAGAGCAAGAGCATTAGCTGATACTAACGACGATTTAGCGGACGCTTTTTCAAAAATTGCTGGTGCATCAGATGATGCTGCAGATGCAGTAGATGAAAACTTAGAAAAAATGAAAAACAAATACAGAGCTATGGTTTTAACACAAGAGCTTAGTATAGCAAATATTAAGCAAGAGTCGGCTGAACTAGTAGGATTGTCTGAAAAACAAATAAGACAACTAGAAGTACAAGAGCAAAATATAAGAATAGAAAAAATGCTCTTAACTATCGATAAAGATAAAAGATTAGAAAGTAGGGATGCTGTAAAGCAAATAGTCCAAAAACAAATGGCCTACGAAAAATACATTGAAACTTTAAAAGCAAATATAAAAGCACAGCAAGACTTAAATGACGAGGATGAAAGAGCTGGAAGACTTTTACTAAACAAAACAATAGACATACTTGCACAACAAGCTGAAGTACAAGCTAAGTATAATGGATTGTTAAATGGAACTCACGACGCAGAAAAAAGAAGAGTTGAAAACCTCGTTAAATATAATGCTGGTTTAGTTGCTGCTGGAAGAAAACAAATTGATTTAGCTGGTGCTATTGAAAGCGGTCAGTCAGTAGCTGACTTTTTTAAAGACGCAGAAGACCCTCAGTCATTTTATAATAACCAGCTTATAAAAACAATTTTGTTGCAAGGCCTTTATAATGACGAACTAGATAAGTCTAAGAACAAAACAGAAGAATTGACAGCACATCAAAAATTTCAACAAGACCAAAATATTATAGCAATGCAAACTGCCTTGCAAAAATTCTCTGACTTTTCAACATCTTATGGAGATTTAGTAAATCAAAGAATGAATAGAGAATTAGAAGCCCTAAAAGCTACTAAAGCATTTGAAAATGCCTCTCAAGAAGAACGTGCTGTAATGGAAAATAGAATACAGCAAAAATTTAAAAGCCAAAGAAAGAAAGCATTTATGATTAATAAAGCAAGTAATATGGCTGACGCAGCAATGAATACTGCAGAAGCTTATACGAAAGCTTTACCAAATGTAGGTATGGCAGCATTTGTAGCAGCATTAGGTGCTGCACAGATAGCCGCTATTGCCGCACAACCAGCTCCAAGATTTGCGACTGGTGGTAGTTTTATTACTTCCGGTCCACAAAATATGCTAGTAGGAGAGTCTGGTCCAGAAAGAGTTACAGTACAACCTCTAAGCGGACTTTCTGCAAGGCAAGGTTCATCTCCCGTACAAAATATAAACATTAATGTATCTGCTCCTTTAGTAGATGAAACAATACTGGATGTTATCATACCTAAGATTGAGGAAGCTGGAAGGCTAAATCTTTCATAATGGCTTTATCTTTACCAGCTAATTATAGTTCTAATTTAGGACAAAAAATAAAAGAGCATTATTTAGTAGAGATTTTTAATGACCAAGATGCCGTCGGTAAAAGACTTTCTACGCATCAAACAACGGTAAGCTCTGAAACATTTAACGGTGTTATAACTAACATACCAGCAATAAGAGAAAGCATTGATTTAAATAAATCAAAAGCATCTTTAGGTAATTTAAGTATAAGCTGTGCTAACGACGGTTTAGACGATTTATTATTACACACCAGAACATATTTAAACAGAACAGTAAAAATATATTCTCAATTAGATGATGAAAATAATTTAAGTAACTGTTTATTAATCTATCAAGGTATCCTTAGGGCTGTACAAACAACTGAAAATAAAATTACCTTGCAAGTAAGTTCATTGAGACCTTTTGAAAATATAAACGTTCCAGTAACTCAATCAGTGCAAGGCAATTATGTACCTATTGTTTTTGGCAACTATACTGGACATACCTTTGGAGGTGGTTTTTTAGGAATAAAAACTCAAACCTTAGGAGTAAATGCACATCCAGTACCAGTAGAAACAGTAAAAGCTGGAAGGTTAATTACTTTAGCACACGAAAGCGATACTACTCCAGTAAGTACCGGATATTTACACGTATCTGAGACTGGACTTTTTAGAACTCCCGGCTCTGAAAATATGACAAAAGCGGGAGGCACACTTTTAAACAATGAAACACAAACAAGTCTAACAGCACAAGACGGAAGTACAACAATTTTTGGAAGGTCGGCACAATTAAATCTTAGAAGAGGTGCATTGTCTCTAGTAGGGATAGCAGACAGCAGTCAAGGTAGTTTAATAAATGACAGAACAACTTTTAGAACTGATATAAGCGGTTCTGCAAATAATAGCGTACAAGTGACTCATAGCTTACAAGAAATTGGAAGTATAAAGCATACTCCAGAAGCTATAACTCTTACACTAGAGTTTGATAATGTTAATATTAATATTAATAATTTTAGCTCTTACAAAGCAGTAATAGATGTTTATTGGGGTAGCGATAGTGCTGCTGGAGTTTCTAATTATCAAATGGTATCTAGAACAGTGTCTGGCAATACTTTAAGTTCTATAGCTGATATATCTGAAGAGTTTGTAACAAATAATGTATTAAATGAAAATACAGTAACTAATGATTCAGATAATAGCGGAGGATTGCCACAAAGAGTAGATGTTAAAATGCAATTTTTTTGGTCTGGTACGCAAAGTTATAGCATAGATTATGATATCACTCCTCATTTTGCTATTACCACACAAATAGACGAAAGCTCAACGCAAGTTCAATCAGCTTCAGAAATAGTAGGTAACGTTAAAGAATTATACAGTGTACAAGACGGTCATAAATTAAGTGGTTCAAACTCGGTAATAACTAATCCAGTAGAAGCTCACAGATATTTATGTGAAACTTTTATGCCTTCCAATTTTAGTAGCACAAGACCTACTACTTTTACAGAGATACAAGGGATGTTATCAAAAAAAGGTCAAATGCATTACTATATTAAAAAACAAAAAAAATTAGAAGAAGTTCTAGATGAAATACAGCACTTTGGTTGTTTTATAATGAGGAATAAATTAGACGGTAGTTTTGAATATATTAGCCCGTCCTACTTAACAACTAGCACAACAGTCAGCACAACAAAACCTTACTTAAAGAATATTGGTACCTTGCAAACTGTTGGTGGAAGCGGCATATCTCAAACAGATACATATTGTGGTGTTGATTATACTGGTTCAGAACATCTTTCACACGGAGATATAATTGCAGTAAATCCTACTGGGCTTTCAACTCATTTTGAGTTTATGAGAGTTTATGAACAAGACCACACACAAATAGCTCCTCCTTCCGGTGCAGACAGAGCTTTCTTTTTGGAGAGGCAATTAATTCCTTCTGATGCTAATTATCCTTTGCCAGAGAATGCTATTATTTTTAAAGTAATGTTTCCTTTTGATGATTTAGATGATTTAGATATAGCTAACTTGCAAATATCACATTTATCTTTAGATAAAATAGCGACAAAATATAAAATTAATTATCATAGAGACCCAGCAAGTAATAGCAACTTTTTAGAATCAAAAGAATTTGACAATTCAGAAAACAGAACAAAGTATGCTATTAGCACAGAAAATATTAAAGAAGTTAAAAATGTTATAGATGTAAAAGGTCAGCTGTCTAATTTTTATCATAATCATTATTCTCCATTAAGCGATAGACCTAGAATACAACTATCTTTTGACGTTGTAAATCCTAGTTTTTACGGACTAGAAGTAGGAGATATAATCTCTTTGGACGGAAACAATACAACGCAAAAACCTTTTGGTACAGAGGCTCCAGATTTTACTGCTTTAAAGTCAACTCCAAGTGTTGCTTGGTACAGATATAAATTTATAGTAACTTCTACGACCAGAAGTATTGGTAAAATATCAATATCAGCATATGAAATAATGTAGGTTTAATATGGCAGTAATTACAGAAGCAAAATTTAGATTAGTGGGAGCAGCGGGAGGCACAACTCCATATTCTCCTTCTAGAAATCCAGATATGAACGTTGAAGAAAAAACCAACTATAAGGGAATTTCAATAAATCAATCATATGGCGGTAAGATATATACCAATCAAAGATATGGTAAACAACTAGAATATAAATTAACTTATACAAATTTATCTGAAACAGATAAAGGGAAGCTTATTGCTTTGCTAGATGCTGTTGACGGTAGAAAAGATGCCTTTCAATTTACTCCAAACAATTCAACTTATTATACCGTAAGATTTACTGAAGACAATCTAAGTTTTGTACAAACATCTTACGGAATCTACTCTGTATCCTTTAGTATATTACAAGAAGTGTAATAAAACGCACGAGAATAGCTCTTAAATCAATTTAAAACGGTAAATCGTCTTCTTCTATAGGTTGACCGGGAGCAGCTGCATATTTCTTAGATTTAACTTCTTCGGTTGTAAATGCCAAAGACAGCATTGGGTCTCCATTTTTAGTAACTTTTTTCCACAATGTTACTTGCCATATTTTTCCGTCAAGCTTACAACTGCCTTGGAAATCTGGTTGAGAGTCTTTTGATTTAAATTTATTCTTAAATATAAATCCTCTTTGCTCGTTAGGTTCAAACTTTTTCTTTTTATCAGCCATAGTTATCCTTTCATAAGGGGGGGGGAGAGTAGCCAACCCAATAAATATTTGCAAAAATTATTAAAAGGTAAGACTCCTTTCTATATTTTTACTTTGTTTATATTATTTCCCCCGCCTCCTATTTATAAGTTTACGTTAAATTAAATTTTTACCACTTGGAATATTACTTTGCCTTGCGATAGTTTGCTTGCAGACTTAGCATTATAAGCCTCTATTTCTTTAGCAATAGGGTATCCTTTATCGTCTATGTTTTGCAAGTCTATCTTAACACCGTCTCTATTACCGTTCTTGTAAAATATATAAACATTTTGAGAGGCACGACTTTCTAGGTTTAACGCTTTTTCTGAATATGCGTTAGCACCAACTAAAGAGGCACTTCTACCATAGGTATCTCCTATCCTAGCAGAATGTATATGCCCAAATATAATATATGCAATCTCTATGCCTTGAGAGGCATAACGACCTTTGATTTGTGTGACGCTTGCTTCTACCTTTCCTTTAACACTGTGTCCGTGCATCATTAAAATCTTTTGTCCTTCTATATCAACTACTAACTCTAAAGAGTTTTTCATAGGAATAAATTCAATATCTGACTTATCTTTAAAGATGTAATATAAAATATTATAAATAGTATTATCGTAATTGTCAGATGCTACAACTTCAGTAAATCCCATTTCTGGATTTGCTCTGCTTTCGTTTCCGCTTACGCAACCAATAGTAACGTGAAAATCTAATCTAATATCTTCAATAGCTTGTTTTAAAATTTCTACTCCTATAAAAGTAGCATTAGCTCTGTTCGATGCCATAGATAATAATTCATCTAGTCTTCTGTCTGAGTTCATCAAGTCTCCAGTAATTGCAATAAAAACTTTTTTTACTCCCATAGCCTTCAAATACTTCTTTGCCTTGCAAACAAAATGTTTCATTCTACGTGAGGCAATTTCAAAATCATATTGATTGCTTTCCATTTCAACAAGTTCGTTAAAGTGTGTATCTGATATTTGTATAAGACCGGTACCAGTAGAATCACTGTAATCTATTTTTTCGAATCTACGAACTGGAGTTCTAGATATTGTTGCAGTTAATGCCTTGGAAAACTCTATTAAAGCATTGTCTAATCTTCCGTGTTCCCTAAATGATTTGTTTTTTATTCTGTTTAAATCTTGAAGTCTTTGAGCTCTTTTTTCTAGCCTTACGTTTTCAATAATAACTTCTTTATCAAGCATCATCATATCAATAGTAGAATATCCACATTTATTACAAAGCCAACGTTGTTTGCTTTCTCCAGACTTGTAATGATGAAATCCTTTTTTTCTCACATCGGAGGAATTACAAGCCGGACATACGACTACTTGATTATCGTATTCTTTCATTTAGATAATTGCTCCTTTAAAGACTCTATTTTGTTTTCTTTATCTTTTAACAAATTTTTTAGCTCTTCCATTTCGGACAGTAAACTCAACCAGTCTACAAATTCCATTGTTGAATAGAATTTAGCATTCATTTTAAATATATTAATAGGAATTTTTGTACCACAATCATCATAAATTTGTTGCCACCACTTAGGAATCATTAGTTTTTTTTGGTCTTTTACTTCAAAATGATATTGAAAGGCAACTGAATCTGGGTTAATATCTATGATATCTCCTTTAATTGACAGCCCTCCAGAGCTTGGAGTTCTTCTTACATTTGTTCCCAAGTATTTATTAATCATTTTAGCAACTTCTCTTTCTGCTCTTTTGCCTTTCTCTTGACTGTTTATTGGCATACAATCTCCTCTTCATTTAAATCACTAAAATTTGCACCGTCAAAACACTTACCACAAATCCCAGTCAGTTCTTCTTCTATAAAGCTATTACCAAAAGCACTGTGTGTACAGCAATCACTGACATAATCTGGTTCGTAGTCAGCTCCCAAAGAATTATCAACTTCTTTAAGTTTTGATACAAGTTCTTTATATTTATTATCAGTGAGTATTACATTATTAGGATTAAGTTTTCCCTCGTGTTTGATTGACCACGTAGTATCTATTATCTTAGCCATAGGGGGGGGTTCCTTTATATTGTTGGTTGTATTTTTTTATCACAACATTCGACATATAAGTCTTTATATTCTGATTTAGTTTTTTCTTTATTGCATACCTTACAAATATAACTGTAAGATTTTGTCGTATCAGTCGGTACATTCTCGGATGCCTTGCGTAACCAATTTCTAAAGAATGCAAGGTAGTTCTTATATCTTTTGCCACTAGATAACAACCAGTCTTCCATTCTTAAATATTCAGACTTTACATCTACGTAAGGGAAATCTTCTTGTAGTTTATCTAGTTTTTCTTTTATGCCTTTCAACTGAGTATCTTTTGTTAGAGATTTCTTTTCATTCTTTTCTTTCTTTATATTTATTTGATTGTGTTCGACTTTAGTTTGTTTGAAGTTCGTTTGTGTTTCGATATCGTTCTTGCCTTGCTGGTAAGTCTCGTAGTTATTGATACTTAGGTGTGTCCACCTTTTTTCATCTGCAAGGTAAATCATTTTATCTTTTTCTAGATTTTTTAAAAATCTTTTTACTTTGCTTGGAGACCAACGTAAGGTTAATCCTAACTTCTTTAATGATGTTGCAACTTGACCACGTCTTACTTCAACAAGCTCGTTGTTCATAAGGGTTGTATAATCTTTATGATTAGCCTTACAAAGCAAAAGAATCCAAGCCTTAAAATAATCATCTCTTTGAAATATCCAATGATGTTGAATATCTCGATGTAGTTTTATCCAGCCGTTACCTTGCATTAAGCCGTTCCTACTTTATCTAAGCTTATGAAGATATCTTGCATTTCTTTTATATCGGTTATAAATCTATCAATCCAAATATCAACTATGCCTTGCTGTTGTTCTTCTTTTGTAGTCATTAAAAACACCAAAAAGAACATTACATTAGTAAAAACTTCTTTAGCCATATTAGCTTTTTTAGTCCATTTAGGGTCTTCTTTTAATTCGTCAAGCAAGGTAAAATACTGTAAACTTGTGTTTTTAAAATATTGAAACCTTTCTTCTTCTGACTTTTTCCAGAATTTTTCTGGTTCTGCCCAGTCTACGTTTAACTCTGGAACCATATTGCGTGTCCTATTGCAATTAAAATAGCCAAAAAACAAATAAACAAAGCCAACCTCAAAACAAATCTATCTTGCCTCTCTCTTTCCCATTCTGCATATAAGTTTTGCAACTCAACTTCCACTGGGTTAAAAGTTATAGCTTTAGGGTTTTTCTTTACTCTTCTCTTTATACTGTACCATTTTGTGTGAGTTATGACATCTTTATCTTTGCTGTCATATGAGAAATCAGTATCTTTAAGTATCTTGAACTTCATTGTTCTGCTCCTTTCAATACCTCTCCTTTATAGGAGAGGTATATAAGATTAAAATCCAAATTCAACATCTTTAGTATTCTGTTCAATTTGTCCTTGTATTTCCATTTCAACATCAGAGTAGAATCCGTTGTTGCCACCATAAAAGCCCAACAACTTCATAACAACTCTAGCTTTGCCTCTCTTCTCTGCCATTGACCATAAATAATCAATGTAACAGTTATTAGAATTAGCCTCGCCAAAACTCCAACATTGTTTTTCTTTAAGCTCTTCATCAAACATACGACCAGTTATTAGCAAGGCAACTTCATTGTCTTTTGTGCTAAAGTTTTTTTCTGGTTGTTCAAATACTATTTCGTGATAGTCAATCATCTTTTCAATCGCCTCGAAAGAAATGATATGCTTTCCGGTTTGCTTATGAATCCAGAAATCCTTTTTAGGGTCTAGCTCATAAGTATTCATTATTTCTAGTTTATTCATCTTTACCTCTCAGTTAATGATTATTATCGAAACGTATATCCTTTGTCCTCTAGATATTCGTTTAGTACTTTTCTGACAAGAGAGGTAATAGTTCTATACTGTTTTCCACTCTCTTGTTTCAGTCCATTGTAGGTTAACTTGTCTATCTGTATCCCTACTTTTTTTCCTTTTTCTTCCATTCTATCTCCATTTTAATTTTGCTACTCAAACACGATGAACAAACAAAGAGAGGTAGAGGTAATGATGAATGCTTGAGTAGCATTAATGCTGTTTATCTAAGCTTGCCTTGACGACCTCAATATTAGCTATCAACATATTCAACTTGGTTTCGTTGACGTTTTTTGTAAGCTGAGGTAGTTTTGACAATCCATATATAATATAATTACACTCTTCTCTATCGTTTAACTTTAAGACTAACTGTCTGTTTTGTTTTCGTTCCATAGTTTTTTCACAAAATTAAGTACGTTTTATATAATAATGCAAGGCATTACTATAATTAATCTGCTTCCCAGTTACTGAAAAGGGTTATCAAGCTGATATCTAACAAAGCTAGTACCGTCAATCTGTTCGACCTTTTCAGACCTAATCATAAAGCCTTGCAATCTTAAGTTAAATATTATCGCTGATAATCTTGTGGCCCGAAACTGTTCGATTGCCTCCCAAGTTGTTATAGAACCATTTCTTTTAAGATAGTTTATAACCTTATCAGTTTTAGTATCTTTTATTCTCTTTCTTCCAGTAAGTAGAGTTTTCACGTTTTCGTGTTTTTTTCTACCGGTTGCATATGTTTTTGCCATTTGCCTCTCCTTATAAGTTTAGCTCTTTGAGCTGTTTATGCACTTTTGGTTTTTCTTCTTCGCTAATAGAATCAAAATAATCTGACAAGATATCAAATCCTTTCTTATACCTTGCAAGGTTATCACGATGCATCTTAGCTGTTTCCTCAACCCTATTTAAGTGCTGTCTTGTTTTTAATAACTGCTTTTCTGCTTTTATTAAACTTTTAAAAACCTTTGAAATCATTTTATCTAAATCATTATTTATCATTTTGCCTCTCCCTAAAACATTGTTTAATTATCTTATCAACTTCATCTTCAAATTCTTTTTGCGTTGCACATTGGAATATTGTTATCTCTTTAATTTGAGTTATAGCTTGATTCCATTTTGCATTATTTAAATGAAGTTCTTGTTGAGTCTTTAATAGTAAATCAAAGTTCATAGTGTCTCCTTAAAGCTGATAATTAATAACAGTAAGGCAAGGCAAGAGAAATATAAAATTGTAAAATTTATAATTTCTCCCACCATACCTCCTATGCTATCTGCTATCATTTGCATAGTCTCTTTGTTTGTCATTCCAGCCGTCAATGATGATTTGATTTGTCTCATCTATTCTTGCTAAAATTTTGTTAAACTGCCTCCCAATATCATCTACATCTATTACTGGTGCTTGCTCAAACTCATCAAGCTTACGTAATTGAAGTAAGGCAATATTGTCAGATACAATTTCATTTAAGTTCCCGTCTCTGTAAGCCATTCTAATAGCCTCCCAAGACTCTGCACAAAGCTTATCTTTTTTATCCTTTAAAGCTTGCTTTATTTGACTGTCATATATATTGTTAGGCATTATCATCCTCCAATAATCTTACGTTAATATGATTAGGTTTATCTATCCCAACTTTTTTTCTAAGCTCTTGAATGTCACAATCAAAGTCTTTATTGTCATAATGATTATCCAGCACCAAGCTACATTGATTTAAGCCTCTGCCAAGTCCAAGAAAGAAAGCCTTAAAAAGAAACTGCTTAACAAAGCCGTCGTAGTTCTTTGTAATTTCTACAAACTCTTTGTCAATTTCTTTCATTGCCTTTCTTTTGTCTTTTGTTGTTTTAGCTAATTTGATTTTAGTTTTCATATTTCCTTCAACTACCTTTCATATAAAGTGTTTTGAAACTTTATATTTTGTATTGTGTTATAATTAACTGTCTTGTAAGAGTCCTTATGGAAATCAAATACTAACACGTAAGGCAAATGTTTTTGCTCAACGGTTGATTTCTTATTAGGGTTCTTAGCTCTAGATTTTACATCTAAGCGAGCTACCATATTGCGTAGTTCGCCATTCTTCTTGATAAAGGAAACTGAAAACAGTTTACCTTTAGTGTTCATCAGAATACTTTTTAGTTTTTCGGTATCGCAATTTTTAATCGTTATCATTAATTGCCTCCCTAAAGTCTTGACCTTGTTGAATCATTAATATACGTTGTGGAATCACAACAGTAGTATTACATACAGTACAACAGCGACCTTGTTTAATAGGTTCAGCATTGTGGCCCATAGACCAAAAAACTTTCTTGTGCCTTGTACCATTCTTATTATTTATCTCTTCGACATATTGAATATCAATATCTTCGTGACAAATACAACATTCTTCTATCTTAGCACTCATTATTATATCCCTCGTTTATTGTTAATAAATTTTTTGAAAAGAACGACGGAGAAGTTTCGTTGACACGAAAGGAGTACTTATAGTGTTCACTACTATAAGTTTTATGATAGTTAAAAGGGGAAACTCCTCCGCCTTGTATGATAATAAAAATTGTTGTTCTCTTTGCATCTCGCATACTGCGAATATAGGGAGGGGGGGGTATACGATGCAAGCTTTTTTTACTTATTTCTTATTTTTTTCTATAACAAATGTATCTTTTTATGTCTATAAACTCATATACATTTTTTCCAGCTATCAATTATAACTTTTTGGAAATTTGATGCGTTTTTGGCCACTTTTGGAGCCACAAAAAAGCTTGGTAAAGCCTTGCATTTTGTTTGTCGTCATAGAATCAAAAAATCTTCGTCGACAAAAATCGTTTACAAATTTTTTTTTTGCAAAAAACCGACCGAGTAGTCGGTTTCTCGTCGAGACGTAGCTGTAACTTAACATATTTCTAGGTTTAGAGGAATGTGGATAACTTTTCGTGAACTTTTCGGTTTTCCCCAAGTTTTCCACAGCCTAAAAAAGCGTGATTTTGATAGCTTGAAAAAATCTGATTTAGTGCTTGCCTTGCAAAAAGCGAATCAAGGTCCAGATTTCAAAATCAGCCTCTTACAGCGTCAAAAACTCCGAGACAGATATTCCCTTGCCTATGACGGTGCTATGACGGTAAAGAGCTAATCTTGTAAGCCTCTGGCCTATTTGTAGGCCTCTGGTCAAATGCTACAATGCCTCTAGGAGCCTCAAAAATGCACTTTTACGGCCGTTATTGAAAAAAGTAGGGTACTCGTATGAATAGATACAAAAAAGGCCCAAATTCAACGAATTTAGGCCCTTATTTGCGATTCTCGTCGGAGAATCTACTGGTTTAGAGGTCGAGTTCCCTCTGTGATGTTGGTTTCAGTGCGTTGGAGAACTTGAATGTTCTCGTCATACGGCAATGATTCAGATTTGAGAACCAGTTACCTCTCTTCCACGTGCCGGAGTCCTCGTTAACTATCTCGAACTCGCCTCCGCTATTGAGGAAGATGAGCTTGCTCCAGCCTATACGGTCCTCGATGAGCTTATTGATGCCTCTCGCACCGAAGACTGGTGAATGCTCGTCTCCGAACTTGAACGGCAAGGCACGGAGGTAAAGACGGTTAAAGTAACGAGTATCACTGACCTCGTTGCTGTGAGGTACGTCTCTGATGACTCCGTTGTGAATGAAGACGACGTCTTTGTTGACTATGAACGGATGACAGTTCCTCTCGTTGACCTCTCCTTGAGTCGCTATTCTGAAGTGAATTAGCATATTCTCAGAGAGATATTTCGTCTGTAACTTGACAGCTATGTCGACAAACTCGTCTCGGTTCATCATCTTACCGTCTTTGTCGAATGACTTAAAGACGTGGAGTTTGCCTCCCTCTGACCAAGCAAGGCCTCCTCCGTCTGGGTTACTATTCCAAGCATCAGTCAGCTCGGCCCTCGATATTCTCTTATTTTTTCCTTTCAGTATTGCTACGCACATTTTTTCTCTCCTTTCTTGTTTGTGAATTTTGCAATTTTCTCGTCGACAATTTTGTTATCGAGATACTTATTGCCTCTCAGTGCATCGACGACGTTTTGAGCATTGGTTATCATCTCCTCTATGTCTGAGATATCTGACAGCCTTAGCTCTCCTTGACGTCGGAAGTTTAGCTCTTCAATGTTCTTCGATAGGTCCTTGATATCTTCGTCTGAGCTTGTGACCAAGTTACCGACTCCAAAAGTGATTTTAAGAACCTCTTCGTTCGACTTGATAGCCTCGAGAATATTTCTCCAGACTTTTTTACCTCTCAACCAGTAACAGTAACCCTCGAAAGATACGTCATCGAAGTTCACGTCTCTGGTATATTCGACCATAGAGAACAACAGCTCGAAAGTAGCACAAAACTTAGAGTATTTTTTTGCCTTTCCTTTCTCTTGTTTGTCGAAGACAGATGCCGGCAAGCGGAACTCTATCGTCTGACTGTTGCCGTAGTTCCACCAAGCACGAGAAGAACAGCTCTCCTTAGCATAGACGGACTTACCGACTTTCTTGATATCTTTGTCGCTGAGATAGCCGTTGCCTTTCAAGCCTAAGCCGTCGGCGGTCTCTCTTAGCTTAAGAGTCTCGCTGTTGACGGAGAAGTTGAATGCGTCTCTGATATCACTTCCAGAGTAACAGACAGAACGACCGTTGACCTCTCTGTTAGAGAGATGCCAGAGCTGACTCGCCGAGGTGTGCTGTAATTTTACGAATCTCTGTGCGTGCTGAGGAGAGGCAAAGGAATCTCTTGAGAGGTGCATATGAAGACCAACACCAGAACCGCCTCGTCTGATATGATTCTCATTCCCCTCGATGCCTAGCTTAGCAAACTGATTCGATAGCTCCTCGAAAGCTGGTCGGAACTTGTGATAGTAGTCACTCGAGAACGGTTGAGAGACTATCTCGACACCGTTTCGCAAGGTACTATCGGACTTAAAATCAGCAAACAAATTCGAGAAGTTTAGTCCGTGTTTGTTCTTACAAAACTTTAGGAGCTGGATGTTCTGTTCTTTCTTGCTCTTAGTGTTTTGCATCTCACATTCTATCTCTATACCTATGAACGGTTTCCTCTGAGACTTAGTCGAGGCCCTATTAAATGAGTCTCTACTCGTCTGAACGTTGCCGTTTTTCACGTCATAGAATACGATATTTCCAGAGTGATTTCTTCTCCAGCTATGAGGTTGGCCAGCTTGTGCAAGGCACTGGCAATAGTTTCGATAAGCTTGTCGACAGTCTTTACACTGGTGTAGCTTTCTCAAGGCCTTGACGAGATGATAGGAGAGGCGAGAGGTTCTAATTCCTTTGCCTCCGTCTGGTCCGTAAACACTCCAGAATCTAAAGACGGAGTCATAGTCGAAGACTTTAGGAAAGTCCTCAGCATAGACCCAGTAAGTAGCTCCAGAGTTGTCGGTCAAGTCTGACGGTACTGGAATCTGATTCAGATTCTCTCTCACGTCTGGACCGGTAAAACTTCCAACACGTGAGGCAAAGTCTACGTCAGTAGCCGATAGCAACGTCTTGATTTGTGAGACTGGCATCTTAATTAAGTTCGGTGCTGTCCAGTCGAAACCAGAACGAAAAGCTCTAGCCTTAGAGAGAGAGTAATAGTCTCCTCTCTCAGTAGTGTTCTTCTTCATCTCTCCATAGACGAGGATGTTCTGTTGGTCAGTTCCAGTAGTTCCAGCACTACCGACCAGAAAATCTACGTGCGTATTTTGGAAGTGGAAACTAGGGTTTTTCAATGTGCCTCTCATTTTGATACTCCTTTCGTTAGTCTGTTAATGAGATAGGTTACCGGTGCAATGATGTACATTGCCACCGTCGAGCTTTTTAGAAGTTCAGCTCTTAAGTCTTGCTCGACTGGGTTCCACTCGAACGGAGCCGGTAAGCTCTGAGAGAAGTCAGTAACTAGCAAGAAGTAAATCAAGGAGAACAACCAGACTAGTGTAGTAACTAGCAAGGTAAGCTCCATAGTTTGGTTAATCAGTTTTGTGATATTCATTTGTTTGTCCTTTCGTTTGTTATTCATCACGCTGTTAACTTACGAAATTGCCTTTCATTGCTACGGAGTAGCCTAAGCCTAATGCATATATATAGAGAGCTAAAGAATAGAGAGAGAATCATTGTGAAAATTTGTTATTTTTAGGGCCTCAAAACCTCTCTCTTTTTGCTCAAAATATTCCAGACCGACCAGTCGGTTTGTTTTGTGGATAACTTTTTTTTAGGCCTAAAATGTGTGTTAATCTATGACGACAAAAATAGCGACCGACTCGTCAGTCGGTTTTTGTTTTGCAAGGCACTGATTTTTGTAAAATGTCAAGGGGTAAGGCGTATAATTGCAAGGCAATGGTTGACGTATTACAGTCCACTCAAAAGGGAATTTAAAATTCGAAAGGTTGCACAAAACAATTCGCCGCACTAAATTTAGCTATTATGGCACACGAAACACGAAAAGATAACCTACTTAAGAAGCACCGTCTAAAAGGCGTAAATAAGCCTAAAATGACGCCAAAACATCCTAAGAAAAAAGCGATTGTTTTAGCTCAAATAGGACATAAAATTAAATTAATTAGATTTGGTGCACAAGGTATGGGCCACAACTATAGTCCGGAAGCTAGACGTAGTTTTAAAGCAAGGCACGCAGCTAATATCCGCAAAGGAAAGATGTCCGCCGCATATTGGGCAGATAAGTTCCTATGGTCTGGACCGCAAGGTAGGAAGAAATCGCCGCCAAAGAGTCAACAAAAAAAATTCGGATAGGAGGACATTATGCCAAAAGGTATAGGTTACGGATACGGAAAAGGTAAAAAAAAGAAAAGTAAAAAAAAGGGGAAAAAGAAATGAATATAATCGTTAGCAAACTTCTTACTGGTATACTAAGTGAGAAAGTATTAATCGCTGTATTGTTAAAAGTCGGAGACTTCCTTGTAGCTAAATCATCAAACAAATTAGATGATGAAGTATGGGCTGAAGTACGCAAGGCACTAAAGAAATAATGCCTACATATGAATACATTTGTTCTTGTGGAGAGAAATTCACAGAAGTACAAAGATTCAACGACGCTAAACTGAAGAAATGCGACCAGAAAGTGTTAAGATGTAAAGGAAACGGAGAGCTTACTCGATTAATGGGTAAGCCTCTGATTATTTCTGATGATATCGGAAGAGGAACAAAGAAGATGAAAGATAAAGACCTATATAAAGAATTGGATATAGATTGAGACGAACATTATTTAACAGTCAAACAAGACATACAAACGGTAAAAAGAAAACAAGGCAAGGCAATAGTCATAGAACCAAATATGGTAATAAGCTTAGTAAGAAATATTATAAAAAACGTACCATAGGGCAAGGCAAAAGAAGATGAACCTAAATAAAAAACAAATAGAATTTTCTATGATGTATGTCAAAAACCCGCAAATGACCTTAACTGAAATGTCAAAAGAGCTAGGAGTGCATAGAAATACAATAAGCAACTGGTTAAATGATAAATTGTTTGTTGAGAATCTATATGAAACATATATGAAGTCATTTGGAGCAAAACTTCCTTCAGTTTTAGATGCAATGTATAAAGAAGCTGTAAATGGTAATGTTCAAGCTGGTAGATTAATATTAGAGCATTCCGGAAAACTTATAAGAAACGTAGAGGTTAAGGTAGAAAGTCCTTTTGAGAAGTTTTTATCGCAAGGCAAAAAGATTGAAATAGAAGATGCTATCGTTTTAGATAGTCTCGAAGAAAATCTAAAGGTACAAGAACCAAAAGAATCGAAGTCAGAAAAACTAGCAAAACAAAAAAAAGACTCAAAGAAGCTATTAGCACGGGCAAAAAAAGTAGGCTTGAAGCCATTGGGTAAAGGGAGGCATACAAAAACCGCAAGAAAGATATGGCTTGAGAAATTAGAGACATTAGAGTCTAAGAATCTCCCCACTGATTAAGAGGTATATCATTTTCTAGCATATAATCTATTTGTTCACTTGTAACAATAATCTTTTTATCGCTTTCTTTGATATGTGTTTGAGGTTTGTGTTGTTCAATTAAAAAACCTAATAACTGATTGTTAGTAAGTTGGTAATCGTGTATATCTTTCAAGATAGAAAATATTTGTTTTAATAAAGTTTTCATTATATTACGAGTCTTCCAATTCTAGTTCTTCTTATAGGCTTTCCACTCTTCAAAGCTACTTGCATTTTATTTAACAATCTACGAAAACCTACTTCTGGCTTATAATTAGAAGGAACTCCAAACCAAACTCTCATTGGCACTTTCTTACCTTTAACTCTAAAAAATCTTCCCTTACCCTTAACTTTACTTACTGTACCAGACGAACTTTTAATATTTCTAGTCCTACCAGATACTGTAAAGTTGTTTTTAATGGTATATCCTATATTATGATAAGCTCCGTACTCTCTTCCCATTGTTAGAGTGCCTTTGAAGCTTGAACCTCTTGCTTTTGCGTTTTTTCTTATAAGTTTTGACATTCTACCAGTTGCTAATAATGGTTTATTCTTAGATTTTCTATTTTGTCTTCTTAAAGCTCTTACTTCTTTAGTTGTTTCAGTTATAGGAGCAAAAGGTTGACCGGTTACTGGACTTCTACTGGTTCTGATGCCTTTTTCTATCTCTCTTTTAACTGTAGTTATATCTTTATTAACTCTATCGGCTATTAATCCCGGAATTTGTCGTTTTAAAGGCTTAAAATCAAAGTTTTGACTATAAAACATCTCCATTACTTCATATCCTCGTCTTTCATAATGGTTCCGTCAGCGTGCATATGATGACCTTCTGGAATTTCTGGCTTTTCTTCTTCTTTTTGAGGTTCTTCCGGTTGTTTTTGTGGTTCTGTAGGTTCTTCAGCAAAATCTCCCATTAACATCTCGTTAATTTCTTTATTTTCTGCTATTGTTGCCACAGCATCGTCAAAAGAAAGGTCTTTATTGTCTCTCATTAAGATATGAGCCTCTGTTGTAAGATTATGTTTCAAATGAAAGTCATCTTGCAATATTTGGTCTTGAATAGTCATTGGATATTCGACATCATAGAAGTCAATTTTAAAATTTTCTGGATTTGGTAGTGAAATACCATTAAACCTTGCCAATTCATACTCTTTTTTATATAAATTATACTCAAACATACGAAATAGCTCTTTATCGTCTTGATAATCTTCCATTCTTTCGACATCTTTAATCTTTAAAGCGATTCCAGAAGGAACTTCTCCTCCAGTATCAGAAAAAGTAATATATAAATGATTATTTAAAGCTACTAACTCAAGCTGTAGCTTAATATTTTCAATTACAGCTCCAATATTGCCTTGCGGAGATACAATTTCGAATTTTCCGTTATCTCCAAGCATTAAAATCTCATTTGAGCCAGCTCTAGCTATATTTTGGTCCGCTAATACTCCAGAAGCTACCGGTTGTCCAAACATTTGGTATCTGAGTCCTAATTGCATCTCTGTCATAGTAATATTAATGTGTTCGTTCGCAGATATAATGTCATTAGCACCTTCAACAAAGAAAGAATCTATTTGGTCTTCTCTATGAAAAAATGTAAACGGAAAAACACCGCTTTCATTAGGTACTTCTTCTAAAATCTTACCGCTATCATCAAATTTGATGTATTTTTCGCTATCATAATAACTATAAGTCAGTTTTTCTGTATTATAAGCGTCATCTACCGGTTGAAAGTTTGGATATGTGATAGCATAAGGATTAAACATATCTTTATCGAAAAAAGGCATAAAATAATAAACTGGCACATAATGAAAGTGTTTCATATTGTCGTGTTCTTCATAAAAACATCCTACAGCCAAAGAACCTAACAATTTTGTCATTTTTTCAATGTGCTTCATTTTAAAATTCTTTTTAGTTGTCATAGAGTCATAAACTTT
>Ga0163109_10000773_pt1 | contig 25530 bp, 20 predicted proteins | sample CRUFie1St13metaG_FD_108704 | JGI IMG/M metagenome (GOLD analysis project Ga0163109, IMG submission 108704) | Marine microbial communities from the Costa Rica Dome - CRUD Field 142mm St13 metaG | ecosystem: Environmental > Aquatic > Marine > Oceanic > Photic zone | place: Costa Rica: the Eastern... | reverse complement strand
TCCAAGTATCCAACAACTTTATGGATCATGGTCAGGAATTAAATCAAGGATAAGTTCAACAATAGAGCTACTAGAATTAATTAATCTTCCCTTAGACTTAAGAGAAAAATTATTAATTGATAGCAATATTAATTTTTCAGAAATAATTGTTGAAAATTTGGGAATGACATATGTTGGTCAGACCAAATCAGTTTTTAACGGAATTGATTTTTCTATTAAAACTGGAGATAGAGTAGCAATTGTTGGAAAGTCAGGGGAAGGAAAAACAACTTTTTTAAATATTATTTTTGGTTTAATTCCACCAACTGAGGGGAGAATATTAGTTGATGATATGGATATATATGATGGGAAACAAAAAGGAATATTAAGAAAATGGAGAGAATCCATAGCATATGTTCCTCAAGAACCAATTCTTTTGAATAGGACAATATATGAGAATATCACCTTGACTAAACCAAAAGAAAATATGAATTTAAGTGCTGTTGAAAAAGCAGTAAAAATGGCCAATATTGAAAAATTTATCAATAATCTGCCTCTCAAATATGAAACAAATGTTGGCGAAAGGGGAGAATTATTAAGTGGAGGACAGAAGCAGAGGATTGCTTTGGCTAGAGCATTTTATAGAAATGCAAAATTGTTAGTTCTTGATGAACCAACAAGCGCTCTTGATCAAAAAACACAATCGGGTCTAATTAAAATAATTAAATCAATTTCTAGACAAACGACTATTATTTTAGTAACTCATAATGATGAATTTGCAAAATCCTTCGATTATGTATATCGCTTATCTTCCCAACCTTAAAAACTAAAAAATAATATATGAAAGTCCTTTTTGATAATCAAATTTTTAGAAGACAAATCTATGGTGGTATATCAAAATACTTTTATGAGCTAAATCAAGCATTACCTGTAGAGGTCTCTTCAATTCAGAAGGGATATCACATAAACAAACTTTTATCCCAGTCCCAAAAAGAATTATTTTTACCTTATTATTTTTATTCTATTTTGCAACTAAGAGATAGATATTCTGAAAAACCTATTAAGACAGATGCAGATTTTGTACACTCTACCTATTACTTGCGAAAACCAAAAAGATTTAAAAATGTAAAAAACATAATAACAATTCATGACATGATTTATGAGGAGATTCTTGAAAAAAGTCAATACTATAAGACAGAATATTGTGAAATGGCAGATTTAATAATTTGTATTAGTGACGCAACTAAATGTTTGCTTTTATCAAAAAAACCTCACTTAGAGAAGAAAACTATTGTCATTCATTCAGGAGTTTCTGAATTTAATTTAAATTTATATTTTAATGATAATAAATCTCAAGATGATTATTTTGTTTATGTTGGAGAGAGGTATGGAATTAAAAAATATAAAAACTTTGATGCTTTAATAGATGTATTTTTTCATAATAAAAAATATTTCTTAGAAAATGGCATTTCATTAAAAATTATTGGTTCTCTTCCTTTAAAAAAAGAGAAAGTTAAGTTACGCGAATTAGGTTTAGAAAGTTTATTTAACTTTCTCGGGCAGTTAGATGAAGTAAATAAATATAAAATAATCTCAAATTCAAAGGCAATAATAGTTCCTTCTTTCTACGAGGGTTTTTCTTTATCTGTTGTTGAGGCAATTGTTAATAATGTACCAGTAATTTGCTCAAGAATACCAGTTCATATAGAGGTCGCTAAGAATGCAGCTATATTTTTTGATCCTTATTCAAGAGAAGAGTTATTATCTTCTTTAAAAAAAAATTTAATATCTAAACCTTCTGATATTGTAGGAATCGATAATTGGAAAAAATTAAATAATTACTATAAACAAGATAGACTTTCAAAAGATTACTTGAAAGCATATAGTAATATCATCTAAAAATTAAATAAGTAAATATTCATAAATGATCAAGAAAGATAATTTAAATGATTCTTATAAGAATGTTTGTATAGCAGATACCGCTGCAGGTGCTTTATTCATATTCAATTTGCTAATGAAGGAAAAAATAAGAAAACTAGATTTAATTATCCTTGATAAGTCTTCTATATCATTAATTTCATTTAATGATTTTTGTGATTATTGCAGAAAAAAAAGACCTGAAATTAAAATACTATTTCTCGAGTTACCTTCAGTTTTAAGAAATCCTTTACTTCTTTTTAAATGTATTATTCAAGTTAAAAATGCCAGAAGGAAACTTTACCCTGTTTTAAAATGTGCTGAAACATTAATTTTTTCCTCAGAAAGATGGCCATCAACAAGTCTTATATTAAATCTTCCTGATTTAAAACCTAAACTTATTTCAATTAGGTTGTTTAGAGTTCAACCTAAATTCAATTTTAATAATTTAAGTATTTTGAACTCAATAAATAGTTTTATTGTTACTTATTTATTCAATTCTCCAATTGTTTTATGCTATCTAACTGGGATAAGAGTAGAGCGCTTTAAAAGAAATAAATTTTATAGGTACGTGAAGAATCCTTTTGATAAAAGATTTATAATACACACAGATATCAAATGGAAGGAGAATTTCAGATTTTCTAATCAAGAGAGTAATTCAATACATATTCCAAATCCTCTTACTTTCTCTAAAACTGAAAATCAAAAAAGACCATCAAATCAGACATTAATTATAATTGGTGAACGTAACAGTTATTATTATTTTCATCGCGAGAATTGGTTAATTGTAATGGAATTATTAAAAAAGAAATTTAAAAAAGTTTTGGTTAAGCCAAGAAATAAGTTCCCTTTAGATGAAAGTCTCGCTGAATTTGATAAAATAAATAATGATAATATTGAAGAGTATTTCCATTACTCAAATTCTAAAGAAAAATATACAGTAATTAGCTTTAAATCCACATGCTCTTTAGTAGCATCTGCTTTTGGTCATAAATCTATTTTTCTGTATAGAATGTTTTTTGATGAGGAAAAAATTAACGTAACAAAGAATTTATATTTTTCAGAATTATTAAAAGTCCCTGAGGATTTAGAAGAATTAAATAAGATATTAGATAGTAATTTATAAAATGGAAAATCTTTTACCTGCTAAACATCCTTATTTAATAGCTGAAATAGGAGGGAACCATGAAGGAAATTTTGATTACGCTTTGGATTTGTGCCATTTAGCAATAGAAAGTGGTGCTGATTGTATTAAATTTCAAATTTACTGTGCTGAAGACCTCGTTAACCCAGATCAAAATCCTGATAGATTTATTCATTTTAAAAAGTTTGAACTTACATCAGAGCAACATATTAAGCTGGCTAAATTATGTATAGATTCGGGAGTTGATTATTTAGCATCAGTTTGGGGAGATAAGCATATTAAATACATCGATAAATTTTGCAAATTTTATAAAATTGGTTCTGGAGATCTTACTAATTATCCCTTGATTAGGAATTTCGCAAAAATAGGAAAACCTTTGATACTTTCTACTGGATTATCGACTTTTGATGAGGTCTCTCAAACAGTTAATTTTATAAGAAAGACTAACCCTCGATACACTAAAAAAAATATGATTGCGCTTCTCCAATGTACTTCAATGTACCCAATTCCTTTTGAGGATTCAAATCTTGCGGTTATGAGTCAACTCTCTAATATAAAAAATGTTCAATTTGGATATTCTGATCATACTATTGGTGACAATGCATTATTAATCGCATCAATTTTGGGAGCACAAATTTTAGAGTTTCATTTCACTGATTCAAGAGAAGGAAAATCATTTAGAGATCATAAAGTTTCCTTAACTTGTCAAGAAGTAAAAGAATTAAAAACAAAAATTAATCAATCCAAACTACTCATTGGATCGAATGATAAAAAACCTCTAAAAATTGAAATTGATACTAACCATTTAGTTACTTTCAGAAGAGCTCTTTATCCAAAACAAAATCTTTTTAAAGGACATATCTTGACTGAGGGAGACCTCTTATCTTTGAGACCTTGTCATGGAATATCCTCTGCTTCGATTGAAGATGTTATTGGAATGAAATTGAAAAGAAATATAAATAAACTAGAGCCAATGAGTTTTGATGATCTTGAAACTCCCAATTAATTAATAATGTATAAAGTTGGTGTAATAATTTTTAGCAGGTTTTCTTCAAAGCGATTACCAGGTAAAGCTCTTATTGAAATAAATGGAAAGCCATTACTTTCTTATGTAATTGAACAGTCAAAAAAAATTACCCCATGTGATGAAATTGTTGTAGCAACCTCAGAAAATAAAGACGACGATTCAATTGCCTCTTATGGAAAAAACCAGTCAATAAAAGTTTGGAGAGGTTCTCTTAATAATGTCTTAGAGAGATGTTTGTTATGTTCTAAATTTTATAAATTCGATTATATTGTTAGGATTTGTGGAGACAGAGTTTTTGTTGATTATTTGTTTATTAACAAATTATTAGAAAAACTTAAAAGTACTAAATTCGATATTTATACAAATTTTTGCTACGAAAACCCTCCTTCTAAAGGAGCTATGGCTGAGATAATTTCAAAAAATGCGTTAGAAGTTATTGTTAAAAACGGTCCTAATAAGTTAGAAAGAGAGCATATGACCTCTTATATTTATAAGAATCCAGAAAAGTTTAACATTTATTATGAAAAACCAAATTTTTCTAATAAGGATATAAATTTTTCTATTGATACATATTCTGATTTGAAAAAAGCAGAAAAAATTTTAAAATTAATTCACAAAAATAAAGAGGAGTTAACAATCAATAATATTATTAGAAATATAGATCTAATGGACAAGACTTAAGTTGAAGCTCGACAATACATTAGTTACAGTATATATTTTGTCCTACAATTATGGACATTTTCTTGAGAAAGCAATTCAAAGTGTTTTAAAACAATCTTTTTTAAATTGGGAGCTATTTATTATTGATGATCATTCTTCAGACAATACTTACGAAATAGCAAATAAATATCATAAACTATACCCTGAGAAAATAAAAATTCATAGAAATAAAAATAGAATTGGACTGCAGAGGTCAGCTAATTATGTACTTAAGAAAGCAAAAGGCCAATATATTATTCGTCTTGATGGTGATGATTGGTTTACAGAATCAGCATTACTAGTATTAATTCAAAGAGCATTGCAAGAAGACTCTCCAAGTATAATTTTTGGGAGTTATTTATATGTTGATGAAAATGAAAATTTCTTAGGTGTAGAGATAATTGATCATGAGAACTATAAAGAAAAATTTAGCTTAGTAGCACCTCATGGTGCTTGTACTCTTTTTAAAATTAGATCCTTAGTAGCAGTGGGAGGATATTCTAATGAATTATCCTCTCAAGATGGATGGGATATTTGGTACAAATTGATTGGTAAATCTAAATGCGCATCTATTGATACACCTATCTTCTATTATCGACAGCATTCAAATTCATTGAGCAGGACAAGAAAGAAACTTTTAAAGGCTAGAGCAGATATATTTTCAAAAAGAAGACTATCAATTGAAGATGATTATAAGCCAAAAGTTACGGCTGTTTTACCCGTTAATGAATCATATGATCATATTCATAATGTTCCTTATCAAGAGATTAGAGGGAAATCATTATTAGAACATTCCATAAATAATATCCTCTCTTGCCCTAATATTGATGAATTGATAGTAAGTAGTTCCTCAAAATCTGTTTTAGATTTTTCTCATTCATTACAAAAAAGTGCCAAAGTTGACATACATTTAAGGTACCTTAGATCTGAATGTACAAAGGAATTTAATTTTGATATACATAAAGCTTTATTGGAAAGCGCAGAATATAGTTACGAACAGAAAGATGAGAGATCTGACATCATTGTTTATGTTAATTTGCATTCTTATATGAGTTCTTCTATTCATTTATCTAAGGCGATTGATTTAATAAGAATTACTGAAACAGATACTATTCTCTCTGTAACTGAAGAAAGAAATCCTATTGTTAAATATGACGATAATGGAATTTCTTTGATTGGTAAAGGGAAGTTTGATAATTTATATCATCATAAAGATGTTCTTTATAAATTTAATGGAGCAATAATTGTTACATGGATAGATACGTTATTGAAAGGTTCTATTTGGAATGGATCTCTTGGTTTTATAGAAATGGAAAATGATGATCAATTTATTATTGATAGTAATAATGCATTAGAACGTTTAAGAGAAGAATTAAACAATAATTAGATATGGAAATTGCACCTATAGTTATCTTTTCATTAGCTAAATATCACCACTTAAAAAATCTTATTAAAGATATTGAGAACAATGAAAATAGTAAATATTCAGAAAAGTATGCATTTATTGATTATGCTTCAAAAAATAAAATTTCAATAGTAAGGGAATATCTTCAAGGAAAAGGTTATAAATGTATTTTTAGACCTTTTAGATATGGGCTTTATAGAAATATTTGTGAGGGTGTATCTTACGTGCTTAAAAAGCATGAATATGCAATATTTCTTGAGGAAGATCTTCGAATATCAAGAAATATTCTTTATCAAATGACAAATTCTCTAAAAAGCTTGAAAGATCATCCTAATGTGGGTCAAGTCCATGGACATACCCCTGCTATAAAAGACTTAAGTCCAGAATTTTTCCTTAGAAAATCCGGATCATTATGCTGGGGTACTTGGTCGAAGATTTGGTTCGAATTGAATCATGATACGGATTTTTTAATAAGGGAAATAAGAGAAAAAAATTTAATTAACTTTATGAATCTTGATAGCCCATATAATTTTTATCAGATGTTAATAGATCGTCATCAAAATAAAAATGATTCTTGGGCAATCATATTTTATGCGAATATGATTTTAAAAAATCTTTTAACTTTTTACCCCTCATCTAATTCTGTTTACCATGCTGGATTCGCCGATGGTACTAATAGATATGGAATATTGTTTCCGAGCAGAGCTGATGGCTGTGTTAATCAAAATATTCCTTATCGAAAAATGTCTTTAATTGATGTAGAAGAATCAAATCCTGACTATTTAATTTTTCGAAACTATATGATTACCTCTAGATCTTTTTTTAGAAAATTGTTGCGGAAAATATTTGATTTTTATACAAAATTAATATTAAAAAAGAGATATGAACTAGTGCCAAATATTGATTTTTACAAGGGTTATCATAATTGAATAATCTTATAGATAATTTTAAAATATTTGTTCTTTTGACCCTTCCTGTGGTTGCCGGATATTTAAAGTGGAACGTTAATGACTTACTTATTCAACGCTTTCTTATAATTATCTTGATGTCTGCTTTTTTTGTTTTTCTAAGCTTATTTTTAAGAAAAAACAGAATAAATTTTATAATTATTACAGGTTACTTTTGTTTAATTTCCTCATTCATATATTTGTATTTTTTGTCGGGTTTTGATGGGATTTTATCTGACCTGGGCGGCGGAATAGTTTTTTTAATATCGTCTATTATTTTACTTTCCATACCAAATTTACCAGATAAAATTAATTTAAGATTTTTAAACTCTGGCTTATATCTGGCAATTTTTTTTAATACATTCATACAAATTAGATTATTAACAAATGGTTTTTTTTATGGAGGCAGTTTTTTCCCTTTGGAACAATTACCTAAATTGAGTAGGAATCTAAACGATAATTTAATTTTATATAATGACTATACTTTAGTAGGCTTATCTTTTTTTGTTACTGCCTTTTTATTATTTTCAATTTTTAAGTTAGATAATATTATTAATTTTTTTTACTTTTTAATTACTTTCATTAGTGTTGCAATACTTGGAAGTACACTCATAACATCTTTATTTATATTTTTAATTCTATCTTTTTTTATCAGAAAAATATCTCAATCAAATTCTCTAATATATAGATTCTTGAGTATTCTAGTTATTCCAATTTTAATCATATCATTTAATTCTTTTGAAATAAGATCTTTAAGATTGCCTAACTTTGCCTATCGTACCGAGATATCAACATGTATATTTGAATCAAAATTTTATTCATTAAGTAATTGGATTTTTGGTTTTTACGATCGATCTGTAGAATTATGTGGGAATAGTTTTCCTCATAATTTCTTAGGAGCATTAGGTTATTATGGGATGGTTTTATCAATTCCTTATTTGATTTCAATAATTCTATTATTTCGGATTTATATAAAGAATTTCCAAAGTATTTTATTTTTCCCATTATTAGAAATATTTTTCTGTTTTTTAGCACTTTCACTATTTTCTGCAAAAATATATTATCCGCTATTCTTTCTTTCGGTTCTTTGCATTTGTCTACAAATAAAAAAAGTTAAATTTGAAAAAAAAATATTATCTAACTTATGAAATATCTCAGTATTGTAACTTTGAGTAAAAATAATTATTCTCAAATTAGTGAAACATTTGATTCAATCAGAAAATCATTAGATGTTGACTTTAAAGATCTTGAAATTGTGCATGTTGATAAAAGTATTGATAGTACTAAAGCGGAATCTTTTGGGACAATTTTACCGGAGTCATGTTCCTATAATTTTTTATGTCAGTTAGATAATGGTATATTTAATGCTATGAATTTTGGATTAAGAAATAGTGTTGGGAAATATATATGGTTTTTAAATACTGGCGACCTTGTAAATGATAATTATACAATTTCTAAGCTATTAAAAGAATGCAAAAGAAATGACGTAGCTATGATTTATGGAGATGTTGAAATGTTGTCAGAATCCAATATGGTTTATAAAAAATCTTCAAGTAATATTGATAATTGTCTTAGATTATATTCCCAATATTTCCCCTGCCATCAGAGTTGTATTTTCAGGACTGCCATACACCTTCAAAACCCATATCCAGAATTATTTGGTGCCGACGAATTTATCATTAGGAAATTTTTTAAAAATAAATTTGGAGCTAAATATCTTGACTTCTCTTTAAGTATATTTGATTTAAATGGTATATCTTCAATACAAAAAATTTCGTTTTTGGTTTTTTGGAAAAGATGTATTGGTTATATAAAATTAAATTTGTTGCACCGCATTTTGGCCGATTTATCTAAGATATGGCCTTTTTTTAAATTAAGGTTAATATTCAAGAAAAAAATATTATTTCAATTAAAAGCATTTTTTTTTTTAATATTTTGGATTTAATTTATAATTAGATTATTAAATAAGATAATCTTGAATAAATTTAAAACCTTGCAACTAATAAAAATATGGAATCTATAAATGTTTCTGGAGGATTAAGAACTTCGGCTGAAGCTGATGAACTAAAAATTTTGTCTGATATTTTCGAGTCGAATAGTTCCTCAACTGCCAACAAATTAGAAAATTTTCCGAAATATGTAAGAAGACAAAAACTCACTAGACTTTTTGCACTTTATGAGATTTTCAAGCTTTCTCTCCCAGTAAAAGGTTCTATTATTGAATGCGGAGTTAATGAAGGCTTTGGTCTAATGACTTGGTCAAAATTATCGGCAATATTAGAGCCTGTAAATCTCACTAGAAGGATTTATGGGTTTGATACATTTGAAGGTTTCCCTTCAATTTCAAAGGAAGACAAATCTATTGCCTCTAATCATGTAAAAGTTGGTGATCTCTCTGCGGATGTTTATGAAGAACTTCATAAACTAATATCTGTCCATGATTCAACAAGGTTTTTAGGACATGTAAATAAAGTATCACTTATTAAAGGCGACTCTGTAGACACAATACCTAAATTTATATCTGATAATCCTCATCTATTAATATCTATCTTATTTTTAGATTTTGATCTTTATGAGCCCACAAAATGTGCACTAGATAATTTTTTACCCAGAATGCCAAAAGGTTCTATTCTGGCGTTCGATGAATTAGATAACCCTTTATGGCCAGGAGAAACTTTAGCAATGCTTGAGCATCATCAAAAAAGAAAATTTGAATTAAGAAGATTTGAATTTGATCCATATATTTCATACGCCATTTTATGACACTTAAATGAAAAACTTTAATTCAATTTCATTGGCTGCCAAGGTGAGAGAACATGTTGTTGACATGTGTCATCTTGGAGGTAGCTCTCATGTAGGATCAGCCTTATCAATCGTAGATATCTTATCGGTGTTGTATTCATCAGTATTGAATTATTTCCCTGAAAATCCTAAATCTGAGGAAAGGGATAATTTTATTCTTTCCAAAGGTCATGCAGGGGTAGCTCTTTACTCAACTCTTGCTGAAGTTGGTTTTTTTTCAAACGAATTACTTAAAGATCATTATAAGAATGGTTCTATTTTTTCTGGCCACGTAACTCATAAACTTGTTCCAGGAATTGAAGTTTCAACAGGATCTCTTGGCCATGGATTAGGTATAGGATGTGGAATTGCAAAAGCACATAAATTAGAAGGGAAAAAAAATAAAGTATATGTTTTAATTTCTGATGGTGAGTGTGATGAGGGATCAAATTGGGAGGCTTTTCTTTTCGCGGCTCATCATCATCTGGAAAATCTTACTGTAATTCTTGACTATAATAAACTCCAATCTTTAACGTCTGTTGAGAAAACATTAAATTTGGAGCCCATTAATAAAAAACTAGAAGCTTTTAATTGGAATGTAGTTAATGTTGATGGGCATAATCATAAAGACTTAGAAAGAGCTTTAAAAAAGGATTTTAATAACTCTAGACCTAAATTTATAATTGCTAATACTATTAAAGGGAAAGGTATTACGTTTATGGAGAATTCTGTTCTTTGGCATTATCGATCCCCTCAAAGCGATGAATATCAAGAAGCAAAGGCACAACTGAAATCCAAACGAATTTATTAAGCCTTTTAATTTTATGAGAACAGAATTTGTAAAATATATTACTGAAAGATCAAAAAGTGATTCATCTTTGATTCTTTTAACTGCAGACTTAGGCTTCGGAATTTTTGATAATTTTATAGAGACTTCCCCTAAACATTTTATTAACGTGGGAGTTTCAGAACAGAATATGAGTTCAATTGCTGCAGGTTTATCACTGCAGGGCAGAAAAGTTTTCACTTATTCAATAGGAAATTTTCCAACTTTAAGGTGCCTTGAACAAATTAGAAATGATATTTGTTACCACAATTTAAACGTTACAATAGTTTCAACTGGTGCTGGATTTTCTTATGGTCAGCTTGGGATGACTCATTTTGCAACTGAAGATGTGGCAATTATGAGAGCTTTACCAAACCTAACAGTAGTATCACCATGCTGTAATTACGAAATGAAACAACTTTTAGCAGAACTTGATAAGATAGAAACTCCAAAATATTTAAGAATTGATAAAAGTAAAATTGAGCCTGCTATCGAAAGAAAAATATCATTAGGGCAACCCAATATAATTCACTCTGGATCATCAGAAATAGCTTTTATATGTACAGGTGGAATCGTTTTAGAGGCTATTAAAGCGAGAAAGGAATTAATGAGTAAAGGTATTGATCCAGATGTAATTAGTTTGCATACTTTAAAACCAATAAATATTGAATTGATGTCAGAATTAATTTCAAAATATAAATTGATTATTACTCTCGAAGAGCATAATATTATTGGAGGTGTTGGTTCAATTATTTCTGAAATTATTACCGATTTAAATTTTAAAAATACAAAGTTGATTAGAATGGGAATACCGGATGAATATAGTACAGTTGTAGGAGATCAGCACTTTTTGAGGAAACACTATAAACTTTGTAGTGAAAATTTAGTTGAAAATGTACTTTCATTTTTAAAGAATAAAATTTAAAAATTTTTTAACTTATTAGATATATTATGAAGTTGTTCAAAAATTACAACTGGAGCAAATTTTTAATAAATCTTAGAAATCCATGGAAAAGATTTATTTTTATAAGTGTTGACTCTTTTAATTACTTAATTTCATCAGGATTTGTTTTTTGGATTTTATATAGTTCTAAAATTAGTTTCGACTTAATTTGGCTATTTATAAGTGGAATCATATTAACCCCATTTATTTATTCTTCTACGAGGCAATACAGTGTTTTGTCCAGATATATAGGAAGCTATGGTTTTTATAAACTTTTGATCGGATCTAGTTTAGTCGTTTTAGCTCAAATATTAATAGCTTTTTTCTGTGGATTTAGATTGTTACCTTTAAAAGGCTTTTTTCTTATATGGCTATTTTTGTTCTTTTTTACTTCATTATTTAGACTCCTAATTAAAGATATTTTAGTTTTACGAAGGACTAGACCAAAAAAGGAACTTATAAGTGTAGCTATCTATGGAGCAGGGTCCGCAGGCGTACAGTTGGCTTCTACATTAAGAGCTGATGGCAAACATTCAATCGTTGCATTTTTTGATGATAACCCATTGTTATGGGGACGAAATATTTCTGGAATACCAATTATTTCTCCAAAAAGAATTTTTTCTTTTCAAATGGAAATGGATCAGTTGCTTTTGGCAATCCCATCTTTGAATAGAACAAGAAGAAGATTAATTATTGATTCTCTTAAGAAACAAAATATTCCTTTGCTGGAAATACCCTCAATTGATGATATTACCTCTGGTAGAGCTAAAATTGATACTTTGAGACCTATTTCTATTGGAGATTTACTTGGTAGAGATAAATTTATCTCTTTCGATAACTCTAATACTCATTCTTTACAAAATGCAGTTGTTTTAATAACTGGAGCGGGTGGGTCAATTGGCTCTGAACTAAGCAGGCAAATATTAAAATTAAAACCATCAAAACTAGTATTACTAGATCTTAGTGAACACAGTTTATATCAAATAGATATGGAATTAGGTTCAATTAATAATGTTAATACTGAAATAATATCTATTTTAGGAAATACATCAGATTTTTCATTAATGGATAAGGTTGTTAAACAATATAAGGTGAATATTATTTATCATGCTGCTGCTTATAAACATGTGCCATTAGTTGAGTTAAATCCTTTACAAGGACTTAAAAATAATATTCTCTCTACATTATCAATAGCAAAAGTTGCTAATGATAATTCATTAAAACAAGCAATTTTAATTTCAACTGACAAAGCAGTTAGGCCAACAAATATTATGGGTGCTTCAAAAAGAGTTTCTGAAATAATATTTCAAGCTTATTCCTCAAGGGGGGAGAATTTAAATAATAAAAGCAATAAATCATCTCCAATATTTTCAATTGTTCGATTTGGTAATGTTCTTGGATCTTCAGGATCAGTAGTTCCACTATTTCGGCAACAGATAGAGAATGGCGGTCCCATTACAGTAACTCATCCAGATGTGACAAGATACTTAATGAGTATTCAAGAAGCGGTAAAATTAGTACTTCAAGCATCTGAAATATCAAAAGGTGGGGATATCTTATTGCTCGATATGGGAGAACCTGTAAAAATAAAAGAACTAGCAGAGCAAATGGTACGTCAAAGTGGTTTAAATATTAGAAATAAAGAAAATCCTAATGGCGACATTGAAATAAAGTTTATCGGAATGCGTCCTGGAGAAAAGTTATACGAGGAACTTTTAATTGATGGGAGGTCATTTCAAACATCTCATCCACTCATTTATTTAGCAGGAGATCAAATTAAAATAGATAAAAATTTATGGGATCAATTAGATACTTTACGGGATTATCTTGAAAAAAATTTTTTAGAAGATTCTATTCGAATTTTAAATAAATTAGTCCCAGAATGGAAAAGATTCTATTCAAATCAAAAATAATAATAAATTTTATTTTCTTAAACCTTTACTATAAATCTTCTATTAGACTTTTAACAGTAAATAAACCTATAAAAGGATTAGTTATTTCACTTATTATTTCGTTAGCTGTTGATAGTGCACTATTTCCGACGTGAATGATATCTCCGTTTTTTAAAACTGGATTTTTATAGGATCCTCTCCTACTATTCTTTGAAAATTTAAATAATCTATTTTCAATTGACCCATCGAAATTGTTATATCTTATAAATCTTATTTTTCCATGCAAAGCTTTTTTGCTTCCGTTTATGTAAATTGCATCATTTAATGTAGATATTTTTGAAACTTTAATTACTCCGGGTTTATTAACTCGCCCTGAAATGATGACATTAATAAACTGAGGATTTAAATTTGATTTTATCGCTTTACTAAGTTGTTTAATAGCTTCTTCAGGTGACCTTTTGATTTTTATTACATCTTGATCAAAAATTCTAATATTTTGTGATGTATCACCTTGATTAATTAAATTGATGAAGTTTAATGTTGTTTTTATGTAACCTCCTCCATTACTAATAGTATTTTTTCTAATTACCTCAATAACTGATAAATCGGAAAAAGTAGTTATGCCACCGGCAGTTTTTATTGCCTCAAAAACAGTCGGATAAAAAACTTTACTGTTATTAGATTCTTGGGTTAAATCTAAATTAAATGGTGCATCAAGATTAGTAAAACTCTTTGAGCCTTGAAACGTATAGGCTCCTGGATTCGCAACTTCTCCATCTAAATAAACAGTTATTGGTCTATATTGCAAAATTTCTATTTCTACATTAGGTCTAAAAACAAATTCTTTATATCTTTTGTTCAAAAGATTTGTTAATTCGCTAACACTTAATCCAGAGATATAAATTCTATTTAAGTTAGGTAAATTGACAGTCCCATTAATATCTATAGTTACTTTTTCAGAAACTTTGGGTTTTTCTTGGGTAATATCTATTGCAATTACATCACCCTCTCCAAGTATATAATCTGTACTTTCCTTTTTGTTTAGATAATCAATACTTATTGAGTTATCATTTTCATCTGGTTTGGCCAGAAGGGAATTATGTCCTAAAGTTAAAACTCCGAAAATATTAATCAAAACTAATAAAAAGTTTGTAACTTTGAAATTTATATTTTTTGATGGATAGTGCAATGTTTTCTGACTCATTATTTTTTCTCGTAATCTATTATCCCAATCCAACCTGATGTTTTAATTTCTTGCATTAGAAAAAGTTTATTTAAGTTCTTTAAATCATCCCTCTTCGTAATTCCAATAAATACAAGTAGTAAAACATCCCCTTTATTTTGTATAGAATTGAAATCGTTTATAATATATATCTTTTCAGATAATTTATTTGAAAATTCTTCATTGATCAAGGAATTGATTTCTTTTGGAATATCTCCTACTGGGAAAAGTATTACAGGATTTTTTTTAAATCTATTATTTATTCCATTGCAAATTAATTTTATATCCTCCTTTAATTTAAGATTTGAACTAAGAGAAACTTGTCCTATTTGTGCTGAATCTACTAATAAATTAACTTCATCTTCGTAATTTATTAGATCTTTCCTTTTATTGATTAAAAATGCAGAAATGCAGCTTATAAACATTCCAAGAATAAAACCTACTATTAGATATATTTTTTTACTCAAAGCCAAGGGTTTTGAAAGAAGTGTTGGCTTAGTAATAAGTTCCCAAGGATCTTTTGTTTTTGCTTTTTCAAGAGATAAGATTCTTTTTTCAGATTCTAAATTCAGCAAAACTTTCTGATCACTTTGTGCCCTAGAAAATAATTCCTTATATTTAATTAAAGTTTCTTCTGGTCTTTCAGCTGCATATTTTTGGGCTAATAAAGTAGCTTTTTTAGCCTTTAAAAAAGATTCAGATTTATCTTTTAGTAATTTTATTGCAATTTTTTTTCTCCTTATAAGATTTTTAATAGTATCATCATTTTCAGTAAAAGTTGTTCTTCTCCTTGCTATTTCATCATTAAGCGTATCAATAGTCTGTAGTATTTTTATACTATTTAGATCAGGTACCGACTTTACAAAGAAAAAATAGGCATTATCATTATTAATTTTTTTAAGCTCATTTAATTGAATTATTATTTGTTCTATATTTCGGATTTTATTTATTGCATTTATTCTTAAAAACTCAACATTTTCGTTCGACATTATTTTTTCATTATCAGACAGGAGTAAGTCGTTTTTAATAGCAAAGCTCATTGCTTTTTTAGAGGAATTAGATACTTTATCTTTATATATTTTTATTTGCTCTTCTAGAAAATTTATACCTTTGTTTAAGCTTTGCATTCTATCTTTACCCGAATAATTCTGGTAAGCATAAGAAATTTTATTTAGTACTTCTAAAATAATATCTTTATCTACATCCTTGTAACTTATATTTAAAACTGATGTGCCAGTTTCTAACTCAACATCTAAATCTTTAATCCAATCTGTGAAATACCAATTTTCAACATCTTCTCCGTCTTTTTCTTTCTCAACTTTAACGAAATCAAATATTGGCATTAAAACAGATGGACTTTTGAGAATTTCAACCTCTGTTCTCAAGTTTGAAGAACCACTATTTAAACCAATTAATTTTGATAAGGCGGGATTCTGCAGCATACCTAATCCACTTTGAGATTCTTTCTTAGATAAAACTATTTGAAATTCACCCTTCCAAGATGGTTTTTTAATATAGCCATAAAATAAGCTTAAAGAAATCGATGCAAATGTAATAATAGAAAATAATTTTTTGAATCTAAGCAAATTTCTGAATAATTTACTAATATCAATTTCTTCTGGATAAAAATTCTTTTCTAAATTGATATTTTGATTAGGATCTAAATACACCATTACGATATTTTAAGCACATTTACTTTTCTAAAATAAGCTTAACATATTAGTTTGTCGGGGATATCGAAACTCACAATAATTTTCTCAGAATTGATAAGCAGTCAGATTTATAAATATAGCGAGAAAAATAATATAAATTCATTTAATACTTAAAAGATATGAGGTAATCATCTTAGATTCTCATATAAATATTAGTAGAAGTTCTTTGAAAAATATCTTCAATATTGTTAAATCTATCATCCAGATTATTTATCAAATATAAAGTAAAGTATTTTCAGGGAGAAATCAGAGATTTTGATTTTTTAAATAATTTATTTCTTTAATCTAAAAATGAAGACAAAACTTTTGACAGGGTTTTACATTCTGCTGAATTGAAATCTTTTAATATGCCTTTTATGTATTTGGATGCAAATGTTAATAGAATAATTAACTTATAGAAAAATAATTGAAATTTATAATTGCAAAACTATTGTTTTTAGATGCAGTGCGACAATATATGGAGATAATACCAATCTTCCTTTTACTGAAAAATAAATATAAGAACTTATAAAAATTATGGATAATTTATTAAAGCTTCAATTGATAATTGACTTCAGAATTTTTTTAAACTAACCCAATTTCATGGAGAGTAGCAAATCTTAGGTATTTTATCTAATTAGGATGTGATCCTTCAGGATTACTTGGTGAAAATCCTGCAGGATTACCAAATAATATTTTTTCATCTAATTCTTAAATTGACAGCAAAAAAATTAAAGAGCTTTTTGTTTTTTGCAGAGATTGGTAAGTTAATGATAGAAAATTTATAAGGTACTAAATTCATGTTATGGACTTGTTGAGGCTCATATATCAGTTTTAGAAAATATTCTGTCTCATGATTCAAATATCCTTAAACTAAATCTAAGAATAGTTAATGCGACGATTGTTTTATAATTAATTGATTATTTTCAAAAGGCGAATAATATTGAAGTTCCTCATGTTTTTGGTGATAGTAATAAAGGTGATAAAAAAATATTTAATCGCTGATAATTCGTTGTTTAGATCATCTTTAAATTGAGAGCGAAGGCGAATAATCACTCAAATGTGTAAAGATAGTTGGAAATGGAAGTTGAGAAATAATTAATTTTGTATTTCCATAAATAAATTAATCAAGAAAAGTGTTCAATATAATTATTGATAGTCTCTTTTATACCATCATCTAGTTTAATTTTGGGTTCCCATCCCAGACTTCTAATTTTATCTATGTTTAGCTGTTTTTTGGGTGTGCCGTCAGGTTTTGTTTTATCCCATATTATTTCTCCTTTAAATTCGGTAAAGTGCGCTATTTTTTCAGCTAATTTTTTTATGGATATATCCAAACCAGTACCTACATTTAAATAGGATATTGGGTTATTTTTATTATCTAAAGGCGCTTCATTATTATTTAAGTCCCAATTCTCTAGTAGGTAAACAGCTGCACTTCCAAGATCTCGAACATGCATAAATTCTCTAAGGGGACTTCCAGAACCCCAACAAATTACTGATTTTGAAGAAGTTTTTTTTGCATCATAAAATTTCTTGATTAAAGCTGCCATTACATGACTATTTTGAGGATGATAGTTGTCACCAGGGCCATATAAGTTAGTTGGCATGAGCGATATAGCATCAAAATTGTGTTGAATACGTAAGGACTCACATAGCTTAATCCCCGCAATCTTTGCTATTGCGTACCATTCATTAGTACTCTCTAACTCACCTTTAAGTAAGTATTCTTCTTTAATAGGTTGTTTTGAAAATTTGGGGTAAATACAACTACTTCCCAAGAAAAGCAGCCTTTTAGTTCCATATTTCCAAGCAGACTCTATAACGTTAGTTTGGATTTTTATGTTTTCTAAAAGAAAGCTCGCAGGTTGAGATTGATTAGCGAAAATCCCTCCAACTTTTGCAGCTGCTAAAATAACTACTGAAGGTTTATTTTTTTTAAACCAACTACTTACTTTTTCTGAGTCAAGTAAATTTAATTCTTTACTATTTGGTATAAGTAATTCGCCTCCAAACTTTTTATTTCCGTAACCTTTATTTAGTAATTCCTGACATATAGCACTTCCAGCCATGCCCGTTGAACCAGCAACGAAGATCCTATCTTTTAAATCTAATTTTTTAATCATTTAATTTTAATCTTTGAAATTCATTCAATTGCTGGTTACTCAATGGAACTGTTAATCTTGTAGCCTTCCTTTTTTAATAATAATTCTTTATAGGCTTCTTCATTATCATAATTCACCATTTCTGAAACTAATTCTTCAAGTGTCTTTTTAGGAGCCCAACCTAGCTTTTGCAGAGCTTTAGTAGAATCTCCCAAAAGTTCCTCGACTTCTGTAGGTCGAAAATATCTTGGATCTATCTTAATTACTGGTTCTCTTGTATCAGCCCTTAATCCAATTTCATCTATTCCATTACCTTGCCATATTATGCTTGGTTCGTTTTTATTTTTATTCCATCCAAGCTTTTCTGCTGCTATTTCTATGAATTTCCTTACTGTTTCCATTCTCCCTGTGGAGATAATAAAATCATCAGGTTTTTCTTGTTGAAGCATTAACCATTGCATTTCAACGTAATCTTTAGCGTGCCCCCAATCTCTTTTGGAATCAAGATTTCCCATATATAAACATGAGTCAAGTCCAGCATTTATCCTTGATAGTCCCCTAGTTATTTTTCTTGTTACAAAGGTTTCTCCTCTTCTAGGGCTTTCATGGTTAAAAAGTATTCCATTGCATGCAAACATGCCATAAGCCTCTCGATAATTAATAGTTATCCAATACGCATATAACTTTGCCACGCCATATGGACTCCTTGGATAAAAAGGAGTTGTTTCTTTTTGCGGTGTTTCTTGAATACGTCCAAAAAGTTCGCTTGTGCTAGCTTGGTAAATTTTTGTTTTCTTTATTAAATTTAAAATTCTTACTGCTTCAAGAATTCTCAAAGTTCCTAAAGCATCACTATTAGCAGTATATTCAGGAGATTCGAAACTTACAGCAACGTGACTTTGAGCTCCCAGATTATATATCTCATCGGGTTTAACTTGTTGAATAATCCTTATTAAGTTTGTACTATCCGTTAAGTCCCCATAATGCAAAATTAACTGAGGATCTATTTCATGAGGATCTTGATAAAGATGATCTATTCTTGAAGTATTAAAACTGCTAGATCTTCTTTTGATTCCATGAACTTCATAACCCTTCTCTAAAAGTAATTCAGCAAGATAACTACCATCTTGTCCTGTAATGCCTGTTATAAGAGCAACTTTTTTTTGCTTTCCCCCATTATTTATATCCATTACTAATCAAAGTTTCTATAAAATAATTATATAATAATTAATTTCAAAACTTGAAATTATTAATAGTAAATATTCGTTAAATATTAGATTTAATTGGTTAGTAATTTTATTTAAATTATTATTAATTAATAGTTTTAGACTTACACTTATATTATTATTATTGAAATTTAATTATTTATAATTGGGATTAATCTTAGCCACTGGAGGACTTGGCTTTATAGGAAGCCATACCTGTATAAATTTAATTAAAAGGGGCTTAGATGTCCTTATTATTGATTCGCTAATTAATAGCTCAATAGATAATCTTGAAAGAATAAAAATGATATCAAAAAAAAATAATGATTCAAATATAGGTAAAATTTATTTCTATAAAGGAGACTTAAGGGATACTAATTTGCTAGATGAAATTTTTTATAAGCATTTTTTAAAAAAAGAATCAATTGAAGCTGCAATACATTTTGCGGGGTTGAAATCAGTAGAAGAGTCAGTTGCTTATCCTATAAAATATTGGGATACAAATCTAAACTCTTTACTGAGTTTGATGAAAGTAATGGCTAAGTATGAATGCAAAACATTGGTTTTTAGCAGTAGTGCGACTATTTACAAATCTGACGAAAATAAAAAATTTTTTGAAGATTCTCCTAAGTTACCCTCTAATCCCTATGGGTATACAAAACTTACAATAGAACAAATCCTGAGGGATATTTTTATTAGTGACAATCAATGGAAGATTATGAATTTGAGATATTTTAATCCTGTTGGAGCTCATCATTCAGGATTACTAGGAGAATATCCAGGCGTTTTAGCATCAAATCTTTTCCCAATAATTTCTAAAGTTTTAATCGGCCAATTAGAAAAATTATTTATATTTGGGAATAATTGGCCTACTAAAGATGGAACTTGTATAAGGGATTATATACATGTAATGGATTTAGCTGAAGCCCATTGTGCTGCTATAAAATTTTTGTGCGAAAATAAGCCTCTTATTGAAACAATAAATATTGGAAATAGTAAAGGATATAGTGTTCTAGAAATTGTAAGAAATTATTCCAAAGTAAATAATTTATCTATACCTTTTGAGTTTGCTGCCAGAAGAAAAGGAGATATTCCTTTTGTTGTAGCAGATAATAAGTTGGCTTTAGAATTACTTGATTGGAGGCCATCAAGGAATATTGATAAAATGTGTATAGATAGTTTTAACTATATAAAAAATAATTTTGAAATTAAAAATTTATAGAATTATTATTCAAGAATTAATTAAATTACTCCATATAAATCATTTATTTCTATATATAAATCTATTTACATAGATTTATTCTAAATATTGAAACCGTCACCAACTCGCCATAAGTTTAAATTTTCTTTTAAAACATTTTTTGGATTAACTATGGATCTAGAATCGAAGATCCAAGAAGGATGTCGCATTAAATTAGATGCAGCCTTCCAATTGATTTTAGAATATTCTTCCCATTCTGTTAAGATGACTACTGCATCAGTATTAACAAAAGAATCATTAATATTATCAATTTTTTGCCAGGATCCATCGTATTTTCCTTTTTCATTATCCCCATTTGAATGACGATTTTCTAATGATTCAGCCCCTAAATCTTTTGCAATTTGTTTTTCATTAACTTTAGGATCATGTATTATTAAATCTGCTCCTTCTTGAAGTAAATCTATACAAATGGCAATTGCTGCAGATTCTCTTGTATCGTTTGTATTCGCTTTGAACGCAAATCCTAAAATTGAAATTCTTTTCCCAAAGACAGTACCAAATAATTTATTTACAACTAACTTAGATATTCTGTGTTGATGCCAATTATTTAAATGCACTACTCCTTCCCAGAAATTTGCTACTTCAGGAAGCCCAAAATGATTAGATAAATATACAAGATTTAAAATATCTTTTTTAAAACAACTACCTCCAAAGCCTGGGCCTGAATCTAAAAATTTTGAACCAATTCGATTATCAGTCCCTATCGCTCTAGAAACTTCTCTAATATCAGCACCAGTCGCTTCACATAAAGCACTTATGGAATTTATTGAACTTACCCTTTGTGCTAGAAAAGCATTAGCAGTAAGTTTTGCTAATTCACTACTCCAAATATTTGTATGTAATATTCTGTCTTGAGGAACCCACTTGCTATATATATTATTTAATGCAGAAATTGCCTTTTCATTTCCTCCACCTATTAATACTCTATCCGGATCGACTAAATCTTTTATTGCAGACCCCTCTGCCAGAAATTCAGGGTTTGAGAGTACATCAAAAGATTTTAGTTGTTTTTTTATTTTATATTGTGGTTTATAAGATTCAAGAATTTTTTTAATAACTTCAGCAGTTTTAACTGGAAGAGTACTTTTTTCGACTACTATAGTATGACCCTTAGCATATTTTGCTACTTCTCTTGCACATGCTTCAACCCATTTTAGATCACTAGCTTGCCCAGCTCCAATTCCTTTTTTCTTAGTAGGAGTATTTACAGAAATGAATACCATATCGGCTAAAGAAATCTTTTCTTCTATTTTTGTGGAAAAAGTTAAATTTCTATTCCTACATCTTTTTATAATTTCTGCTAATCCAGGTTCATAAATCGGTAAATCATTTAGGTCTGAACTATTCCATAATTTTATTCTTTCAGCATTTTTATCTACTACTTCGACTTTAATATCTGGACATTTATCTGCAATAACAGACATCGTAGGTCCACCTACGTAACCAGCACCAATGCAACAAATATTTCTTATTTTTATTGACATGTTATATTCTCTTTAGTTTAATGTATTTGCTTAATATATAAATAAGCAATATTTTGGTAATTCATATGAAATTTTAAGTTTACTTTGACCTTCCATAAATATCTTCAAATCTTACGATATCATCTTCACCTACATATGAACCGCTTTGTACTTCAATAAGCTTAAGAGGGATTTTCCCTGGATTTAGTAGCCTATGCTTTGAACCTAGAGGGATATAAATACTTTGATTTTCTGTTATTACATTAATTTTTTCATCTAGATGTACTTGAGCAGTGCCACTAACTACTATCCAATGCTCTGATCTATGGTGATGCATTTGTAAGGAAAGTTGCTCTCCAGGTTTTACATAGATCAATTTAACTTGCCATCTCTTTTCCATTACTACTGATAAATAATGTCCCCATGGTCTATAAACTTTCGTGTGAGATTGCCCTTCTGGAATTTTTCTTTCTTTTAAATGATTAACAATATTTTTTACTTTTTGAGATGATTTTTTTTTGGAAATTAAAACCGCATCTGTTGTATCTACTACTATTAAGTCATTTAAATCAATTCCTACTATTAGTCTATTTTCACTACTAAAATAAGAATTTTTTGTATTTTCTAAAATTATTTCCCCTTCAGTATAATTGCCTTTTGGATCTTTATCTGAAGTCTCCCAAACCACCTCCCAACTCCCAACATCACTCCAACCTACATCTAAAGGAATTACAACTCCTCTAGATGTTTTTTCCATAATTGAAACATCTATAGAAATACTCTCACATTTTTTGAAGGAAGCTTTATCTAATCTCTGAAAGTCAAGATCTTTAATACTTTTTTTAATTGTTTCTTTACATGAGGATAATATCTTTGGAGAAAATTTATTTATTTCTTTAATAATTTCTTGAGCTTTAAACATAAACATTCCGCTATTCCAAGTAAATCTATTATCTTTGATTAATTCGTTGGCTTTTTTAAAATTAGGTTTTTCGAGAAAACTCTCTATGGGAGTTCCTTCTGGATTATTGTCTAATGGTTTTGATGCCTTAATGTATCCATAACCAACCTCTGGAGATGTTGGAACGACCCCAAAAGTCACAAGTTTATTTTTTTCTGAATACTCTAAACCTTTTTCAATAAGACCTAAAAATTTTTCTACATTTTTTATCTCGTGATCTGATGATAAAACTAATAAAGTTGGATTTTCTTCAAGCTCAATTGCTTTCAATGCTGCTAGCGTGATTGCAGGCGCTGTATTTCTACCAAATGGCTCAAGCAATATAGTGAATTTATCAATATTTATTTCACGCATTTGCTCGGCGACAATAAATCTATGTTGTTCGTTGCATACTAATATTGGTTTTTTAAGATTTTTTAAAGGTTGTATTCTTTGAATGGTTTTTTGTAATAAGCTTAATGTATCTTCTTTTTTTAAAGATAAAAATTGTTTAGGATAGGATTCTCTTGAAAGTGGCCAAAGTCTAGTTCCAGATCCCCCACATAAAATTAGAGGAACGATACAAATATTAGACATTTTTATTAATCTTTTTAGAAATTAATTTTATAGTATCGTATTAATCTTCAAATACTTACTTATATTTTAAATAGTTTTAAAAAAAAAATTCATATTTCTTATCATCTAATAGTATATCTTTTAAACTCATTTATTGATCAAATAATTCTTGGTATTTTTCATTCGCAATTATTTCACCATTTTAAAAATTTATATATAAAGTCAGATTCTTGAATAGTTGATAATCTATGAGCGATAAAAATAATTTTTATTCTTTATTAACTTTTAAAAGTGATGTCATTAAATTTGATTATGTTATCTTCAAGTTTGATTTAGCTTCATCAAGAACTAATAATTTTGTATCTCTGTTAAAGGCTCTTACAATAGCTATTCTTTGTCTCAGTTGACAACCTTTAATTGCATAACTTTTTAATACGCTCCCCTATCCATAGGAAATAATAAAACTCCAAAAGTTCTAATTATAATCCTCAAATCCATAAGAAGATTAAAACTATCAACATATAGCGAATCAAGATAAACTCTTTTTTTGTAACTAAGATTGTTTCGTCCGCTAACTTGCCAAAGACCTGTTATGCCTGGATTGATTGAGAGAACCTTGTGTATTTGATCCCCATATTTATCAATCTCTTTGTCAACAATTGGACGAGGGCCAATAACACTCATTTCCATTTTGATTACATTTAAGAATTGAGGCAATTCATCTAAGCTGGTTTTTCTTAGGAATTTGCCAATTGTAGTTATTCTCGGATCATTCCTGAGCTTTTGAGTTTTTTCAAATTCATTTTTAATATTTATATTTTTGTCTAATAAATTTTCTAATATATCATCTGCTTCTGGATGCATCGTTCTAAATTTAATGCAATAGAAAGGTTTAAAATTTTTGCCAACTCTTTTGTGATAGAAGAATATTGGCCCTCTTGAACTAAATTTTATTAATATTGCAATCAATAAAAATAAGGGAGAACCTAAAAATATAACTATTAAAGAAAATATAATATCAAAGAGTGATTTAAAAAAAAGATATTTATTTTTTTTAGATAATAACTTGAATAAGTCCAATTTGAAATTTTGAAAAAGAAAATTTTGATTTTATTTTAAAAATTATTTTTTAATAAAATCTTCCCAAGATTTGTTTACAAATTTGTCTAGTTTAATTTTGAATTTATCTTGAGAAAACTCTTGCGCAAATTTATTTTGTATTTCAGGATTGAATTTTTTCCAAATTTTCTTATCCTCAAACCAACTAATTGTATCAACAATATAAGCGACATTTTGCTCTTTGAATAAAATTCCAGTAGAAATATTATTTTTTGAGTAATTAGTTAAGCAATTTACGGTGTCTAATAAACCTCCTTTTGCTAAAGCTATTACTGGTGCTCCAGAAGCCATGGCTTCAATAGGAGCTATTCCAAAATCTTCTATCCCAGCATACACAAAAGCTCTACACGTACTCATTAGCTTTTCTATATTTGTATTCGTATCGTTA
>Ga0163109_10000772_pt1 | contig 25537 bp, 34 predicted proteins | sample CRUFie1St13metaG_FD_108704 | JGI IMG/M metagenome (GOLD analysis project Ga0163109, IMG submission 108704) | Marine microbial communities from the Costa Rica Dome - CRUD Field 142mm St13 metaG | ecosystem: Environmental > Aquatic > Marine > Oceanic > Photic zone | place: Costa Rica: the Eastern... | reverse complement strand
CAAATATCAAGAACAATTACATATTCAAATACATTATCACAACCATACCAAATATCAAGAACAATTACATATTCAAATACATTATCACAACCATACCAAATATCAAGAATAGTTTATAATGTATCTGTTCCACCGTGGAGAGGTATACCAACTTTGATAAGAAGTATTGATAAGTTAGTTCAATATCCACCGTGGAGAGGACAACCTGTTATTGGTATAAGAGAAATTCAATATCCACCGTGGAGAGGACAACCTGTTATTGGTATAAGAGAAATTCAATATCCACCGTGGAGAGGACAACCTATATATATTATAATGACAGTGTAGATACGTGTTTTCACCCACAGACTGTCATTTAATTTACCACATTTAAAATTTAATAATTAATAATGATTTTATTGCTAATTATTAGATTTTCAGTGTAATATATGTTGGTTATTTCAAATCACTTTTTTTCAAAATATAACCCCAATGTTGTAACGTTTGTCTTCTTTTAGGGCTTATTGTAAAATCATTATAAGTGGTGTTTTTTTTTATAATTTCATTTATTAACGCTCTTCTAAATCTACTTTTTGGTCCTGCTGTTTTGACCCATCTTGAAACTTGATATGAATCATCTTCACAACGGAGACCCATAAAAAAATCACAATACCAATGCAACCATCCGTAAGGGTGATTATGAGTTATCCATTCTTTTTTTTCCCAAAACTCCAAAGTTGTTCCAACTTTTACATTGTATTTATTTATTGATTTATCATAAAGTTCCCATGGTCTGGTTAAATGATCATTCGGGACGTTTACCCACCAAGATTTGGGGTATTGTAAATGTACATTTTCATATTTTTTATTTGTTACTGATGATTTAATAGGTCTCCAATAAGTACCTCCAAAACTACCATATTCAAATATTTCTTTTGGGGATAAATTTGGTTTGAATTCCGGATAATCTTTAAAAATATATTCTCCTTTAGAGTTTCTTATTGGAAGTGTCATATATAATATAAAATTATAATAAGTTTTATATAAACTCATAAAGTTAAAGAATAAAAAGTTATCAATATAAAATGAATCGACAACAGTTATTAAGTAATATTGAAAAAAATGAAAGCAGTGATATTGTTATACACGATTTATATATTATAATGTGTAATTCTTTGTCTATAAAAAATGAAACAACAAAACAAGCATTAAATATTCTTTTACTAAACAGTAAGAATCAAAACGATGATGTAATTACGGATTTTACAAATGTAGTATGTATGTGGATTTGTTATTTAGAAGCAAAGCAATGCAATAAATCATCACCGGATTATCATGATATGGTTGTTGATTTCAAAAATAAAGCAATTGAGTTATGGGAAAAATGTATTGAAAAATATAACTTATAAATTATAATGAATATACGAAATGAGTTTTTAAAACATCTTGACCAAAGTAAACTTCAAACAATAACTATACATGATGTAACAAAAATAATATTTGACATACTGCACATTGGTGATGATAATATATATACAATTTTGAATAAAATCGATAAAGAAAAATTACATTTTGAAAGTCAAAATGATGAATTAATGGTTAATATTTTCACATCTTCGTATTTTTGGGTATTATGTATACACGCGAAAAAAAATAAGAAAACTGAAGAAGTCGAATTATACAAAAATAAATCTTACAAATTATGGAATAAAATAGTATTTGATTTACATAAATAATACTTTCATAAAAATTCAGTAGTATTTATAAATTATTGAATTTTTATGAAAATTTACAATACAATTGCTTCATTATATAAAGAACTTTTATCAAATGCATCGTCATAACTTTCGTTGGATAAGATTAAATGATCATCAAGAGGAGATTCATAACCACTTGTCCAATAATTACCTGTGTAAACATCACATTCAATGTCATTTATATTTTTGTTAAATTTGTGTTGTAAATGAAACAATTTACAATTTTTTACAAAACGAATTTCGTCAATAACAATGCACTTTTCATAAATTTTTGTTTTTGTTTTTAAACAGCAAACACCCCCATTTTCATTTTTGTATATAATTGAATCAAAATACCACAGTTTACCTTTTTTTGATTGTATGTGTCTATATTCTTCGTGTATGTTTACGTTTATTATATCCCAAAACGTCCAAGGAGTATAGATTTGTTTTATATAATCTTTCATTGCAATATGCATAATAATATCTTGAAGTTCACAAGGTAAAATATCATAAAAGTAATTCATATTAATAATATATTTTTTTATACTTTAACTCTAAGTCTAATTGATTAATCAACTTCTTCTACATTAGGCATATTGCCACCACTTTCATTATTTGTTTCAGTGTTGTTTTGATTATTGCTCATTGCTTTCATACTTTCATCTCTTAAAGAAGTTGCTCGTGATTTTATTTCTTCAACCGAAGCAGTTGATTTGTTTTCATCCAACCAAGAAATTTCATCATCCGCTTTCTTTTTAATATCTTCGGGCATTTGTTCAACGTTTTTAATTCCATATGCAACTTGTTCAAGTTCATTGGCGGCTTCATTTTTCTCTTTGAAAATACGATCTTCTTCAGCAAACTTTTCTGCTTCATTTTGCATCTTCTCGATTTCATCTTTTGAAAGTCGATTTGAATCGTTTTGGATTGTAATTTTTTCAGATTTACCTGACGATTTTTCCATTGCACTTACATTCAAAATACCATTTGCGTCAATATCATAAGTAATTTCAATTTGAGGTTGTCCTCTTGGCATAGGTGGAATTCCAGTTAATGTAAATTCACCAAGTTTGTTATTCATTTTTGATTGCGTCCTTTCTCCTTCATATACTTGAACTGTAACTGCTGGTTGGTTATCTGAATAAGTTGAAAATGTTTGAGTTTTTTTGGTGGGAATTGTTGTATTTCTTGGAATCAAAACAGTCATAACTTCACCAGAAGTTTCAATACCCAATGACAAAGGAGTGACATCAAGAAGCAAAATATCCTTTGTTGCATTACTTTGTTTACCGGATAAAATATCACCTTGGACTGCAGCCCCATAAGCAACTGCTTCGTCAGGGTTGATTGATTTACAAAGTTCTTTTCCATTGAAAAAGTCTTGAAGTAACTTTTGTACTTTTGGAATTCGAGTTGACCCACCAACCAAAACAATTTCATCAACAGATCTTTTGTCTATTTTAGAATCACGAATTACTTTTTCAACAGGTGCAAGTGTATTTTGAAACAAATCACCACATAATTCTTCAAAACGCGCTCTTGTAATATTTGTAAACAAATCTTCACCTTCGAAAAATGAATCAATTTCAATAGCCGCTTGTGTACTTGATGACAATGTGCGCTTTGCTCTTTCGCAAGCAATTTTCAATCTTTTCATACTTCTTTGATTCGAAGAAGGGTCTTTTTTCTTTTTTCTTTTGAATTCATTTACAAAATGTTGTACTAACCTATGATCAAAATCTTCACCACCAAGATGAGTATCACCAGCGGTTGCTTTCACTTCGAAAATACCATCATCAATAGATAACAAGGATACATCAAAAGTACCACCTCCTAAATCAAATACCAAAATATTTTTTTCTTCATTTGATCCTTTATCCAAACCATATGCAATTGCAGCAGCAGTTGGTTCGTTAATAATACGTTTAATATCCAAACCAGCAATTACACCGGCATCTTTTGTATATTTTCTTTGAGCGTCATTAAAATAAGCAGGAACAGTTACGACTGCTTCTGTAACTTGTTCACCCAAATACCCTTCTGCTATTTCTTTCATTTTTGTCAAAACCATTGCGCTAATTTCTTCGGGATAAAATGTTTTTTCCTCTTCTTTGTATGTAACATTTATAACTGGTCTATCCTTTTTATCTGCAGAAACATTATATGAATAATGTTTTAAATCTGCTTGAACAGTTTTATCTGAAAAATTACGCCCAATAAGACGTTTAGCATCATATACTGTATTTTTAGGATTCATAGCCGCTTGACTTTTTGCTGGGTCACCAATTAACCTTTCGGTATCATTAAATGCCACCCAACTTGGAGTTGTTCTATTTCCTTGGTCGTTTGCTATTATTTCAACTCGACCATCTTGCATAACACCAACACAACTATATGTTGTACCAAGGTCAATACCAATTACTGTACTCATATTTAATTGTATATAAATGTGTAATCTTTAAACTTTTTTTGATTAAACAAATTACAGTTAAAGGAAGAAAAACAATATAAGTAAAATGGAACAAAATAACATTGTGTTTAACGATTCAAAGACTCCAAAAACAGGAATTTTCAAGCATATTTTTGTGAATAATAATGATATTGAAAATGATGTTATGAAAAATGTATCTTTTGAATTAGAAAAAGTAAAAACTCCATTTGGGGTAAGTTATTCAGAATTTAATAATGATGTAAAGGCAACAATTTCTATTTCTTTGGATAAAAATCAAAAGAAAATTATTGATTTTATTGATGATTTTGAAAGATTGTTATTGAATACAGCAGAGGAAAGATCTGAACATTGGTTTGAAAAGAAACTAACTAAATCTGAACTGAAGAAAATGTTTAAACATTCTTTATATCATAAAAATAAGGATTTTCCACCTTCATTAACTTTAAAAGTACACCCAAGTGTAATTGTTTGTAATGAAAATAAAGATATCATTAAGTTATCTTCAATTCAGAAGGGTCAATATTTGAATATAAAGTTTGAAATTGGCGGAGTTTGGGTTTCAAAAAATAAATTTGGAATTACTTGGAAAGTGATTCAAATTGAATCATTGCAATATAAACCAAAGCAGAAACCAAAGCAAGTATTGACAAAATATGCATTTGACGATGAAGAATAAATTAAAAAATTATAAATTATAAAGTATATGAATGTAGATTATGTGTTTAAAATTGTTGTATTAGGAGATTCAGGTGTTGGGAAAACCTCGTTTATTCATAGTTTACAAAATAACGATTCTTGTAAAAAGGGTTCAACAATTGGTGTTGATTTTAATGTAAACATACTTGAAATAAATAATAAAATAATAAAAACACAAATATGGGATACAGCAGGGCAAGAACAATTCAGAGCGATAACAAAATCTTATTTTAGAAATGTTGCTGGCGCACTTTTATTTTTTGATGTATCAAAAAGATCTTCATTTTATAATCTTAGAAAATGGATTGATGATTTAGTTGATAATGATGTAAATATGGATAGTATTATAATTGTTGCAAATAAAACTGATTTAAGCGATTTTAATATACCTAAAAATTATGAAAATATAAAAGTAGTGTCAAATAGTTTGAAAAAATATAATTCTTCAAAAGAAGTTTTTTCTTTTTTTATATCCAATCTTTTACATCTTTATGAAACAAACAAAATCCACGTTGGTATTCAAAAAAATATTCAAATAAATAAAATACAAAATCCCGACGAAAGATGTAATTGTTAAACTACGTAATTTAAGAAATTAGAATATATAGTATATACAATATATTTATGGATGTATTAGATATACTTTTTGAAAATGATAATAAACATATAATAGAACAACGAAAGAAAAGAATTTTAGAAATAAACAAAAGAGCAGAAATGATTCGAAATAAATTATTAAATAAAAATACCATTTCAAAATCAAACAGTGAAAGTGAAAGTGAAAGTGAAAGTGAAAGTGAAAGTGAAAGTGGTGATGAAGATAAATTTGACGTATCAAATATGGAAAATAATGAAATAAAATACGAAAGTGAATATGAAAGTGAATACGAAAGTGAAGAAGATATAAATTCAGAAAATATAATTATTTTACCTTCGTTTATGAATTGGTATACTTGTGGTTATGAACACGTTATAAAACATATAAAAGGTGAAATGAAAGTTTTAGATTTATCAATGGTAGAAGATGATGTTTATAAAATAATAAATAATGCAAAAAATGTATATTTTTTAAGAAGAATACCAGACATTGTTGTAAAATATAAATATTTAAAATGTTTTGACAAAGTGAATTTAATTCTTATTCCAGGAACTGATGGATTTGCTATTCATGATTTTAACATAAGTGAAATAATATGTATTAATCCTGATATTTATAATTGGTCGAAAGAAATATTTGATGAAGATTCTATTATAATAACAAAAATATATTCACGAAATATTCGAATATTAAATCCTAAATCATTTACAGTTCATCAAGTTTTGTTTTTACATATTATGGATAATTATATTTCGCATACAGATATTGTATTAAATGCTTGGTTAGACAAGAAAATATCAACTTTAGAGCCTTATCCACAACTATTAATTTTAGCAGAGTTTAGACAATTTTATCAAATATCACAAATATATAGAATCAAACTTGAACCTGTTGTAGGTGCTCAAACGGCTTTTGTTAAATTTAAAGATATGTTTAAGGTAAATAATCGTAATATTTATATTTCTTTTTATAATTATTCATTTGAAGAACTTGAATTAATATCAAAATCTGTATCTTTTATGATACAACCCGGATCAAGTCAAGTTCGTAAGTTAGCAAGAAAATGGAAATGTGGATTAATTGCACAAAATAATGATAATGGATTTGAACTGAAACCTAAATTTATAGACCATGATTTGATTTTCAAAAGAAAACGAATGGAATTATATGTAACAGAAGGTGATCAGCAATACCCTCATAAATATACATCTTATCAAAAACTATTAGTTAAAATAAAACATGCAACTCAATATATAAACTATAAAAAAATGAACAATTTCATAGAATAATAATTTAAAGTAATATAATATTATAACTATAAATGACTGAATTAAGCCTTTTATTTCAAAGAATTATTGATGAAAATGAAACCACGACAATTGATCTTACAAATTTATTGCTTGATCCCCAAATGACAAATGAACAAAATGATACTCAAATTCAATCATATGAATCTTATTCAAATGATTATTTTTCACAATTTTCTTCATTTGAATCAAATAACTTGTATGTAAATATAATTGAAAAGTTAAAGTGTAAAATAGATTACTTTGATAATGAACATGAATCAAATTCGAATTATAATGATGAAAATATTCCAATGTTTAATTCATATTTGCAAAATGTAAATGACATAAAAACTCTTATTACAGATCAATTTGTTAAACTAAATTCATCAGAAAATTGTTACTTGAAAAAATTAAATAAGTTAAAAAGTATTCATAAGTTATTACTTGAATTAAGTGAAATTAAATACGAATCTGAAAATCAAAAAATTATATCAAAACAAGAATCATTTCAAGACTCTTTGTTTTCATATATTTCTTCGTTAAATGAAGATAATGATCTAAATACATTACATGAAGACTTTTTAAAAGAATTAAATTTGTTTCGAAAATATATATCAATGGGTAATATAATATCAGAAGTTCAACAAATTCCAATATGTGTATTATGTATGGAAAATATTCCTTCTTATGCATTTGAGTGTGGTCATGTTTGTTGTGATAAATGTATTATTAAGTTAAAAAAATCAAATAAATGTTTTAGTTGCAGAGGGTCAATTGATAAAAAAATAAAATTATATTTGTTTAATTAGTAAATGCTATACCACCCATACCACTTTGAATGCGCAATACATTCCAATTAAGAGCGTAAATCACATATTCAACTAAACCGCGACTACTACTAGGATTATTTTCTACATTTAAATATGCACTGTCTATTCTTGAGAAATTACACGACCCACTTGGTTGAACTTCTTCTGGTTTTAAAGCAAAACTATATAAATAAATAAAATTCAAAGGTACACGGGTGTGATGTTGATAAGGCTGTACAAATCTAAAAAACATAGAATCTCTTGTTGATATTCTATTTGTACCATTCAAAGTTATACTTGCATTTTTCATTATTTCCTCAAAAACTATATTCGTATTATCAACATTATCAAAATCATCTTTATGATAATTGTATTGAAAATATTTATTTCCATGGTTATAATATGCTGGATCTTCTTCTTTCTTTTCTCTTGCTATCCATATAAGTTCTTTAACCGGGTGATTTAAATTTTTCATATCAATTTTATCATTATCCACACCGGAAGGCATAATATGACTAATTTTTTTCGTTTGAGTAATTAATATCTCATGAGCAGATTGAGCCATTCTTCTTCTTTCATCGCTATCTAAATAAACATAATCCACAAAAAATTCTATATTTATCGTTTTATCATTTTGATTCGCTAACAAATCTTCTTTAACAATTTGGTGATCTCCTATAAGAATACCGGAGTAATTGGGAATAGCACTTCTATTACCACTACTGGTATTCTCTTCAACTAAATATACAAGATCGCTAAATTTTCTAAATTTAAAATCTATTTGCACTTGATGATATTGAAGGGCTATTAATGGTAAAGATGAACCAGGATGTTGACAGAAAAAAAATTGTAATGGTATATAGAATGTTCTTTTATTATAATTATCTTCGTCAATAGTATCATCATGACCTATTGCAAATTCATAGCCAACTCTTTTTTCTTCAGGTAAGGTTAATTGACTCCATATATCTAAAAATTCCCCAGTTTGTGTATCAATAACAACTCCTCCTATTTTTAAACTCATTGTATCGATTAATGCATGTCCCAACTTGTTTATATAATTCAATCTATGTTCTGAAGTTAATGTTGGTGTTGCTGTTAATTCCGGTACAGTTACTTTCAAATAACATTTATGAATTAAATCACCTACTCTTTCAATCGTATAAGTTTCATCTGGAAAAGATCCAGATTTACTTTGTTTAATACTTTCTATTGCAAAATTTGTATGCCTTCTATAAACAACTTTCCAAAAAGTAATTTGAGGATTACCTGTTAAGTAAACATCTTGTTGTCCTTGTGCAACTATTTGAAGTAATGCACCTCCCATTATATTATATACATATAGATATTTTAAAATTAGTTTTTATACTTGATATAATATAAAACACTTGTTGCTAATATTAGACCAACACCTCCTCCTATTATAAATCTTTTGTCGTGATATACTTTTATGTTCATATTTCTATATTATGTAACAATATATTTTTTATATTACACTTTTTAATAAATGAATCGGACCTGTCAATACATACTTTGATGCATTTATATATTGCGTTGGTGTGTATAAACAAATTGCTTGTTTTGTAAAAAAAAGAACATTACTTATGTATAATATATTACCAATATTTAACATTAATGTAACAACATTGTAACTATTAAATACATATACATTTAAACATATATTTGCACCACAACTTGATAATATAAAACATAAAGTTATTAACCAAATAGAAAGTGTATGTTTTTTGAAACACGTTACATACAACTGATAAATTATAAATGGAATCAATGTTGTTAAAATTGATATTTCTAACTGTAAAGATGGTACTATATACACTGTTGTATATATTTTACAAAACACATACACCCAAAATATACAACTACACTTTGTAGGATAAAAATACATAATTCCCAACGATATACATACACCACTTGCTGTTAAATACGGATTTATTATGAAAAAAATCGGGAAAAAATTAAAACACAATGATAATAAAAAATATCCAGATAAATACATTTCACATAAACAAAATACTCTTGCTGTAAATATGTTTTGTACATCAATAGGAAACTCAATTTGAGGTAATTGTTCAAATGAACTCATTTGTAATTTTAAATAATTATTTTTTTAATATTTCTATATAATACTAAAAAAATAATTACCCCTTGTGAGACTCGAACTCACAACCTCTTGATTAGAAGTCAAGCGCGCTATCCAATTGCGCCAAAAGGGCGTTTTTTATTATAAAGAATTATATTTTTTTTTAAGAAACGCATTAAAATGTATTATTTTTCTCCCAAATAAAAAAAGGTTGGATTTTATAATCTTTGTTTTTACATTTTTCATCTTGTTGATGTTGCCACCATTTTTGCAACTTCAAATCAAATATCTTCTTGGCACTATTTTCAATACTTTTTTTTGTTTTTATTTCTTCTTCTGTCCACATTAACAAATTTATATACCACTTTTTTAAATAAATTTATCTAGAATATCTAATCATAACCAATGAATGGATTAGCAATGCATCATCATACGTAATGTTATGCTTTTCTTTCCATTTTTTCAATTGATTATGCATTTCCATCAAATCTTCAAATTCTGAATCGTATGAATCATCTGAATTATATTCATCAGATTCATATTCATAATCAGGGTCAGAATTATTGTTATCTGTTTCAGAATCATACTTATCACTTACCAAACTCCCAACATTATCATCTTTCCATCTTTTCGTCATCTTCACTTCACTTTGTTCGGATTCTGAAGAAGAATAATCACTACTTGAACTACTTGTATATGACGATGAACTCTCGGAATAAGTTGAGCCTGTGTTGTTTGAATATTCACTTTCATTATCACTTACATCTGACTCTTCTGTGTAAACAAAGTTGTTTCTCTTGGATTGACCTCTTGTATTCACCATCTTTAATAACTAAAGATTATTATTCTTTAAGTGTAAAATGTAAATGTAGATCAAAGCATTTGAAATCCTATAATATTATTTTTATAATATATATTTTGATGACAAATATGAAAAGGTATTGCATAAGGAAAAATATTTAATAAAAAATACACCCAAATATTTACAAATATAGGTTTTTGAGGAAATATGTAATGCGAATATTGATCTTTTATGAATGCAGAAATAACAATAGAAAATAAACACACGTAAAATATAGACCATAAAAATAATGCTTGTATTAAAAAACAACACATCATATATGTTGTAAATATACCACTTACACCAAGTAAAGGTGAATTATCTAGTGAAAATCCTAAAACATAAATACCAACTATAGAATATATAGAAAATATAACTATAACAAAAGGCTTTTCGTATATATATATATAATATGTACAACATACAAATGAAATTTGATTTAAAATATAAAAAAAAGTTAAAGTGCACGCGTGTTTAAAAGTTGTACACTCTGGTACTTGATATGGTTTCAACATTATGTGATTAAGTATTTGACCTTTTAAACTTTATCATTATTATTATTATTATTATTCATTTCTATTTCTAATTGTCTTGTTTCTGGTTTACGTAAATCACATTCACAACTTCCACAGCAACAGTTACATTTCACAATTGACCCATTTTTCTCTATTATTTTAATAATTGCCATAAAAATTCCACCAATCATACCAATACTTGATAAAATTATACCTCCAATTTCTATAGCCTGTTGTCCTTCCATTTATTTATAATAATAATAAAATATTTTATGATCGCATAAGAACAGAAAATGAGTTAAAGATTTAAATTGTATAATACAATATATGAGTAATTTCAACAAAATCGTTGAATTTCATAAAGCATTTGGTTTGATTCATAATGATGATCATAATATTTCTTCTTTAGACAATGAATCTTTGGTAAAGTTGCGTCTAGGGTTAATTCAAGAAGAATTTAATGAATTAAAACAAGCAATTACTGATAAAGATTTTATTGAAGTTAGAGATGCAATTGCTGATTTACTTTATGTTGTATATGGAACTGCATCTTCTTTTGGGATTCAAGCAGATAATGACTTTGATGTAATTCACCAATCAAATATGACAAAATTATGTCAAACTGAAGAAATTGCAAAAGAAACAGTTCAGTGGTACAAGGAAAATAAATTAGATGTTTATGATTCACCCGCATATAGAAAATCTGATGATAACGTTCATTGGGTTGTTTATAATGAATCAACTGGAAAAATTCTAAAGTCTATTTATTATAAACCAGTAAAATTCGAATAAAAATGTTAATATTATTATATATAATGTCAAGGTCAAGATCAAAATCAAAAACTCCTCGAGTTCGTTCATTGAATCCAAATGAAATAGAAACTATTGCATCTTTTACAAATGCAAATACATTATTTGCATTATCACAAATTGATAAAGGTACAAGTAAAACAACAAAGTTACAATATGATAGAAAAATGCCAAAGTTGAATATGAGTAAACATACAAAACAAAGTCTAACAAATGACATATGGAATATGTTGTCAATAATTTATAATAATGATATGGATCAATGGCCGGAAAGTATTTGGGAATATTTTTATGCAATTCGTGCAGTTCCATCTTTTGAAACAAACAGAAAGCCATTACTTGATATGTATTTTTTTAATACAAAAAAGGGATATTTGGAATTTATGAAAAGAATAAGTAAAACAACTATATTTGGATTTTATTGTTGGTTAAATGGGAGATTTATTGATTATTACATTAAAGAAGGGTGGGATGGAACAAATCATAAACTGAAAATTATGACAAATACTTTAAATAGACCACCATCACAAGCAGTAACTCGTTAATTTTTAAAGTAATAAATGTACACCCATAAAAGTCAAAAGTATATTATTAATTACTATTGGGTTTTCAGTAGGTTCTACTGTTTCATTGTCTAATGAACCAACGATGGCTATTTTTCCTATTGTATAATTTTTTACAATAGTATCATTCGAACCACCGTCTTTTTGTAAAATTGCAGCACCACAACTGTGAGATGTAAGCAAATCACCAACATTATATTCTATATTATCCGAACTACCATCGTTTGTGACCACCCACATTCCAACAAACCCTGATGATGCTATTATAGTTTTTTTAAAATTTTGACTAAATAATGTTGTTCCAAAAGCACCCCAATAATAAGGACGTGAAGTAAAATTTTCATCTTTTTCTATTCTCCCAATAACACCAACAATAGATGGGTCTTTTTCATTATTTGTTTTTATTACTTTTGGAAGAGCATTTTCAAGATTCATTAGATCGTTATCTGTATTTTTATGATATACACCAGTAGATGATGCTAAATACCCAGAATATGAATTCGAATATCCTGTATAAATAAAATCACTTTCCGAAATTTGAGTATATAAAATAATATTTGGTTGACTATCAAGTGATATAAATCTTTTTACCCCAATAAAAGAAAATGAATTACTGTTTGGAATCCAATGGGAATCAACATATATCATATTGATAACAGATGTAAAGTCTCTACTGTTTGGTACAAAAAACTTAATATTGCTATAATCATCTATATAAAAGTTATAATGATTTGAATTAACTTCATAAGTATCATCATAATTATCATTGGTATTAATAATTTCTAAATTTGAATTGTTTGATAAATAATACTTATTATTTAAGTTATGAATAAAAATAATACTATTATTGTTTAAAACAGTTCTGAAAAGAGGCGATTCTTCCAAAAAACACAAATTTCTATTCAAATAATTTGTTGCATTATTTTTTGTTTCTTTTCGTAATGTAAGAGTTTGTGTTATATTATTATTATTTAAATTTGTTGTGTTTTCAAAATATTGAAATTCCAAATTATTTTCAGGCGTATGGACAAGAGACCAAATACCATCATTTCCCTCTTGTCCGTGTATATTCATCCTTCGTGTTTCAGTTTCTGCATCAAATTCAATAAAAGTTTGGTCATTTCCTTTATTTGGGTTAATTGATATTTTTTTGTTTTTAATAACAAACGTTTCTTTATATTTGTTTGTATCACTTGATTTTGTAGAAAATATAACATTTCTATCCGCCTTTACTTGGACAATTACATTACCAGGGTTATTAAAAGGGAATTGTTTATTTTGAATGTCATTTCCTGTAACATAAATACTTCCTTGTTCCTCATTGTTAGATACATCATTTGCATATGCATTTCGATTACCACTAAATCCAATATATCCGCAATTTCTTATTTTTGACTTATTTATATCAACAGTTGTATTTGTAAATGTACACTGAAAATTTGTATCATATTTATTTTCAGCATTTCCAAAATGAAATACATCATTATACACTCCATCTTTTAAAACCTTGAAAGAAATTTTATTTTCTAAAGGTGCTATATTTGAAGCAAGTAATATATCATTACCATAATCATATTGTAACTCTGAAGAAGCCCCAAATTCAGTTTCGTTTTTTTTAAATTGAATTGAACCTTTTCCAAAATTACCTAAATTTGAATCATTAAAATGTGTTTGATCGATTGTTTGTGAAAATCCTTGAGGTGTAATAATATCATACAAATTCAAAGAATCTTTATTTGGCTTTTTAATATTTATTTCATTTTTATTATTTACCCATATTGTTGCATAACTATTGTTTTTTGGTTCGCTATTTGGGTGAAAACTTATATACGATTTTGTAACTATATCATTATTTATTTCTAACGCTTTATTTGAAAAGGTTATATTTGTCATTTCATTTGTACTTTTATCAATAATACCAATTCCATTGACTTCTATTTGTTTAAATATATCACCTTTTGCAAAGTATCTACTTGTCATATAATATGTATATTAATAAAAGCATTTAAATAAAATATCAATATTTATATTAATGCCAAGAAAATTCCAAAAAAAAAATACTATCGAAGATGAAGACATTGATGATGATCAAATCACAACAACATTTGGGAATAAAATTTATTTTTATGATAAAATCAATAAAAAGTCAATTTTAAATTTATTTATTGAAATACAAAAATTGACAAAAGAATTAATTGAAAATTCTTATTTATATTCGTTTGAACCTTATATTGAACTTCATATTCATAGCGATGGTGGAGAACTTTATTGTGGTATTTCCGCTTATGATATATTGAAAAAAAATAAAATTCCGATTTATACTATAATTGAAGGCGAAGCATGTAGCGCTGCAACTTTAATTGCTTTAAGTGGTAAAAAACGATTTATTACAAAAAACAGTATGATTTTAATTCACCAGTTAAGAACATGGTTTGCTGGAAAACATAACGAATTGGAAGATGAAATGAAAACTGCTGATAAACTTATGAACAGTTTGACAAATATTTACAGCGAAAATACAACTATGAATCCTAAAAAATTAAAACAATTAATTCAAAGAGAAGAATATTTAAGTGCAAATGAATCTTTAGAATATGGGTTTGTTGATGAAATTATATAAAGACGTACATTATATTAACATACATAATGACAAAAACAATTAAAATAAGAAAACCAAAAGTTTATGTGTTTACAAAAGAAGATGAAAATATTATTTTGAAAACACATATTGAAATCAAAAGTTTAGACGATTGTAAGATTTTGACTCCATATAAAACAAAAATAGTATATGTAAACAAAAATAATCAAAAAGTTATAAAACATTCAGTTTTTTTAAAAACAGGAGATAATTCAATTTTGGTAAAAAAATATAAATTTTATACATATGTAAATTTTGAAAAATGTAAAATATACGCTCAAATGTCTTTAATTGATGAATCTGAAAAAGGAAATTTTGTAGATTTTATTTCAAAACTTCACGATGATATGAATTTAGAATTTATTTTAAATAATCAACATATTTCATTTGAAGAACTTGTTCAATTATATATTGAAAACATTTAATACCATTCTTCTTCCTCATCAACATAATATTCATCTTCATCTTCACTTGATGATTCTTCTTCAATGTCACTTGGGATATAATCCTTCATCATTTGTTCGTAACTATAAAATTCAGATTCGCCATCATTTGGATATACCCAATCAATTTTTTCAAATGGCTGAATCAACTTACCTGGCATTGGATCGACTGTCATATTTTCAAAGTTTAATTTTCTTGGTGTACCAATAAATTCTTGATGATGAAGTGTAGTCTTTTGAGGTGTAGAAGGGCTGGAAGGTGTGGTTAACTGAGAAGGTGTATTCATTTTACTTTATATAACTATTCAAATATTATTCTTTAAGTCTACTATTTTAAATCATTTTTTTTTTGTTTTTTTGGTTTTTTTTTGGTTTTTTTTGGTTTTTTTTTGGTTTTTTTTGGTTTGTATTTTTCAAACATTTCTTCTACTTTATTGAAATCGTTCTTTTTTGTAAAAAACATAGGTATTGCCTGGTATCTTCTATTTCCTGTATGTACTTTAATGTACAATCGATAAATTTGGGATTGTTGTGGAAGAGTACCATAACTATATAATGTACCAACATATATCTTGTTTATTTTTACTCCAATACCTCTTTTTCCTTGTGTTTTTAATAACTGTATTTCTAATGATTTAGGGATCTTATATTTGTCTATTACTTCGGGTGTCATTATATATTATAAAATATATTAAAATCATAAACTTATGTAAATATATATGAATATTTGTATTATTTGTTTGGAATATATTGAAAATGATTTTGCAAATAAAAAGTATTTTAATTGTAATTGCGAACATTATTTTCATAATAAGTGCATTGAATGTTGGATGTCTAAAACAAGAACTTGTCCTATGTGTAGAATGGTTTTAAATGATGATATTTTATACACACCCCGCAGATTAGGATGTTTGTGCGTCATAATATTTTCATTTTGTATAACTTTATTTATAATTATAAAAGGCATTACATCTGAGATGGGGTAATTTTTGCCAGGTCTTTTTCTCTTTGTTTTTGATATTTTGTCAATTGTTTCTTTGTAGGTTTATATGAAGGAATATTTTCTATAACTTCATCGACGTTTTGTGATTCTTTTTTTGAATATTCTTTTAAAAACTGTTGACACCATTCTCTTAATGGGTCTTTTGGCTCTTTTGTTATAATAACTTGGGGTTTTATAAATAATAAATCATAATCATTTTGTACTTTTCTGTATATTGCTTTCCCATTAAACCACAACAACAATGTGTTATTTGATTTTACTTTTCTAAAAGTGTAATTTTGATTTATTTTCACACTTACTTTTTTTCCATTTATCATTTTTCGAGCCATATCATATATTTCATTCACGCGTATTATGTTGATTAAATAACCACGATCATCCAAGCTTAATTCATTAAAATATACATTTTCCCATCCTTTTTTTTCAAAAGAGTTTATAAGTGTATCAATTATTTGTTTTTCCCATTTTTCCATTCTTTTTTGATAGGCTGCCACAAACATTTATTTATGTATATTATATTTTTTCTAAATATGTCATATAAATTGAATTCTTTTAGTGCATTTAATACATAAAAAACATTTTAAATAAAACACCAACTATGAGATTAAAGTATGGTGACAAAGAAACAACTAGAATGTGATATTAAAATGCTAAAAGAATACAAAAATATGTGTATAGAATATGATGAAGAAAATTCTAAAAAATGTGAATACGAATCTTTTTTAAAACAACTAAGTAGTCCATTCTCATTAACTAGAGATAAAAGGTATTTAAATGCTATTGATTATTTTCATAAAGATAAATATTGGTGTGATAACATTGAGCGTGCAAAAAAGGATATAAATGAAATGAAAAAGAAAATAGACGAAAGGGTATCCCAAATAACTGAGTTCAGAAAAAGAAGAATTGATGCATTGGAAAGAATCCAAAAATTGGAAACAATACTTAGATTTAACGATGAATATGAAAACAGAAAAATGAAATATGTAAAAAAGTATAAAAATGTAGATGGATATAAGGAATTTTGTAATAACGATTACTCAATACCATTGACTGCTCCTAATTTCGTTGAAAAAAGTGATAATAAATACATTTACAGATATAATATTCGTAAAGAAGACGACCCGGGTATTGGAACATGGTGTAAGAATCCCGATTTACACTTTATAAATCAAGAAAAAACTACATTCGAATTTCTTAGGAAACAGGCATCAATGCCCTATAATTACACCTAAGATTTAATGGTTACAACTTTGCAAATAATTGTGTATTGTTACTAGGTAACCAAATAGAATAAATGTTCAATCACCTGGTTGCAGGTGACTAATGAATAACCGCCTGCGCCAGAAAGACCATCTATATTATTTTCATCTATACTTTCATATATATATAATATATTAAGATAAAGATTTAATAATTCGGAATATTTTAAATTACTTAAAACAATCACCAATATGTTCACTAATTCATCTCCAGCAATTTTAAGATGTACAGGTTTACATTTTTTTTTTGCTTGTTTTTTACAATGTTGCTCCGTATTTAAGTAAGCCTTATCGGTAAAAATATATTGTTCAGATTTACATTTTTTATTTTCTTGTTTCTCACATTGTTGCACCTTACTTAAGTGAGCCTTATCGTCAACTCTTTTCACAAATTTAAAAATATCTTGAATTGTAATATTACCATTAGTTATATTTGGCAAAATGTCTTTTATTATAAGGTTATGAACATTGCCATATATTTTATCATCCAAAACATTTTCAAAGTGTTCATTGTAATTATCTTTAACAATTTTACTGAATGTTGGATTGAAATGATTCATATCATCTAACGTTTTCAATGTACTCATTTTTGATGTGAGTATTGAAATGATTTGTTTAAAATGACGATAATTTAAATTAGATTTAAGTCCAAAACTTTTATTGTTAATTAATTGTAAAAAAGTTCCATCATTTTCTTCTATGTAGTTTAATAAATTTTCCAAGTCATGAATATCAATTTCGTTAAATAAAAAATGAAATAGTTGTCTATATTCATTTTGAGTGATCTCAGAGTCTTTAAAAATATGATCCATAAATATAATAAAAAGGTGTTTGTTATATTTTGAAGAAATTTGTAATTCTATTAAAACTTTAAATTTTTTAAATTTTATTATAATTCTTTCTGGATATTTTTTCAACATTTTATGATTATTTATTTTATTCAGCAAATCTAGAATTTTTTCTAACAAATCATCAGTATATCCTATGATTTTATAGTTATCTTTATCCAGATTTTTTCTGGCTATTTCGTTTAAAATAATATCAAAAAATGTAAATTTGTATTCCCTATTAACAAGAGTAATATTTTGTTTATTTTTATATTCATTGCCGATTGCTTTTATGTTTTTAATATAGTTATAATTATACTTATAATATAGTTTACCGGTGTAATTATCTGACAGTAAATTTTCAAAATGTAAACGTTTTTTTCGTTCTAATTTTACCCACTTATAATAACTTTCTATTACTGAAAGATTTTCTATTAGAATGTTGATTTCGTTATTCATTACATAATATATATATTTAAAATTCCATATCGTTATTACTTTGCTTCTTCAAAGCAACGCCTTTTAATACCCAACCTTTCAACACAGTACCATCGGGAAGAGTAAGAGGCTTTCGTAGTTCTTTTCGTTCGATACCGTGTTGAGCGAAAGGTCCTTGCCAATAATCCGAACTCCATTTGTGAACAGTCATACTGTTTGAATTGCAATACGACTTGTAATTGTTTTTGAATTCGGATTCCAACATATAATTCTCAATATCAAGGTGTAACAACTCGGAATTGATAAACGAAACTAAAGTATTTGTTTGTTCAGCCATCATACGCCTTTGATCCAAGAAGTATTTTGGAAGCCATTTCCAAACATCTTTGTGAGCATAATTTTTCACTGCTGCCAAATATGCACGGTTTGCTTTCAACATAATTTTTGGAAGTTCTTTTGTCAATTTTTCTCCAAGTTGAGGATCCAAATTCTTGGGTTTGTGATTAAACTGAAATGGTACCCAGCGCCTTGAGAGTGATTCACTATTGTCACACCATCCAGGAATTTCATTTCCTGCAAAGAATCCCGGAATCTTCCATTTTACAGACTTTGCTTGTTCAAATTTTCTGTTAATAACAGTTTCTTCACCTGAAACAGCAGTTTGAAAATCTGCTTGATCCAATCCAAAATCTGCTTTCACTTCTGGTGCAACAAACAATAATTTTCCATCAACTGGTTGCAAACCGAATTTTCGTTCAATATTGTTTGAAATAATCGCAACTTGATTTGCTGGATAAAATTGCTTGACGACCTTCAATAAGAAAGTTGACTTACCTGATCCAGCCTGACCTTTACAAAAGGGTACAACTTGCCATCCATCTAATTCGTTTACTTCATATAATACTCTTCCAGTCATTACCCATAATACTTTTTGTACATCTTGATCAAATTGTTGATCATCCATAATGAGACTTGTACTTGGAGTTGGAATATCAAACCAATATTCCCTATTGTATTCTTCAACAGGAAAGTCCATTTCAAAGTAATTACAAGCAATTACATCCGAATCCAATTTTCCAGATTCTTCATATGGAATAAATGAATCCGTTGAAGTAATGTAAATTCCATTTTTAAATGAAAATACATGACGGTCAGGTACCAAATCTTGAAACTCTGTATCTTGCGAATGCATCAAGTGTTTTGTAACATTTGATGCGTTATCTTTACTTACAGTTAAATTGTGCCATTGATCATAATTCACTTCCTTTTTACATGCTTGATAAACAAGTTGTTTAATTGGAATGTATTCTTCGTAAGCCCTTGTAAATTTACCTTCTTTTGTGTAGATTTTTCTTGCGCAATATTCTCCAATTCTTTTATATTCTCTTTCGTGAATGTACCGAAGCATATACAATACTAAATTTTGAAAAGGGTTATTTCGTGTCTTGTCAATGGGTTGAAATGTAAAGAATGCATCATTATTATGCTCCGCTGTATCAATCGACATGTGTCCATATATGTAAAACTTGTGAGTGTAAATAAAGGCTTCTCTGCCATAAAATAACATACCTTTCAATCTATTTATCATCGTTTCTCTGTAATCCACATCTGGATCGTCTTCTTCCAAAAGATTGAATCTTCTCATAGCAAGTTCTAACATTAAAATCTCAAGCATTGACTCCTTGTACCCATCATCAATATCCGAAATGTTCATAGTTTTTACATTTAACCTGAAATTATGTACAATTAAATTCATCCTATCTCCATGATCTTGACTTGTATCATTTAATTTCCATTTTTGAATCAAATCTTCTAATATATCAGGAAGATCATCTGATGACGAATTCTCGATTTTGGCTTTAAAGTTACTTACACGTAAAGTATTTTCATTTTGAATGTTATTTTGTACCTGAAAATGTATATTTTCACACCCTTTTGAGCTAGTGTACGACGAACTTTCTTCAAAATTCTCCATTACACTTTGCTTATTTTCAGTCAACATTTTAATATTAAGTATTCACAAAACCTTTAACTCTAATTTGAAATGTATATTTAAAACAAAAAAAGTATCTAGGTAATTATTGTATTCTAAAAAATAATTACAAAGATATTTTTATTATGCCGCTTTTGAAGTACTTCGACGCAATACTTGTTTTTCATTTGTTTCTCTTTCATCAAATATCATTTTTATAATTGTAGGTAAATGTTTCATTATTTCAGTATTATCTTTGAAATGTTCTGTCAATTTACTATTTGAAGTTTCCTTTTTTACACTACTTTTCGTTTTCGAAGTTTTCATCATCAACTTTCCACCAGTGGATATATTACATACTTCCCATTCTTGACTTTTCATAAAACCCATAATTGCCAACGACAAATTATCTTTTCTAACTTTTAACAATTTAATATCTTTTTGCGCTTCTTTTATTTGATCATCAAGATCAACATATTCACGTACAACTTTTACAAAATTATGTACATGATTTTCAGTTTCTTTATTATTTTCATCATTACAATTATTTTGTTCAATATCACGATTACAATTGTTTTCTTCTTCCATTATAATAAATAATTTATTTATTGTTTAAATAAATACGCAAATTAAAAATCTTGAATTTCAAATCGCCGTCTATGATCTTCAGGCATAATAGAAGAATTCAAAAATGGACTTACGTCAGTTCTTCTAGGTATAATAGGTTCAGAGCGCAATTGTAAATTCGCATTTTTTTGTGAACTACCAACGGTATCTATTCCAAAATGATACCCGGCTTCTAAAAAGTTTTTGTCTTCTAAACTACCAGGTGTACTTACATTCCATTCTCCATTCATAGATCCTGGTTCACTTTTTGGTAACAAACTTGAAGAAATCCAAGCACCTTGTTGGTCAACACAAGATTGAAATGGTTGTCTTCCTTTGATCCCTTCTACAGACGCATATTCTTCGTTATCTTGAACACTTTGTACATTATTTACAATTTGCTCTTTTGATAAAGAGCCCATGTTTGTAACTTTTTTTTCTCCAAATCCTTTATAAATTAAAGCAGTTCCTAATACTCCCAATAAAAGAGCTTCCATTTGTTTATATTTTATATATAGGAAAAAAAAATAAACACATTTTCCGATTATTCAAAATCTACCCACTCTGAATTATTAAATTTTTCAGTTTCAGGTTCTTCAACATCAGGTTCATTTAACAATACTTGGTGAGCAATAAATTCCATTTTATAATTTCCTCTTCCAAATACAATTCTTTTTAATTCTATTAAAACTCGACCAACACCTTTTCTTGATTTTTCATTGTATAATGTCCAATATTCATTTGTAATATTATCAGAATTATGAATTTTACACTTCAATCTTGATGACGTTTTCAAATTCATAATACGCCCTTGTTCTTCTTTTGAACCCGCTTTTATACAAGATACAAATCTTTCTTGTATATCTTCATTTGTTAAATCATCTTTAGGAAACCACGCTTTCCATTGTTCACTTGCACCTTTTACCACTTCATTTTCTAAATATATTAATGTATTGTAAAAGTTTTCACAATCGTCAGTTTGAGGTAACAATAATGTAATATGATTATCATCTTTCTTCATTGTTTCCAATTCAGGAGACCAAAATACAATAGTTTGCCTTTTTTCATCATTTGTTGTATAAACTTGAGTTTCATACAATCTTTGGTTTTCAATCTTAGAAACACTTTTTCCAACTTTAATTTCAGAAGAACACACATTTGATAACAAAAGGGGTGATGCCATACTTACAAATGTAAGTATTTAATTTTCTAAATATAATTACGCAATTAAATTAAGTTTTCATTATCAAAGTATCACATTGTAAAACAACATCTTTATTATCAATAACCCCTTCTATTTTTATTTTACAATCAACAATCCCACATTCTATTACAGAAGCAACCGTTGGTAACCCATTTATACCAATCGCTTTATATTTTGGTCTTCCATAATGTGTTGGGAATTTAAACTTTATTATATTATTATTGAACTTATAAATGTTATATTTTTTTAAAAAATCATTCAACATTTTCAGTTTTTCAGAATCAACTTTTAATACTCCATAATAATTATGTTTACCTTGTTCACTTTGATATACATTCATAAGTTCAGCATTTTCAAATAAAATAAGAAAAGGTGATTGAAATCTTGTATATTTCATTTGTATTTTAATATAATCTTATAATTAAATATAAATATGTACAATGAACTGATTCAAAGAACTAGTGTGTATAATAACGACCAAGTTAGTATTCGATTTTTTTCAAAACAAAACATAGATCTTATTCAAAATATGATACAAGCAAATGTATATAAAACTACAAATTATAAAATAGGAAGACAATCAGATACAGAATTATTTATTATTATGCAATCTATTCATAAACAAAATGGTCGCAATATGCAAGATTATGTTGACGAACAAATTGATGAATTAAATAAAATTGTTGTAAAAGAAGCAACCCGTATTATAACTCCAAATTTGTTACAACACGTTTCATATTTAAATGATCTTGATAAAGGAATACAAGTGATTGATTATGGTACAAATACAAGTTCGGTTGGTGAAAAATATTAAATATTAACAAATAAATGAACATTCATTCACATAATGAAATGCTAAATATTATCAAAGTAATAGATGAACTTAATTTAAATGATTGGTTTATTCAATCAAGTAAATTAAATATGAAAAATGAAAATACTTTGAAAATATTTAATCATAAACTTATCCAAGATGACAATCATACAACTATTTCTTTTATGTCGGCTTTACGGTCTGCAAAATTCTTTTTTCGCTTGTAAACATTAAATATGTTACCAAGTTATATTCAACGTTCTGATAATACTCAATTAAATGTATTACAAAAACATAATGTATTACAACATTGTTGTAAATACGTTATATTTTTCATATTTCCTATATGCTTTTTTGAACAATCTTGGATAGTTGGGACTTACAACAATAAAATTATATATTGCGGTCTTTCTTATAGTATTTTAAATAATGAGGTGATCGATTATCCCACTTTATGTAATCTTCATAATTATGGATGTGATTTACAAAAAATTATGTTTGACACTAAAATATGTTTAATCGTATATTATGTTTGTTTCTCTGTATATACTATTATAATATCACTTCAAATATTTAAAAATATACCAGAACTTATTATTTCTGGTGTATTAAATGTATATTTGTACGTCATTTTATTATATTTTGCAAACAACATTCCTCATAAATTTGATAATTCACTTGTATCTTTTGATTCTTCATTTGGGTTATCTTATATTTGTTGCAATATTCATATATTAGATAATATATTTTGTATGTTTTACACTCTTTATACACACCAAGAAATAAAAGAAAAAATAACAAACATTTACAATTCAATTTGTTCATTAAACACAATATATCAAATTCTTATATTCTCTTTACTTTGTGAAATATCTTTAGATTTACCATTATTTACAAAACCAAACAACTTTGATTCACAAAATATACACCCTTTTATAGCCTTATTTTGGATCATATATAAGCATGAACCTTTATACATTTCTTTTATTTCTCTGAGTATATTTACAATTTTTTCAGAAACTTTTACAATCTCAATGATGAAACAAGCAAAATACGACACAATTTCCGAATTGTTTGTCAATATTATTTTTACGATTCGATTTATTTTACATTTTATTTCTCTTTTTTTAATTTATTTATCTAAGAATTCCTTACCTGCACTTCCACCAACACCTCCAAAACAATCTGAAAAAAAACTAAAAAAACATTTACATACAATACAAGCCGCCAATAGACTAGCAATTGATCATAAAAAAAACGAAAATATTGAAAACATTATAGAAACTTCTACGCAAAAATTTACAATTTCATAAACAGTTAAAGGATGATTTTTTACAATACATATAAGCAAAAATCATGCAATCAGCAATTGAAACTTACTTGTCTTCTCGCAACAACGAACTAGCCAAGTATATTCAACAATATCAAGTTGAAACAAGTTATAACATTCAGAAAATTATTAAAAAGTACAACACTTCAAATGAAGAACCACAAAAAGGTAATATAGAAGTAGAAGCCGAAAAAGAATTTGACAAGTTGAATGTTATACAACCACAACCAAAAAAGCAAAAGAAAAATGAAAATCTTGGTGAATGTGTCTTTACAAACAGAGGAGGACAACAATGCTGTAAAAAAGGATTTGGATTAGGAGAAAATAAAAAATGGCATGGTAAGGTACTTTGTAGTGTTCATTATAATGCTTGTAGAGAAAGATGCTATCATAAAGGTTGTAACAAATTCGCACACTTATGTAAAGAACACGATCAAAACAAACCCGCTGCAGAAAAATTCGATGAAAAAATTGAAGAAAATAAAAAGAAACTTGAAGAACAAAAAGATGGTGAATTGAAGAAACTTGAAGAACAAAAAGATGGTGAATTGAAGAAACTTGAAGAACAAAAAGATGGTGAATTGAAGAAACTTGAAGAACAAAAAGAT
>Ga0163109_10000771_pt1 | contig 25555 bp, 9 predicted proteins | sample CRUFie1St13metaG_FD_108704 | JGI IMG/M metagenome (GOLD analysis project Ga0163109, IMG submission 108704) | Marine microbial communities from the Costa Rica Dome - CRUD Field 142mm St13 metaG | ecosystem: Environmental > Aquatic > Marine > Oceanic > Photic zone | place: Costa Rica: the Eastern... | reverse complement strand
TTACGAGGTTGCTACCCAATTGTGGTTCGATCAGCACCTTAAGGGAACGTATTCTATGCCAAAGACTCCAACACTAGAGGTGTCACTTCCCGAGGGCAAATCTCCCTTAGTAAGGATCTCGATTGATGAAACTAGTGAAGTGGACTCACTTGATATCTTCTACACTCAGCACGGCAAGGGAGTTGGTGAAAAATCAGATTTGGAAAATACCAAGCATCGTTTTTGGCACCACGCACCAGTTTCAATGCACGATGGGCAGCTGGAAGCTAGTCTCCAAATCTACTCGGTTGATAAGCCTCTTTGGGTCTACGCAAATGCGTCATATAAACTCGTAAATTCTGTATCAGCAGTAGGATACTACTACTCAGAATACTCTACAAAATCTTTCACCTTGTCTTCCTTAACGGAAACCGTCGCCGCGGGCGAACTACAGGATGCTGGATCTGCCACATCACTTAAAAAGTCGCTAGTGATTGAGGATTTCAAGGGTGCATGGAAAAAGGAGTGGTTCTCCTACGATCCAGACAAATGGGGAATCAAAACTAACAAACTCTACTCTAAGGTCTGGAGTCCTCCATTGAAGGGAAAGCTTTGTTTAGGGGTTCGTTCTCAATTTGAGAATAAATTAACCATTGGATTGGATCGATTTGCTACAGAACTAGCTCTACCTGGAGGGGATGCTTGGCAAGAGTTTGAGCTTACAGTAGATGATTTCAAGGATGTGGAGTTGAAGCCACTCAAAAGCTGGAGAGGAGTTAAGCAGTTACGTTTAGATCACTCTGAAAATTTAAGACCGCCTCGTAATTCAAATATGAAACCTCGTCGCTTGGGTGCAGAATGGCGCGGTGATGCCCCCGAGTTTCGTAATCTTCGCTGGAAGCAAGGCTAGTTAATCGTTGCGGGTTTGCCCGTACGTGGGTGAAAATTTCATGAACTTATTTGGAAGTGAGAATTCGAACTAATTTAGAATTTTATTACCAAAAACACAAATTTAATTTATATTTATTATGCAGTATAAACAAATCTGATAATGAAATTTATCAGGAGGTTAATACTGTATCTTAAAAATTGATAATATTTTTTTAAGGTTACATTTATATTATTATTAACAAACTTTTAAAACGCTGAATTAAATGAGGTCCATGTGGTTTTTCCTGTAAGAAGGCTTTTGAGTTATAGAGTTTACAGGTGAGTACTGATGATTCCAAAAAACAATAAAACTCTTAGATTTAAATACACCTAAAAGCATCCAAAGAACCCCTTTTGTTACACTTATTACATGCATTAATTAGGCTATTTAATTACGCAACTGTATCTTATCCATTAAGCACACTACAAAGGTATGAGGAAGCGTAAGTATGGATATGCCTATCATGACTTTGCCGAGCCATTCTAGTTGAATGCCATTAAAGTTGTATGGTACCGATAGTATATACCAAAGTCCAATCAACGCAATAATGGTCATTAGACCTGTAATCTGAAACCATCGAACTTTTGCTTTTACGTATCGACCATTTTTGAGGTAATTCCTTCCGCAACTGTCGGTCCACAGAATGCGCAAGAAATGTCTAAGACTATGCCAGAATAGAAAATAACAACCTAACGCCCAAATAGGTGGTATCAATATAAACCATAAAGATAGAGCGAAAGTCTCAATGAAATCAGTCAAAATTGCCTTATCTTCACCACGTATAATTTTGCAAAAGCATAAAGCAAAATATAACAATGATAATAATATTGGTACTAATAAAAATAAAAACTGGTTTTCTTTTATCCAATTGAGTTCAAGCTGAAACCCTCCTCCTTCTCTAACTATTGTCTCGAGAAACGAATGATAAGTTTCATTTCCACGGAAACCTGGAAGAAGAACTGGTATGCTTCCTCTAACTAGAATATGTGTAAAACTGGCTGCTTTGGAGCGTGTTAAGTAATTTGACCTGTGTAATTTAATTGAAATGAAGCGGTCTCCTTGTCCCCAATGAAAAATTGTCATTGTTATAAAAAATATAGTAGAAAAAATTGGTATATAGTGCCAAAATATTAGATATAAAAGAGCAATAGAAATGTATGCTATAATACTTGCGAACTGAATCAATACAGAGCTTTTTTTAAAAATCCCCCATAGCAGTAAATGGTCGGCTCCCCCATGGGGCATGCCTAAGATAAAAAGGCTTAAATAAAAAGGTAAAATTTGCCAAGCAATTGGCCAATCAGAACTCAGAAGTCCAAGGGCCAAAATAGGCAAAAGTAATGCCAAAGTAAAAAGATGAAGTCGTTTTGCGTAGGCAGCAGAAAGATTCTCGAACGCAGCCTCGTCAAAACAAATAGGTCTCCACTCAATTATCTTCAAGTGGTCCCCTTTCTCCAAGCTTGCCATAGTGATAAACCTTGTAGCACGAAAAGGTTGGTGGTTGCAAAAAACAAAGCCTCTTCAATAGGCAGGTTTCCAATTTCAATCCCGCTCCTCGTTTTTACATTCAAAAACCAAATCCCTTCGTAGATGGCAAAAGAATCAGCGAAACACAAATACGCTGTAAGGATAACCCAGGTAACAATCCACCTAGAAAATGTGGCCAACAGTACGCGCCCGCCAAGAGCCCATTGTATTGCAAGAGGTGGAAAAGCCCACAATAAGATCAATCCCGCATAAGTTCCTCTTTCTGCAGATAAGCAGACTACTCCCAGGATCCCGACAAAGGATGATAGTAGTATGCCAATTGGGTTAAATCCAAGTTTTCCGAAATTAACCTTACGCATGCTTAACGCAAATAGTGCTCCTGCCAGTCCAGTCTGCAGAACCATAAATCCATACTCCTCAAGTGGGACGTAGCCTAAGGTACCTAATACCGCACCTTCTGGGTAATTCCAGATACCTTTCTTGATGAGGTAATTATCCCAAGGTGAAGTGTATAGCAGTGCAATCAGGCACAAAACCAGTATCCCCGTTAATATCTCTTTGTTCAAAACACCTTGGCGTCTACCAAAGAACAAAAGCGAAACTAAAGGCAATGCCACAAATATAAGGAGAAACGCGGCATAGCTCATTATTTTAAAAACGACCTACACGCGGAAGGTATTAGAGCCAGTAGCTTATTCCAATTCGGTACGACTGCTCTTTTGGAGTGATAGGCACTTGGATTACTCCTGATTACTTTACCTATTTCACTGTACATCCGACCAGCCCAACGGACTACGATGCGGACGCGCCAAGGGAGATAAGAAATACCTTTCTCTCCGCTTTTGTATCTTTTGTCTGCCTCAGCAAGGACCCGTATTTTGACAGAGGCTACCTCATCAAGAAAATCATCAGACTCTTGAGTAAGGAAATGACTCGGATGTGGTTTGCATTTGAAAAATTCTGCCGGCAGATAGACCCTGCCGTTTTCCGCATCTTCATGCACATCACGGCATATGTTTGTGAGCTGCATTGCAATTCCGAGATCATTCGCATGCTTAATAGCCTTCTCATTGGTCACACCGAATATAGGACATGTCATCAACCCGACAGTACCAGCAACACCGTGACAATAATCTAGCAATTCATCCATATCTGTAATTGCTACGCCATCCTGCTCCCTGAGCATGGTGTTAATTAATTTAGTCAATGGTTCAGAGTGTAAACCCCACCTTGCCTGAAGAAAACGATAGTGGTCTAGTATTTCGTGTGGTTGGTGGTTTTCCCAGCATTCCATTGCGTTCTTGAGTTTCTCAAGATGTCCTTCGTCCGCCCAGTCATCGAGTGTGCGACAGACATAGTACAAGCGGAATATGGCTTCCGCTCGTTCTTTAGGAAGAACCAAGGACGCTAATGCAAAAGTCCTGCTTTTCGTGCGAAAGAGCTCCTGAAATCTAATTTTCTCAGTATCTCTCGAAGGAGGAACGAGTTTTTCGACAACTTTTGCAGAGGATACTACCCCAGGTAGACCTGCACCTGGGTGTGTTCCTGCACCGCAAAAATAGAGATCTTCCAGTTCTTCAGATTTGTTGTGGAAGCGAAACCAAGCGGACTGAGTTAAAATCGGTGCTATAGAAAACCCGCTGCCCCAGAGGGTGTTAAATCGGTCTTCGAAGTCGTCGGGCGTTACGAAAAAAGACACCTCCAAGCAATCTCCTAAACCAGGAAGTATGCTTTTTTCGAGCTGTTTTTGGATTTGAATACGGACCCGCTCACCCGCTAATTTCCAGTCAATTGATGCTTTTTTATTTGGGACTGGGGCAAGTACATAAAACGAGTCACCCTTTGAGGGAGACATCTCTGGATCTGTTGCAGCAGGACGATGTAGATAAAGACTAAGGTCATCAGAAATCACTTTTTTATCGTAAATTTCTGCTAACAATTCTTTGAAAGTATCACCCATAATTATTGTGTGATGCTTTACATTGGGGTACTTTTTATTTGTTCCAAAGTACCAAACAAACAACCCCATTGAATATGACAGCTTGTTTAAACGAGTATCAGTCCATTTGCTCCGATACTTTTCCTCTATAAGCTTGCTGTAAACTTTTGGAGGATCTGCATCAAAGGCCAGTAAGTCGCAATATGATTTGTCACCGTTAGATAAGCAAATACCGGCGGCTCTACCATCTTGGACTATAACCTCCTTCACCTGCTTTTGTAGTTCAAATTTAACCCCTACCTCTACAGCCAATTTAGCTAGGGATTGGACCAGTGCTCCGGTCCCACCCTTTGGAAACCATATTCCCCACTTACGCTCCAAATAATGAATGAGGCAATAAATCGAGGTGGTCTTCAGGGGGTTACCTCCGACAAGTAATGGATGAATACTAAAGGCTCTTCGAAGATGGTTATGCTTTAGATAACTGCCTACGAAATTATAAACGGAGAGGTAGCTCCTTAGCGACAGTAAGGCTGGTATTTGCCGGAGCATGGTCAGAAATTTATTGAATGGTTGGTCAGCGAGTTTATCAAAACCAACATTGAAGATACGTTCAGAGAATTTGATAAGTCTTCGATAGCCCTGACCTTCTCCAGAAGAAATGCGTTCAATTTCTTCTATAGTCTTCTCAATACCTTCCCCATAGTCGAGCTTTTGCCCATCTGTAAATTCAAAACGGTACCAAGGTTCTACTTTGAGAAATTCAACATAATCTTCTCTTTTTTTTCCAAACATGGTGAATAGTTCATCAAAAAGGAACGGTGCAGTAATTACTGTGGGGCCAGCATCAAATTTATGATCCTTTTTGTAGTAAACTTGCGCCCTGCCGCCAGGCATGGAATTGTTGTCGAAAACAGTTACTTCGTATCCTAAACGTCTAAGCCTTAAGGCCAATGATAACCCCCCAAACCCTGCCCCGACAACATTTGCGCATCGGTTTTGAGTAAGCTGTGGTACTTGATTCACAATACCGCCTCAGGAGACGGCTGTCAGTTGGGGGGGAACCTTGGAAAATCTTCTGCGCAGTTGTACGAAAGACAACATATCTTTTTCAACAAATCCCATTAAGCCTCTATTGATGTTGTAGATTCCTTCAACAGCGTTCGTGACTAGGCCCGTGTGGTAACTGTAAATAATCTTTTCAAAATCATTTCTATTGCCAGCGGTGGAAGACATTAAATGATAAATGTTCGGACGATCATTGACCATGTCCGAAGATTTTTTTCTTCCCTTTTTGAAACCATAAAAGTCTGCTTGATCATCACGTATTTGATATGCAACTGCAAGGCTATTGAAATGTTCTGAAAGCTGAGTAGATACCGTATTGTTCAACTCCGCGGCTGTGGCTAAACATCTAATAGGCAAGGTAATCAAGGAACCTGTTTTCAAGGTAGCAACCTCATGGTATTTATCTAGTAATCTGGATTGGTCGGATAAATCGAAGTCCAACTCGAAGTATGCTCCGTTTGTAGCATGAAGCACTGATCTTGAAATAATTGATCCCCAAGATACACGCAACGCATCACTCACCTTGGCACTTAAGGCAATTTCAAAAGCCTTAGCGATTAGTAAATCTCCTATTAAAATCGCTTTTTCTTTACCTATCTTTTTCCATATTGTGGGGTGTCCTCTGCGTTGCTCGTCGAGGTCTATTATATCGTCGTGGATCAAGCTGGCATTGTGAAGAAGTTCCGTGAATGTAGCAACCTCAGTTGCAATTTCTGCTCTTACCCCCAAAGACTTCCCTACCTCTAGGCAAAGATTACCTCGGAATTGTTGCCCTGACCAGAAGTATGAATCTTCCGCAAGTTCTCTCAACAGCTCATCTTGAAAAAAACAGTCCCTGAGTCGCCAGTTCAGACGACTCAGGGTGCTATGTTCCACAGTCATTTTAAACTGTTAAAGAGGCTAGTTTTTTGATTCGCCTTCGGACGTTGCTGCAACCCAGATAGCGAGACCAAACGCAACTTTGTTAACAAGATCTGCAAGGTTGTATACTATATTCACTGTGCCTTCATCTGTCCCACCCCCTAAGTAACCTAGGTAATAGCCTAGTGGGTATATCGACCAACCGAAAGTCACTATGGCGCGGATAGTAACAAATGCGCGCTGACTCGAAGCGTTTCCGCTAGATTTGTTTACCTTTGACGCTTCACCCTTGAAGATCTCGTATATTATATACAACCAACCAAGCATGCCTATCACGAAACCAGACACCCTGTAAGCTTCATTCAACTCACCAGCATAACCACCAATTAGCATGATCAGCGAGGATGTGAGTAATTTCCAAAATAAAGTCGGTCGAACTACCGTAACCGCTGCGAGGATTATGTAGAACTCAACTATTTGAAGCGGTACTGTTATGAGCCAATCGATGTACCTGTACACAGTGGGACCTGTCCCAGTCGTGACCCATACATCCCTCATGTACAGATAATGCCAAAAGGCTACGCCAGTAACTAGACCAGCTATCGTAAGTGAGGTCTTCCATTTGCCGTTAGCTCGATCTCTCTCAACGAAAAAGAACACAGTGGCAGCAAGCATCATAGCGGTTGCTAGCCAAAAGCTTATGCCTACAAAATCACCCGAGTCTAGATTGTGCGTGAGGACTTCCTCATGCGACCCGTTTTCGTGGGCGTGGTTTTGATGGTTGTCTGCAAAGACCCACACTGGCGATATTGCAAAGATTGTTAAAATAATTAATTTTGTAATTTTCACTTTTTGTGACTGTAGGTAGATTTGTAATTTATGAGTTCTTCGAGTTGATAAAACTCGTTTTCGTGAAACATTTATACGTTATCTGCCCAGTTTTGGTCCACTCCATGAGGTATTCTTTTTGCTCCGTGAGGGATTTTTGAAGATTTTCAGGTACTTCAGAATAGCCAACAGTCCTCAGAAAATCTGCTGAATGCATTAATTCAAAAATTTTTATGGTAAATTAAAACACCTGACCAATTTACCTACTCTCGGAGTAAATTCCATTACTTCCAAGATCTGTTTCTGAACATCAATCCCTGGTGCAGTTTCAATTAGCTCTAGGCCGGAATTTGTGAGTCGGAATACAGCACGTTCGGTTACGTAGATTACATCTTGCTCCTTCATTAGTGCTTGTTCTGCACTAAAGGAAACTTGACCTGCTCTCTGGACAAATTTTTGAATACTACCTTCTTGTTCGATGTGTAGTTTTCCGCCTTCAATTCTGGTTCTAAGCCCTCCAGTTGTAAATGTTCCGCAAAAGACCAATCTCTTTGCATTTTGTGAAATGTTAACGAAACCGCCAACACCAGCAAGACGATCCCCGAAGTTCGAAACGTTGACATTTCCACACGCATCGATTTCGGCAGCACCTAATGCTGAGAAATCAAGACCTCCGCCATCATAGAAATCGAATTGTGCTGGGGCGTCGATGATTGCCTCAGGGTTTCTGGAAGCACCAAAATCTAGTCCGCCTAGTGGGATGCCACCAACAGGACCACTTTCGATAGTCAGGGTGATTGAACCAAGCAAACTCCGCTTTGCGGCTTGGACTGCAATTTCTTCAGGAAGCCCAATGCCTAAATTTGCTATTTGGCCAGAACGGAGTTCATCGCATGCACGATGAGCAATGATTTGCCGAGTTACGTCATCACTTGGTTGAGGTGAGGGAGCAGCAGATTTTGAGTAGTTGTAGAGACTTGAATCGTTGGCGTGACCTAGGGTGGTTGTGTGATCAGCAGCATCTGCGATTACAATGTGGTCCACGAGGTGACCTGGCACTGCGACATGATGTGGTGGAATCGGGGTCTCACTAAAGCGTTTTACTTGTGCTATGACAATCCCGGCGTGATTTCGCACACACTGAGCTATCGGTAGGATTTCTCCTGAAACAGCCTCTTCGCAAACAGAAAGATTACCGTTGAGGTCAGTTTCGGTAGCGCGGATAAGTCCTACATTGATAGGGAATGGCTTGTAGCGGAGCCAAGTTTTATCATCGATTTTGATTCTTTCAACGAGGGCCTCAGTTGTGCTCGCATTCAATCGGCCGCCTTGGTTGATCGGGTCGATGAAGGTATTTAGGCCAACATGTGTGATGCAACCGGGTCTGCCAGCGGCAATATCGCGGAGTAGCTGGCAGAGGACTCCCTGTGGCAGATTGTAGGCTTCAATACAATTGTCGATAGCAAGCTTGGCAACCTTGGGCATAAGTCCCCAGTGACCTGCGATGACTCGTTTAAGAAGGCCCTCGTGTGCTAGGTGATTTAGTCCGCGGTTGGCCCCATCGCCTTGGGCTGCGCAGTTTACAAGGGTTAATCCATTCGGTGATCCACTTGAAAGATAGCGACGCCCGAGTTGTGCAGTGAGTGCTTCTGGATGTTGAGCACCTAGAATGCCGCTGGTTGCAAGAGTCGCACCATCAGGAATGAGACGAACTGCTTCTTCGGCAGAGATGGGCTGGATAGACACAATAACAGACAGACTTATTCCATGAGGCAGTTCAGGCGTTGCCCCTTGTTTGTGAACTCAGAACTTTGGAGCCTTCCATTTAGGGATGCCCGTTTCCTTAATCTGTCTATTGTAAAGCACGTGGTAGGGGCGAGTGGGAGACATGGGAGCGGTTTCGTTAACCATTAGTGGCCGCGCCTCTTTCCAGAACATGTTATAGGCGGTACGGAGTTCCTTCACAACTTGAGGATTCTCAGCCGCAATATTGTGCGTTTGCCCTGGATCCTTAACCATGTCATATAGGTTGTTTTCTACCAACCGGTAACGCTGATTACGTACCGCAAAGGCTTTCCATTGGTGCTTGTTCGGCTCTGATCCTGTCTTCCATCTTGCTTTCTGAGTGAATAGATAACGGTCTTTCCAGGCTGCTTCCGGGTCTTTTAGAAGTGGCACTAGGCTACGACCTTCAATCTGTTTGTTCGGGAGCTTATCGATACCTGCAATATCCGCAAAAGTAGGAAGGATATCGATATGAGCTGCAATTTTTTCAACTTCATTGCCGGGCTTCAGGACACCGTCCCAGCGCATCAAAAAGGGAACTCGTACTCCTCCTTCATCCGATGAGCCTTTGTGGCCTTTCATCTCGGAGTTATAATGAACAAGGGGTTGGCCTTTTTTTGATGTTCCTAGTTTGCCCCGACCAGCACCAGCAGCAGTCATTCCATTATCAGACATGAATATTAGGACGGTGTTTTCGTAGAGTCCCCACTCCTCTAGCTTGGCCATAAGCCTGCCCATGTTCTCATCAATATTCTCAATCATTCCGTAGAATCCTGCATTCCTATCGTTGAAGCCTAGATCGGTGAAATGCTTTGTGTTTTTGGGAGGCGCAATAAAAGGGCCATGAGGAGCGTTGGTGGTTATGTAGGCAAAGAAGGGTTGGTTCTTCTCTTTAACTCGGTGTATCCATCCTAGAGCTGCCGAAAAAAATAGGTCAGTACAGTAACCCTCTGTCTTAACAAACGTGCCGTTATGTCGGATTGTCGGGTTGAAATACCTGTTGCCGGGAGAATCTGCGCACGAGCATTTGTAAGCCTGTCCAATTCCACCGGCACCATGAATGAAAACCTCGTCAAATCCGCGCTTGTGCGGCTGGTAGGGCTCCTCGTCTCCTAAATGCCATTTTCCAAAAATACCTGAGGTGTATCCAACTTTTGCTAGCACTTGAGGCAATATGGTTGCGTCTAGGGTCATCCGCTCACGTTCAAGTATCGTGTGAGTTACACCATTTTTGAGAGGGTGGCGGCCTGTCATAATTGCAGCACGGGTAGGGGAGCAAGTCGGGCTTACCAAGAAACGATCAAATCGGGTGCTGGTATCGTAGAGTTCGTCAAGATTTGGAGTCCTTATCCAGGGGTGGCCATGCCTTCCAATCGGTCCATGACCTTGGTCATCAGTGATGACGAGTATGAAGTTGGGTTTTTTATCAAAAGCTGGCTTTGCACTGCTGATTGAGACCAATGCCAGAAGATACGATGTGAACAATGTGATGTTTAGAAGCTTTAGCATTTTCATTTCCTAAACCCACCCCTATAAACAATTCGGAGATTGCCAAGCGTAACCCTAACCTACAAAAAATTCCCAACCTGAGCATTTCAGGCTATAATTCTCTGTACATTGTGCATTAGAACCAGAACTCAGAAACCCAAAACCCCAATTATGAAAAAAGTATTCGCATTCTTCGTTGCAGCATTGTTTGCCGCTAACCTTTTCGCTGGTGAGTACCCTGATGTTAGCATCAAGGAGCTTAAGAAGGCTATCGACGGTAAGAAGGTTGTCCTTCTCGACGTTAATGGCACCAACCGCTTTGCAAAGGGTCATATCCCTGGCGCACATGATTTTTCTAAAGTTGGCAAGGACCTCGCTAAGGTTCTTCCCAAGGACAAGGACACTCTCGTTGTTGCATACTGTGGTGGTCCTCGTTGCAGTGCATACAAACGCGCCGCTGGAGCCGCCGCAAAGCTTGGCTACACTAACGTAAAGCACCTCTCCGCTGGAATTTCTGGTTGGCTAAAGGCCGGCGAAAAAGCTGAGAAGGCTGCAAAGAAAAAAGGCTGATTGGAGCTTATCCAAATTTCTTCATTTTACTCTAAGACGGGTGCTCTGAAATGGGCATCCGTCTTTTTGTTAACCACCTGTAATGCCTAGATTATTTCAACAGGGTGACCATTGCCTTTCCTAATCCTTCACCAATGTGATAGTAGGTTTCGGCATTGTTGTTCCAATGATACCCTTGCCCTCCGGGTGAGTCCTCTCGAGGGCGGAAATAGCCTCGGGTTTCTACGCTAGCTACAGTCCCCTTAAACTCCTTCAGTTTAGCTACTGCATGTTGTGCTTTGATGATCCCTAAGCGTCTATCAATCTTCTGATTCCATCCACCAAACCCGCTCACTGCGATGGCCACAGGTAAATTTGGTGTGTTCCATTCTTTACGTAGATCCTTTATCAGGTTGGTTAGGTTCGTTTCGTATTCGGCTACAGTAACATGCGAAAGACCGTCATTCCATCCTTGGTGCCAGACGAAACCAGCGATTTCGTAGTCTTTGTTCCGGAAATCAGGCGCGTATGCATCTAGGTTCTCAAGTGTCTCAGAAACCTCCGAAAGCATGAGGCGGTAAAAGTGTCCAATGGGCTTTATTACATCTTCCAAGGTTGCATTTGGATTCTTGCCGCGTGCCCCATTGAGCCACTTCTCGAGAGTTTCTTTAGCAGGCATGCCCGAACTAGGTGGACGAAAGTCAGTGTATAAGCTTTTACCTCCCCAGCAGGTTTTAATTAGTAGCACAGGTTCCTCAAGAGCATCACCCACCACGGTGCCGAAACCTAATTCCGGACCAATTGAAGATGAGCGAAAACCAAAGCCCGGCTTAAGGGGCCCTTTGCGACTTCCATAGCGTACAAACACATCTTTACGTTCTATCCAACAGTCGTCTTGTAACAGATGTCCGAACTTCTGGGGGTTGCTTTTGGAGAGGTACTCCAATGTGCCCTTGCCGTCATTACCGCTGTTAGGATGGATTTGAATGACACCAGCACCTTCCATGTTGGATTGTCCTGCCATGACAAAGATCTTCAACTTTGCTGCATGTATTGTCGAAAAAGTTAATGCAAATGTAACGTAAACTATGGTTCTATAGAATTTCATCCTTAAAATTTGATGACTTAGATTTGTCCCAGACAAGATGACTTTTGATTTAAGAAAAAGTCCAGACTAACCATCTCAGTGCACCTGTGAGGTAACTGCAAAAAATCTCCCTATTAAACTTACTTGCAGTCGCGTGCGCCATCACGTAATGTTGTTCGTTCCTTCATTCCTCCTGTATGTCTCTACCAATTGCTAACTGGCCTCAGTTGACCAGATATGCTCTTGGCATTTTGTTTGCCTCTAGCCTCAGTGCACAGATACGTCCAAATGTACGTCCGGATGACCTTGTCCTGTGGTTTGACTTTGCAGAGTTGGATGGTTCAACAGTAAACGACCTTTCGGCGAATGGTTTAGATGGTAAGACTTCTGGAGGACCTGTTCTTGTAGACGCTCCTTTTGGTAAGGCGCTTGAGTTTGATGGCAATGGTGACAAGGTGACTGTGGAGTACGATCCTTCGATGGATGTCTCTGCCTACTCCGTCACTCTATGGCTGAAATCTGTCAAAGGTAACGAGGGTTGGGCAGGCGTTTTTGGTCGACCTGGACGACATTACAATTTTTGGGCAGGAGATTCCAACCGCGATGCTTGGTTTATCCACCACCGTTACAAGGATGGTAGTAATGGTAATGCTGGTGCAGGTGATTATCGTTCCTTGTCACATGGCGATTGGGTGCATGTAGGACTGACTAATGACGGTAACTCAACTTCTGCAACCTACGTCAATGGAGAGCTCAAAGCCACTGGTGTGGTCAGTAATCTGACTTACTCGAAAAACGATCTCTACATTGGCGCCAACAACGACAACGGAACTGGTTCGTGGTTCGAAGGGTTTATTGACGATGTACGGTTGTACAAGGTTGCTCTTAATGCCGAAGAGGTAGCGCTTGCTTACAATAACGGAGAGGGTGACTTCAATAACCTCCCGGTCGTAACTTCGGTAGGCGAGTCTTTGGTTAGAATCCCATTAAGTGGAGCATACGAAGAGCAGGGCGCCACTGCACAAGATCAAGAGGATGGTAATATAACGGAAATTACACGAACCATTTACCAGCCTGCCACAAAGATTGATAGCAATCTCGCCGCATGGTGGAAGTTGGATGAGTACTCAGGCGCCGAGGTAAACGACTCTGTGCTGCCGGGTACGGTTGGGGTACTCAAAGGCGACCCTCAGCGTATGACTGGTCAATTAGGCTGGGGGCTCGAGGTCGACGGCGATGATTATGTTCAGGCTGAGGACTTTGATGGCTTGAAGAATACTAACTCTGGAACGATTGCCTTTTGGATGTGCCCAACTGGTGGTAATTATGTGTTTTGGGCGGACGGTTTAGCATTAATTGAGCGTCAGGGTACTAAACTTCGCATGCGTTGGAATCTGGAAGGTGACTGGCGCAACTCCCATGTTACGCAGCCCAACTCATTGCCTGATGGTGAGTGGAGTCACTGGATTTTCAGCTTCAACGATGGGGTAACTACCCTCTACAAGGATGGTCTGTCGGTCTTCACAGGTAATGACGACCAGAAGTCTTTTAGTGATCGGGTCGTGGATGTTAAGTTCGGTTGGCGCGATGGATACGCAGGTTTTCAAGGGCGTGTAGATGACCTGCGTATCTACAAGGTCGCTCTAGATGATGCCGCTGCTTTGCTTGCTTATCAGGGGAGCGGCAGGTTGATTGCAGAGACCGTCGACACCTCTGTCCTTGGTGACTGGACTGTTAATTATTTGGCTACCGACTCAGCTGGCGCTTCAGCGGAGGCGAAACGCACGGTCCGCATTTTCGATCCAGTTGCCCCGGTCATAACACTTAATGGCGAAGCTTTCATTCAACATCAAGTACTCACCGAGTACAATGATGTCGGAGCAACGGTTGCCGATGCGGATGGCAATTCTCTAGACTCCACAGGTATCAAGGTAGTCGGTATTGTGGACGGAGGTGCAGATGGCACATACATACTAGCTTACAATTTTACTGATGCAGAGGGTCGGTCCGCTGAGACAGTCTTCCGGACGATTACTGTTGCTGATAACGTGCCTCCAGTTCTTACACTCCATGGCAAGTCAGAGGTTCGCCATCTTCTCGGTAATCCGTATGTTGACGCGGGTGCTTCTGCTGAGGATGCTGTTGATGGTGTCATCTTTGCGGATAGTTCCCTCTATGAATGGGATAAACTTCATGCTAGAGGCTACATGCTGGCCAGTCGTCCAGATAGCCTGATGATTCTGGATGACAACGGTGGTTTGCTAGAAGCTAAGCCTGCAGGAGAAAATACTTTTGAGCGAAGAATGGAAGTCAACGGGGATGCCGCATTCAATGCGTTGGGTACAGGGATCACTATCAACGATAACTTCCAGAACCTTTTTACTGGAGTTTTTCGTGCTGGAATAGCCGGCACTTATGAATTTGGAATGCCTTGGCCAGATGATCTTGGATCCTTTTGGCTCGATTTGGATCAGGATGGTGTCTTCGAACTCGATGGCACTAATGGTTCTGAATGGATCGATGGTAGTATCCGGTTCGGATATGGTCAGGTTCAGCTACAACCTGGTGTGTACAAAGTTGCTATTGCTCATATGGAATCCTCTCTCGGTAGTCGCATCAGTGCAGAATTTGGATTGCCGGGGGTTGTTACTCCTTTGGGTAACACCGAAACATTTGATCCCGTAGAAGTACTGCAAGTTCGCTTTGTGGTCGACAAGGTGAATCAACACCAGCCTTGCATCGATGAACTTGAAATTTTTTCTGGAGGAAAGAACGTTGCTTTGGCGAGTTTAGGTTCGGTAGCAACAGCCAGTTCGTCCGCAAACGATGCGACTCATAACCTGAACAAAATCAACGACGGGTTATACGGAAACAGTTTCAGTTGGCGCGCTCATACCTCCAGCGCTTGGGTGCAGATTGATCTTCCCCATTTGATGACCATTGACCGCATCGTTTGGTCTAGAGATCGGATTGGCCGCAACGGAGACCGTCTACCTACGGATTACCGCATCGATGTTATGACTGAAGAAGGTGGACAATGGGTTACCATTGTAGAGCACAAGGACCGCTCCGTTCGTGAAATTATTCATCCTGGAGCAGTGAGCCAGAAGGGAATGTGGGGAATCGAAAAGCCAATGGCTTTGGACAAGACGGGTTCGTATGAAATTACCTACCGTGCTGTAGATGCTGCTGGAAACGAGACTACAGCCAAGCGGACTATTGTTGTAGTAGACTCGATAGACCTGCCTGTCATCACACTCCTGGGTGAACCTCGCATGGAAGTTTCAATCCGTTCTGAATTCACCGAACCCGGTTACACGGTCAACAGTGCATTCAATGAGGACTTGAATGCTAATGATGTAGAGGTTACTGGCACTGTGGATACCTCCACGTTGGGAGAGCATATTCTCACTTACGAATTCGTTGATGCAGATGGTATTCCTGCCGAGGTCGTTCATCGTACGGTTGTTGTTGTCGATCGAGAGGCGCCTATTTTGACCCTTCTTGGGGATTCCGAGATTTCGTTGAAGTTAGGCGAAAACTTCAATGATCCTGGTGTGGCAGTATCCGACGACTCTGGCGCTGTGTTGACTGCCTACAGCAATCTAGGCTTTCCCAGAGAGGGTTTGGTTCTGCACTTGGATGCGAGCCGACTAAATCTATCCGATGGAGAGGCCTTTACAGAATGGCCCGATCTTTCTGGTCAATTTAATGATGCCAGCGCTTTTGCTGGAGAGCCTACTTTAGCGCTAAAAGCTCTCAACGGACGCCCTGCTGTTCAGATTGATGGGCAGGATCTTATTCGAACGCAAAAATCCTTCAATAACCGTTACTCTATCTTTTCGGTATCCCGCCTTTCAGGTAGTAGTAATGAGCGACTCATTTCTTCTGCCACTAATAATTGGATTCTCGGCTATCACAGAGGCTATGAGGACCGTATGCATGCTGATCAATGGGTCTACATGTCCGACGTTACGGCTACAAAGAATCCACACCTCTACTCTGCTATTAGCCTCGGTGACCATAATACAAGATTCTACGCTGACACCCGTGAGAAGGTACAGTACTCTTCTCGTAATGGTCAGATCGGGCAACTACAGTTTGGCGGCTATCAGAATGGGTCTCAACCCGGTTGGGGTTTTATTGCAGAAGTACTAGTCTATGACCACGGGGTAAATACTGATGTTCGCAACAGCGTCGAAACCTATCTTAATGCGAAGTATGGACTTAATGGACTAGACGCTCCAGCGCCTGATCTCACGACTCCTGGCACATACAATCTACTCTATGCAGCGCGCGACGCCAGTGGGAATCTAGGCACAACTTCGAGAAAAATTATCATAAGACCTGATACTGATCGTCCTGTAGTTGTCCTCAATGGTGATATATTGATTCAGCATGAGGCTGGTACGGAGTTCACAGATCCTGGAGCTAAAGCCACTGATTCCGAAGGAAATGTGTTAGAGTCAAACCTCCTAGGTAAGGTAAGTTTTCCAGAGGACGGTAGCCAGACAGGTGATTTCACCCTTACCTACGAATACACTGATGCTGACGGCTTAATTGCAGAACCCGTTTTTAGATCAGTTTCAGTTTTAGATACCACGCCTCCTGTCATTACCTTAAACGGTGAACCGGTGATTCATGTTAAGGTCGGGGATACGCTGGAGCATTCTAGGGCTACCGCTACTGACCTTGTTGACGGTGAAGTTCTCGTAGCTGATGATCTTGGTTTCCCCAAGACTGGCCTCATTCTTGACCTCAATGCGGCCAGTTTGAAGAATTCTCTCAATAATGGAGACAAATTGACTGATGCCTGGCCCGATTCTTCCGGTTTTGGAAATCATATGTCGCATCATGACGGTCCTGGTCCGGATTGGATTGAAGACGGTCTCAATGGGGAGCCAGTATTACGCTTTAACGGCGACACTTACATGTGGAACAGTCGTAACTTCGACAACCTTACCAATGGTTATACCCTGTTTACCATATCTCGCTACTCTGGAGAGCGTATGGGCCGTATTTTTTCATCTCGGAGTCGTAACTGGCTTTTCGGATACCACGGCGGATACACTGCTGCCTGGTATGCCGAAGGTTGGATCGTAAATACAGACAATGATCAGAGCCAAGCATGGCATTTACATTCTGGAACAATGGGTAACCAATCTGACCCCGAGGGCTCTTTTTGGAAGGATGGTGTTCAGAAGGTTTTTGGTGGTCGAGGGTCGAACAACAGTAATTTCAAGCCAGGTCTCTTCGCAATTGGTGGTTGGCGAAACAAGGGAGAACAGCCCTCGCATGCAGAGGTGGCTCGCATTCTACTGTTTGATCGTGTTTTGCCCGAAGAAGATCGCCAGCTAGTCGAACTTTTTCTAAATGCCAAATACAGTCTTAACGGATTGACACCGGATGATCACATTATCGGCCTTGATAGTAGTAAGCCAGGAACATTCGTGATCCGCTACACTGCCTCAGATTCTAGCGGTAACCGCTCTGTTGCCACTCGCACTATCCACGTAGTTGAAAACATTGATCTTCCAGTGCTGACCTTGAAGGGGGAAGCTGAGGTCACCCTCTCCGTGCATGATAATTTTCAAGAACCCGGAGTAGTTATTACTGATCCCGCTGGTTCAGATCCAAACGCACTCACGATTCAAGGTGACATCGATAGTTCAAAAGTGGGTGAGTACCTGCTTACCTACAGCTACACCTCAGGTGGGCGTATTGCTGAACCAGTCGTTCGCAAGGTTCGCGTTATAGATGATAAACCGCCTATTTTCACCTTCGCTGGTGGGGACACGATCAAGCTTTTCATCGGACAAGACTTTGAAGAGCCCGGAGTTACTGTCTCCGATAATGCAGACGATGAAATCGAATACTCTACCATGCCTGAGGGCGCAGCGGTGTACTATTCTTTCAATGATGCTGATGCAGCTGGATTAGACAGCTCTGGCAACCATGCCAACGCCACTCTCATGGCGGGTGCGATGGCTGGTGGACCCGGACGCTATGGTCATGGACTTCATATTCCACAACTACCAAGTGCTTGTCTCGACTTAGGTGGCAATGAGGTTGATCTTGCTGAGGAGTGGACGATCGCGGTGTGGTTCAAAAACCTGTACGGAGCGGGCAAGTGGAAGACTCTGACCCGTGGCAGTTCTCGTGACCATCAGCTTATCGTTCATGTAGACAATAACCAATTAGGGACCTTCGTTAATGGTCGTGGAGACTGGCGTGGTTCAAGTTTTTACATTCGTCCTAGCCAGACTGCTGAATGGTCACACATTGCCGCTGTGGGTCAGGGAGACCGAACCTACTTCTACAAAGACGGTGCCTACGCCACCTCCTCAGATCGTAAAAGTACTACCGAGGTTACCAAGGTCGGTAACTGGGGTGCTGACCAGCATTTCGCCGAGTATCTGGATGAGTTTTATGTCTTTAAGCGTGCTCTTTCTGAAGAGGAACTCAAGGGCCTTCCCTTCAGTAATACTAAGATCGATACCACCTCTCCAGGTAGTTGGCAAACTGCTTATTTTGCAACAGATAGCTCAGGTAATTCTGACGTAGCTCTTCGTACCATTATCGTGGAACCTGATCCTGAAGCTGGAATCATGACTCTGGTTGGAGACGCTGAAATTACCCACGAGGCTGGAGCTCCATACGAGGATGCTGGTGTCACCCTTACAACGGGAAGCGGCCAGACTTTGCCTACTGCATTTGTCCAAATTGCCGGAGTGCCAGATGGATCTACTCTAGGTACGTACTCCATTACCTATAATTACACCAGTACCAGCGGAACCAAGGCTGTCGAGATCTCGCGAACCGTGCATGTCGTCGACACGACACCTCCTGTTATCACTTTGGTCGGTGGTCCTATCATTCACAAGAAAGGCTCTGAGTTTTCAGATCCAGGAGCACGCGCCATAGATGCTTTGGACGGGGAAGTGCGAGTTATCCGTGCTGGAGTGATCCCCAACGAGGGACTTGTCTTGCACTTGGACGCTGGCCAAATTGAAGGTCTTGAAGAGGGTTCCGTGGTTAACAGTTGGTCTGATTTATCCCCCGCCGGAAATGATGCAGACAACGTTAAGGACAACCCGACTTGGCATGCTGATGTTGTTGGAGGACGCCCCGTCGTTCGCTTTGATGGAGGTGACCTTCTCTGGACAACAACGGACTTCAGCACCACGAAGGAATATTCCATAATTTCAGTAGCTCGTTACACCGGGGGTGATAGCGAACGTGTCATCTCATCTAGAGGGATGAACTGGTTGTTCGGTTTTCATGGAAACACTTATCGGCGTTGGTATGCAAACGGATGGATATGGAATCAGGGCGGTTCGGACACAAGTTGGCACCTCCATGCTGGTAGTATCGGCGAGGATGCACTTGGGACTTTCTGGATCGATCGTGAGCTCATCTGTTCAGATAAATCTGGAGCCAATCCTGGCAGTTTCAGTCCTGGTGTTATTCAGCTTGGCGGGTATAACGATAACAACGAACTCTCCAGATGCGAAGTGGCAGAGCTTCTTTTCTATGATCGTAAGCTCTCAGAAATCGAACTGATCGCCGTGCAAAGCCTTCTTGATGGCAAGTATGGTCTAGACTTTGGTGAGATCACGACTGCTACAGCCTTGGATGTTAACACACCGGGCATCTACACTCTGGAATACATCACCGCAGACAAAGCCGGTAACACTTCCACTGCTTCTCGCAAGGTAGTCGTGGAGGAGGGTAGTACGTTGCCGGTCATTACTCTCAAGGGAGATGTGGAACTGACTTTAGAGGCTGGCTCCACTTTCGAAGATCCTGGAGTTATTGTAACTGATGCTGGCGGTAATACCCTAGACGCTTCTGATGTTAACACATCTGGTCAGGTTGATACCTCGCGCCCCGGCATTTATAACCTGACCTATGACTTTATTTCAGCTGAGCGCCAGCGTGCAATATCCGTACAACGAAAAGTTACCGTAGTCGACACGGTTGCACCATCCATCAATTTGGTTGGAGGGGAGACGGTCCGAATTCCTATCGGAGGTGAGTTTATCGATCCCGGAGCTTCTGCCATCGATCTTGCAGATGGTTCTGTCGAGGTACTAACTTCACTTATTCAAAAAAACCGCATTCTCCACAGGGGGTTTCAGCAAGGTTGGAACGACTTGCATCTTTATTTCCAAGGTAATGGCGGTCTATTCCAAGACCAGCCTTCTGGTCAGAATTATCTCGACGGTCCATTATACTTTGAAGGTGACGCCTCTTTTCGTGCCGCTGGTGTAGGTATTGAACGCAATGACCAGTGGCAGAACCTTTTCACTTCTACTTTTAACGCGCGGGTCGACGGCAAGTACGAGTTCGCTATCACTGGGCGTGATGACTGGGCCACCTTCTGGGTCGATTTAGATCAAGATGGCACTTTCGAACGCAATGGAGACTTCGGATCTGAATGGATGAACAATGGAGTCATCGAAGGTGGTAGCATCGTCCATCTTAGAAAAGGGTACTATAAGGTTGCTATCGGTCAGATGGAAGGTGGCGGTGGTTCAAGAATTCGTGCCAGTTTTCGTACGCCAGAAGGTGCTGGTCCAGCACTTATGGCGACCATTGATCCTACCGATCCCTCACAAGATGGGCTCTGGGTCGAGGTAACCGAACTTAATCTATCCCAAGCTGGAGAGCACTCTATCGAATACACTGCTACCGATGAAGCAGGTAACCAGGCCAAGGCAGTACGGACCCTTATAGTCGAGAGTGTCAAGGGTGCTCCCGCTATCTATCTTGAGGGTAAGCGCGCCATCACCCTTGCTGCAGGTGCCGAGTGGAAGGATCCTGGAGCCACTGTCGAGGACAAGGATGGTAATGTATTGGACGCTAGTTCAATAGTTACTTCAGGAACTGTTGATTCCACGGTTCCAGGCACTTACACGCTTAAGTATAATTTTGTTGACGGCGATGGTATTGCTGCAATTACGGTTCTTCGTCGAGTTCTCGTCACTGACGTTCTACCACCGGTGCTAACCCTTGCAGGCGAGGCTGAAATGACCGTTCACCTCGGTTCAAAATGGACAGACCCTGGAGCTACCGCCACCGACAACGTCGATGGTGCCATCCCCATCATGACCTCCGGCATCTATCCCGACAGAGGTTTGGTCCTTCACCTCGACGCTTCACGTATTCCCCTGGCTAAAGAGGGTGACCCTATCTCGCTTTGGCGTGATATATCCGGTCAGGGTAATCATCTCGATAATAACATCGGCACAGGTCGATACGTTGCCAGCGATACGGGAGGCTTACCTGCCGTTCAGTTTGATGGTCAAACCTTTCTTGCCACCACCACATCTTTTGGTCGGCGCTACACGGTTGCTTCAGTCGCACGTTACGATGGCAATCACAACCATCGACTTATTGCCTCTCGAACTCACAACTGGATTTTTGGTTATCACAACATCCATGTAAACTGCTTTCATCCTGCAGGTTGGGTGGCCGGACCAGATCTCTGGCAACCTGCTGACACCAAGCCTCACCTTAATATCGGCACTGCCAGTGGTGGGCGCTGTCAATTCTGGGGTGATGGTGTGGACCTCACTTTTATTCCTAATCGTACTGGTGATATTGGCCAGTTTCAGCTCGGTGGTTGGCAAACTACTCGTGAAGCTGCAAGTGGCTTGGTTTCTGAAGTTCTCATTTACGATCGAGTCCTCTCTTATGGCGAAATCGATGCTCTCCAATACTACCTCAATAATAAATATGGCCTTCAGGACGATGCACCCGTTCGGGGTCCGGTTGACACTTCCTCTTTGGGTGACTTTGAAATTCGCTATGCTGTTGTGGACTCATCTGGTAATCGCGTAACCAAAACGCGTACTGTCCAAGTTATTCCCGCGCCCGGTTCTCCTGAAATCAATTTGCTTGGGGATCCTGTTGTTCAGCATGAAGCTGGAATCCCTTACCAGGATGCAGGTGCTGCTTTGATCGATGGAGATGGCAACACTCTTGATCCTTCCCTAATCGAGGTAGTTGGTACACCAAGTGGTAATGAGTCTGGTGAGTACATCATAACCTACAACTTTCAGGATTCACAGGGTCGTCCGGCTGTTGAAAGGATTCGGGTTGTCTCGGTTGTTGATACTACACCGCCTGCTATTACATTGCTCGGTGATGCTGTCATTAAAGTCGAAAAAGACGCACTTGTTGAGGATCCTGGTGCTACCGCTTCTGATCTCGTTGATGGTGAATTCACTCTTCCTAATCCATTGAAATATACCGCTGGTGCTTTGGACGTGGTGGGTTTTATGAATCAATCCAACGATGCCCTGATGAACATCGATGGAAACCAAGGGTTGTTGGCTACAGACCCCGTAGGTGAATCCACAATTTATTCTGGTACACTTGAGCTATTCAATGATGGACAGTTTCGAGCTGTTGCACCTTCCATCAATCGTAACGACCAGTATCAAGTCCTCTTCAGGGGCTTTTTCAATGCGCCTACAGACGGTCAGTATGAATTTGGTAATGGCGACATTGATGACCGAATGGCCTTCTGGGTGGATCTCGATCAAGACGGTATCTTCGAGGCTACTGGCGACTTGGGTTCTGAATCCTTTGTTTCCAACTGGCGTAATGGATATCGTAAGGTAATTCTTTCTAAGGGGCTTTACCCAGTGGCAATTCTCTTTATGGAATATACCAGTGGTGCTCGGTTTCAGCCTTCAGTCCAGTTGCCCGGTGGTTTGCGCTCCGTCATCCATCCTGCAGAACAGGGTAGACTTTGGCTAGCCTCTCCCTCGATTAGTATCGATACTAGCACACATGGTACTTATAGCTACGACTACGTTGTGTCTGATCAGGCAGGCAACGAAGCACGGGCCACTCGCACGGTTGTTGTTGTGGAGGATGCCAGCTTACCTTTTATCGCCATCGAGGGTGGTTTTGAGGTTCATCATGAGGCAGGAAGTGCTTTCTCTGACCCAGGAGCCAAGGTTACTGACATGGGCGGTAATGTGCTAGAAGCTGATCTGAAAGGCGAGGGGACTGTCGATATCAACACTCCAGGCGAGTATACACTTGCCTACAATTACTCCGACGGTGTCGGAAGGGCTGCTTCTGAAGTGGTTCGTACAGTTATCGTGGCGGATACCTCAGCGCCCTCAATCACATTAAAAGCGCACCCACAAGGAGGAATTGAGAAGGTGACACTTATTGTTGGCCAGATCTGGGAGGATCCCGCTGCAACTGTCACGGACTCCTTTGACAGTGATGCATCTCTAGTATCCAGACCTAAAGATGCCGTAGCCTACTATTCATTCGACGATACTCAGGAACCTAGTAAAGATACATCTGAGGGTGGCCAGTTCCCAGGACGATTTATTGATGGTGCCCGTTGGAGCACTGATGGACGGTCCGGTGGTAGTCTGCATATCCCAACAGCTAGTGCAAACGCTCGGATGGAAATTGGTCCCGTCGACATTGGTGATGCTTGGACTGCAGTTGCCTGGTTCAAGAAGTTATATGCTTCCAATTGGAGAACTCTTTTCAGGGGACAGGCAAATGACCACCAGATTATCATTGAAAATGGTCAGACAAACCTCGGCCTTTACGATAGTGCTGGCGGCAAGGGTTTTCAGGGTACTGGCTTTCACATGGCTGCCAGTAACTACACAGGTTGGCATCACATTGCTGCGGTAGGTAAGGATGAACAGACTCTATTCTACGTGGATGGTGATTATGTCGGTAAGGTTGATATCCAGAGCAAGACTGACATCTGGCGCGTTGGTGCATGGCCCGGTCAGCGTTTTGCTGAGTATCTTGATGATGTTTATGTCTTCCAGCGGGCCTTAAGCGCTGGTGAGGTTGTAGCCCTAATGAGTGCATCCAACAGTACACAAGTAGACACTTCAGTTCCTGGAGAATACAAGGTTTACTATCATGCTATGGATGCTGCCGGGAATGTAACTGAGACCGTTCGAGTAGTAGAAGTTATACCAGACCCTGCTGCACCGTTGCTGACACTTAACGGAGATGCAAATATTTACCATGAAGCCGGCACTGAATTCACTGATCCCGGTGCTACCGTCAATCTACCCGATGGCACCTTGGTCAATGCAAACCTACCTGGTGTAGGTGAAGTTGATACACGGACCCTAGGCTCATATTTGATTTCCTACACCTACAGGTCCGGCGATGGAAAGACCGCTCTTCCACTCGACCGTACGGTTACTGTACGTGACACCACTGCTCCGGTTATCACTCTAAATGGTGCTGAAACAGTCGTTGTCGCTCTTGGAGATACATTTGTTGAGCTAGGTTACTCTGCCTTGGATAGTCTCGATGGGGAGGTGCCGATACAAAGCAGTGCAGAGTTCCCCAAGGTTGGCCTTATGCTCGACCTCGATGCAACCTTCTACGAAGACAAACTAGAGGATGGCGACCTTGTGAGCACACCTTGGTTGGATGTCTCCGGAAGGAACCACCATATGAATCTCTTTAACGGATCTGGAATTACTTGGCATGCGGATGCACTTAATGGTGAACCAGTTCTGCGCTTTGATGGTCAATCCTTAATGTGGACGACCAAGAACTTCGACGACCACAAAGAGGGCTACACAGTGTTGACCGTCGCACGCTACATTGATGGTACCAAGCGGCGCATCATATCTTCGCGGTCCCGAAATTGGCTCTTCGGCTTTCACGGTGGCAATTCTGCGTCTTGGCACCCAGAAGGTTGGGTCTACAACTCTGATACCGGCGGCGATATTGATTGGCACATTCACGCCGGAACGGTCAATAATGATGCAGACCCTGCTGCAACCTTCTGGAAGGACGGTGATTTACGTATTACCGATAACCGGAGTTTTAATAACGTTTGGAATAAACCGGGGCAAATTGCCGCTGGAGGTAACTGGGGGGAGCGCTCCAATTGCGAAGTTGCTCGAATTCTTCTCTACGATCGTGAACTGAGTAAGGAGTCTGTTGAAACTGCCATGCGCGCTTTGCAGTCACATTATTCACTCCACGGTCGCACTAAGGAGGACAAGTTACTGGATACCTCCCAAATAGGTGAGCATATCGTTACTTATCGGAGTGAGGACGCCGCTGGCAACATAGCGACCGCGACTCGTACTCTCATCGTTCAGGACAATCCTCCTATTCCTGAAATTGTACTTCAACCAGGTTCTGATGGTGAGATCGACCTTGTTTGGGAGGCTGGTACACCATATGTTGAACCTGGTTACAAGCTCTTCAACCGATACGACAAGGAGATAGAAGCTAATGCCGTCGAAGTAGAAGGCACCGTCAACCACTTTACCCTAGGCACTTACCGAGTTACTTACAGCTACACCGATGAAAAGGGCAATCCTGCTACCCGGCGAGAACGTGCCATCCGAGTCGTTGATACAACTCCTCCCGTCATAACCTTAGTCGGGGGTGAAGCAATCACTTTTGAAGTGGGCAAGCCTTTCGAAGACCCCGGTTATACCGCTGGTGATGCCCTAGATGGAAATGTAACGGCAAAGGTTTCCTTAAAGGGGCGTCCCGAAGGTCTAATTGCCAACTGGAC
>Ga0163109_10000770_pt1 | contig 25578 bp, 23 predicted proteins | sample CRUFie1St13metaG_FD_108704 | JGI IMG/M metagenome (GOLD analysis project Ga0163109, IMG submission 108704) | Marine microbial communities from the Costa Rica Dome - CRUD Field 142mm St13 metaG | ecosystem: Environmental > Aquatic > Marine > Oceanic > Photic zone | place: Costa Rica: the Eastern... | reverse complement strand
GCAATAACACGATCCCACAGAGTGGTCAGCACGCCGGCATCGGGGTGGCGCACGTAGTAAAAGCTCTCGGCAAAGTTGGGTACCACGTTGGGTGCTATCCCGCCCTCGGTGATCACGTAGTGGATGCGGGTTTCCTCGGGCACGTGCTCGCGCAACAGATTGACCATAAAGTTCATGGCCTCAATGGCGTCAAGCGCCGAGCGACCGCGCTCAGGACCGGCCGCTGCGTGGGAGGACACCCCTGAAAACCGGAACTTCGCCGATTTATTCGCGAGCGTGCTTGAAGGGCTGGCGGTGTTGTCATCCCCGGGGTGCCAGTGAAGCGCCACATCAACCTCATCAAAGGCGCCGGCCCTAACCAAGTAGACCTTGCCTGAGCCCCCTTCCTCCGCTGGCGTGCCATAAAAACGCACCGTGCCAGGCTGCCCGGATGCCTCGAGCCAGTCTTTAACGGCTAGTGCCGCACCGAGCGAGCCCGCGCCGAACAGGTTATGCCCGCAAGCGTGGCCGCTGGGTTTGCCCTCAACCGTTTCAGCGTAGGGCACGGCGGCCTGTGAAATCCCTGGCAGGGCGTCGAACTCACCCATGATACCAATCACCGGTGCACCGCTACCAAAAGTGGCAGTAAACGCCGTAGGGATGCCGCCAATGCCTGTACTAATCTCAAAGCCGGCCTCAGCGAGGGTGCTTTGCAAGAGCCCGCTGGATTTGCTCTCGAGGTAACCCAGTTCCGCCCACTCCCACAGCTGGTCTGCCACGGTGGTCACGGTCTGTACGTGCGGGCTGACCCGGGCGAGTGTCCTTTCCGATGTGCCTTCATTATCACCGAGCGCACTCAAGGTGTGGGTCGCAAGCCAAGCACTGAGCAGGCCTGCTAGCAGTGGTTTAGCGGCTTTTTGATAGCAGTTATCGGAGCGCGTCAGGTGAGGCATTGTCAGTGTCATGGTTGGGTCCAGCTGGCGTTTCAGATAAGGGTTTAGAAGGGGTTGGTCTATAGCGTGTTCATGAGGAGCAGTGTGCGTCAGAAAAATCGGCTCTAGCAAGCTGTGGTGCATGGCGTTGCCATGAATCATACGCCGCCCGATAACGAGCCGCACGCTGCCAAGCACAAAGACATCGAGGCACAGAGGCGTGAAGACATAGAAGGTACAAGTGACGATCGATGCTGTATGGTGCGAGTCTTATTCCGACAACGTCCTGCGGCAGGGCTGAACCGATGAGGTTCGCTCGCCCTGCAAATCCAGACCAAACGCATTGAACCAAAATAGAGACAAATAACGATGAATAGACAGTGGCTTTTGCACGAGCGCCCGGTGGGCATGATCGGCCCCGAACACTTTGAGTACGTTGAGACCGATATCCCTGAGCCTGGCGACGGTGAAGTGCTGATTCGCAACCTGATGTTCTCTTTTGACCCCACTCAGCGCGGCTGGACCATGGATCGCGAGAGCTACCTGCCGCCGGTGCAGATCGGTGAGCCCATGCGCGCAGGCTGTGTGGCGCAGGTGGTGAAGTCAAACCACCCGGATTTCTCGGCGGGTCAAATGGTGCAGGCCACCAACGGCTGGCAGGACTATGCGGTGGTTGATCCGGCGCACCCGCCCTCGAGCTTGCGAGCGATGCCGGAAGGCGCTCCCCCCGAGATGATGCTCTCGGTTTTGGGCGTTACTGGACTCACTGCGTACTTTGGTCTGCTGGATCTGGGTGATCCCCAGCCCGGCGAGACTGTGCTGGTCTCAGGTGCAGCGGGGGCCACAGGTTCCGTTGCCGGGCAGATCGCTAAGATCAAAGACTGCCGGGTAGTCGGCATTGCCGGTGGCCCTGAGAAGTGCGCCTGGCTTACCGAGGAGGCGGGCTTTGACCACGCCATTGATTACAAGCAGGGCAACCTCGACCAGCAGATTGCCGAGGCCTGCCCCGAAAAATGGAACGTCTTCTTCGACAACGTCGGTGGCGACACCCTCGAGGCGGCGCTCAATCATTTAAATATGCGCTCACGGGTCGTCATGTGCGGCGGTATCGCCAACTACAACGCGACAACGCCACAGCCTGGCCCCACCAACATCATGAATCTGGTCATCATGCGCAGCCGCATGGAGGGCTTTATCGTGCTCGACTACCTTCCGCGCGCAGGTGAGGCGATTAAAGACCTGCTGGGCTGGATCGGTGAAGGAAAGCTCAAGTACCAGATCGATATGCAGGAAGGGTTCGAGAACATTCCCACTACCCTGCAGCGCCTGTTTACGGGCAAGAACCTCGGTAAACAGCTCCTCAAGGTCGCCGACCCCGAGTAGACCCGCGCCTGCGAGAGCAGGCGATACTCGCTATCATTCGTGCCCGAGCCGCTTTTAGCCGGTTCGGGTAGCGGTATGCACACTGTGGCGGTGTTTTGCACTGCTTGCTGTTCGATCCGCGACCCTCAGGCCTGCCGTATACACGCCCAAATAATCGGAGATTTCACGGATGATTCAGTTCACGCTCAATGGCCAAGCTGTTCAAACTGACGTCGACCCCAATACGCCGCTGTTATGGGTGGTACGCGACCATTTCAAGCTAAAAGGCTCCAAGTTCGGCTGCGGTGCCGGCTTGTGCGGTGCCTGCACCATGCACGTGGATGGCGCTGCCATAAAGACCTGCGTGACGCCGATCGCAGCCGTGGCTAGCAAGTCGATTACAACGATTGAGGGTTTGGGGACGCCAGAGGATTTGCATCCCCTGCAGGCGGCCTGGCATGAGTACGCGGTGCCTCAATGTGGCTACTGCCAGTCGGGTCAGATTATGGCCGCAGCGGCGCTCCTCGACGCCAACCCCAATCCCAGCAGTGATGAGATCGATGCGGCTATGGCAGGCAACATCTGCCGTTGTGGTTGCTACCCGCGTATCAAGCGCGCGATCCAGTCAGTGAGCGAGAACGCGCTCGCCTACGATGCCATGGCGCAGACGGAGGGCAGTGCATGAACACGGTCAATGTCTCGCGTCGTCGTTTATTGCAAGCCACTGCTGTAACAGGCGGTGGTCTGGTGGTGGGTTTTGCGTTCACCGGCTGCTCCAGCGCGCCGGCACCACTGCCGGTAGCGAGCACCGAGGGTGCTTGGACCCCTAATGCATTTCTGCAGGTGCTCCCCGACAACACCATTCGCTTTTACACCGCCCGCTCCGAGATGGGGCAGGGCGTCACTACTGGCCTCGCCACCCTGATTGGGGAAGAGCTCGACGTGAATCCGCTCAATATGGATATCCGTCTGGCAGGGGCGCACGAGGATTACGTAAACCCGGCCTTTGGCATGCAGGGCACAGGCGGCAGCTCCTCCATTCGGGCACATTACATGCAGTTGCGCCAGGTCGGTGCCAATATACGCGGGCTCATTCTTGAGGCGGCGGCACAGGATCTGGGCGTATCGGCTTTAGCTCTAAGCACCGACAACGGTTTTGTCCTGCATGGTGACGAGCGCCACCCCTACGCCGCCTTTGTCGAGACTGCGCAATCGCTGAGCATTGAGGCTGACGCACCATTGAAGCCTGCCTCACAATTCCAGTACATCAGCCAAGAGACCAAGCGGGTCGATGCCATCGCCAAGGCGACCGGCACCGCCGAGTTTGGCATCGATGTCGATGTGCCCGACATGCATTACGCGGTAATCGTGCGTCCACCGGTGGCTCGTGCGAAGGCGCAATCTGTCAATGCGGCAAATGCCAAGGCGAATCCCGGCGTGATCAATATTTTTGAGGTGAGCACCGGTGTGGCCGTCGTGGCCGAGACCTTCTGGCAGGCCAAACAAGCGGCTGCCAAGATCGAGGTGCAGTGGGAGTCTATGCCGCTGGATTCGGTTGATACCGAAACACTGCGGCGGGATTACGCGGCGGCCCTGGATGCCAATGACGGTGTAGAAGGCCCGGTTGAAGGCGATATTGACGAGGCTTTGCAATCCGCCGCCAAGACCCATGAAGCGGAGTACTGGGCGCCCTTGCTGTCCCACTCCCCCATGGAGCCCATGAACGCTGTGGTGCGCATCGACGGTGATAAGGCTGACGTCTGGACGGGTATTCAGTTCCCTTCAGCGGTGCCGGGGCTCGTTTCGCGTGTGGCAGATATTCCCGCTGAGAACGTACGCTTTCATCAAACCTACCTAGGGGGCGGGTTTGGCCGCCGGGGCTCGCCCTCGCACATTATTGAGGCCGCCGAAATTGCCAAGGCAATTGGCAAGCCGATCCAACTGGTTTGGACCCGCGAAGATGACATCCAGCAGGGACCTTTCCGCCCGGCGTCGCTCATGCGGATTAAGGCGGGTGTCGACAACGACGGCAACTTAATCGCCTGGGATGCCGCGCGCGCCGGCGCCGATATCTCTCCCGATACCTTCCGCTCGCTGCTACCTGCCCTGTACTCGTGGATGGGCGACGGCATGATTGAGGGCGTGGCAAACTTGAGCGAGTGGTACTTCGAGAAGTTTGCGACCGATGAGTCTAGTACCGAGGGATTATTTGAGGATTATGATCATCCCAATACTCGCGTCACCCACATGACTGTTGATCACGAGCTGCCGATGACATTCTGGCGCGCGGTGGGCCATTCCTATACGGCCTTTGCAAAGGAATCGATGATTGATGAGATCGCCGAAGCGGCGGGCATGGATGAAGTTTCGTTTCGTTTGCAGAACACGCAGAACACGCCGCGCCTCAATAACGTGATCCGGGTCGCCGGTGAGCACATGGCTAAAATGAACCCACCCGAGGGTCATCATCTTGGCTTCGCGGCGCATCATTCTTTTTATACCGACGTTGCCGAGATCGCCGAAGTCTCTGTCGAGAACGGTAAGATCCGCGTGCACAAGGTGACCTGCGTGCTCGACTGTGGTCAGGCTGTGAACCCCGATATTGTGCGGGCACAGATAGAGGGCGGGGTTGTCTACGGCCTCACTGCAGCACTCTATGGCGTACTTAACCTCGAACGCGGCGCGATCAAGGAGAGCAATTTCCACGATTACCCCATGCTGCGGATGAATGAGTCGCCCGAGATTGAGGTTGTGATCATCGACAGTGGCACCAAGCCAACCGGTGTGGGCGAGCCCGGGCTCCCACCCATTGCGCCTGCGGTCGCCAACGCGGTATACAAAGCCACGGGGCAGCGCCTGCGGTCACTGCCGCTGCAGTTGACCTAAGCACTGAACACAACGTGCGGTGGGAGGTGTCACCTCCCGATCCCTTCACTAGTAGCCCTCACCACTGGGTGTACCCGCAGCGAGTGCCCTACCTAGGTCTTTCCTGGGGGTGTCTCATGGGAGCGTCCGCAGTCCCGCAAATACCCGCTAGCAGGCGGCTCAAGTCATCGTCGCCAGCGTTCTCCTGATTACCTGACGCGAGCGTCAGGAAAACTGCACAAACGGTTCACACACCTTTTAGAAAGCTCATGCTGCCTCGAAAAGGTGGCGAAACGGTGCATAGCCGATACACTCTCTAGCATTTAGTAGCGTTAGTGGAGCGTATTAATCGTGGATGTAGCAGATCGAGTGGTGTTGATTACCGGTGCCAGCTCAGGCGTGGGTGCCGCGTTGGCGACCCAACTTGCCGTGACGGGTGCGCGGGTGGTGGTGAACTACAGCCGCTCGGCGGAAGGGGCCGAAGCCGTCGCCGCCAAAGTGGAGGAGGCGGGTGGTCGAGCATTGGCAGTCCAAGCGGACGTCTCAGAAGAAGCCGACTGCAAACGACTCGTCGCGACCACGGTGGAGCACTTTGGGCAACTCGACGTGCTGGTGAACAATGCGGGTACCACGACCTTTGTGCCCCACGACCAACTCGATGCACTTACAGAAGACATCTGGTTGCGCACACTGCGAGTCAACTTGATTGGTGCCTTCATGATGTCCCGTGAGGTTGCGCCTCACATAGAAGCAGCGGGAGGCGGTGAGGTCGTTATGACCTCCAGCATCGCCAGCATGACCGCTAACGGCAGCTCGATCGCCTACTGCGCCTCTAAGGCGGGCATGAACAGCCTGACCCGAACGCTCGCCAAAACACTGGGAAAGAAAAACATCCGCGTTAATGCGGTGTTGCCCGGTTTGATTGATGGCGACTGGGCCTTCAATACCTGGGGCGGCGGCGATGCCGAGCAGTATGAGGGCCTGAAAAAGATGTTCGCTGATCAGACCCCCCTAGGGCACGTGGTCACCCCCGCGGACGTGGCTGACACCATTTTGTCGCTGATCACCGGCTCTGACTATGTGACCGGTCAGCTGGTCACCTTGGACTCGGGCTTTACTTTGTAGCGGGCGCCTGTGGCGTGCTCTGCAGTCGCTACATGGGGAGGCAAACCCGGATTCAGACAAAACAGTTGTTAATGTCTACGATGGGCCACCGACTTTCCAGCCTGAAGCAGTCATGCCCGTGCCGATTGGTGGCCGTAGGCTATGGCTACTTGTGGGTTTGATAGCTGGCTGGGTGCTTCGACCAGGGCGTCCTCAACTGGCGTGAAGAGTCAGGCCGCGTCTGCCCCGGGAATCGCGGCCAGCAGCGAACGGGTGTAATCCTGCTGAGGCGTTTCAAATACCTGGGCGGTCGAGCCCTCTTCTACCAACTTGCCGTGGTACATCACCGCAATGCGATCGGCGATTTGGCGAATCACTGCCAGATCGTGAGAGATGAACAGCATGGTAAGCCCATATTCCTTGGTGAGCTCTGCGAGCAGGTCGAGAATCTGTGCCTGAATGGTCACATCCAATGCCGAGACCGGCTCGTCGGCCACAATAAACTCAGGCCGTGTCGCGAGGGCCCGGCCAATGGCAATGCGCTGGCGCTGCCCGCCAGAGAACTCATGGGGATACTTGCGCACAAAGCCGCGGGCCAGACCCACGTTATCCATCAACTCGCGTATCGCCTCATCTAACCCCGCTTTATTGACCAGGCCATGCAGTAACAGGGGTTCGGCCAGCGTGTCATACACGGTCATCCGCGGATTAAGTGACGCGTACGGGTCCTGAAAGATCATCTGCATGCGATGGCGGAACTGCTTAAGAGACCGGCCCTCCAGAGAAGACAGCTCGGTGCCCTCGAAGGCGATCTTACCGTCAGTGATCGGCACCAGCCTCAGGATTGAGCGCCCCAGCGTCGATTTGCCGCTGCCTGACTCACCCACCAATCCCAGTACCTCACCGCGGTGAATCTCCAAGGAGACATCGTCCACTGCTTTGACCGGGTCGGCACCGCCGGTCGGTGTGAACCAGGTGCGAAGATTTTCAATGCGAATCAGCGGGTCAGGGGCGACGGTGTCGCCTGCCTTCTGCCCGCTGGGGATCGCCGCCAATAATTTTTGGGTGTAAGGATGTTGCGGGCTGTCAAAAATCGCTTTCGGCTGGCCGCTCTCAACCACCTTGCCTTTCTCCATGACCACAATCTGATCGGCGATGTCGGATACCACCGCCAGATCATGGCTAATAAAGAGCACGCCGATGTCGCGTTTGGTCTGGAGCTCGGCAATGAGTTTGAGAATCTGCGCCTGAATGGTCACGTCCAGGGCGGTGGTGGGCTCATCAGCAATCAATAACTTGGGCTCGTTGATGAGCGCCATCGCGATCATCACTCTCTGGCGCATGCCGCCCGAGAACTCGTGGGGGAAGGCACTCATCGCCGCCTGCGGGTCACGGATGCCTACCTCATCGAGTAGCGCCATCGCCTGCTCGCGCGCCGGGCCTTTGGCCAGACCCTTATGCAGCGTTAAGGGCTCAATGAGCTGATCGCCAATTTTCATGAACGGGTTCAGACAGGTCATCGGGTCCTGAAAGATCATCGCAATATCGCGCCCGCGAATCGCGCGTAGCTTGGCCTCGGAGAGTGCGAGCAGATCCTGCCCCTGAAAGAGCGCGGTGCCGCCATCAATCCGCCCCGGTGGGCTCGGCACCAGCCCGAGCATGGCGTAGCAGGAGACGGATTTACCCGAGCCGCTCTCGCCAATGATGGCGGTGATCTGGCGCTCCTCGACCGAGAAGCTCACGTTATCTACGGCTTTGTTGGTGCCGTTGCGGGTGACGAAGCTCACAGAGAGATTGTCGACGCTAAGCAGTGTCACGGTTCAGTCCTTAGAGCCGCGCACGTCCAGCGCATCGCGCAGGCCGTCGCCGAGAAAGTTAAGTGAGAAGAGCGTGAGCGTCAGCGCACAACCGGGGAAGATTAGCAGCCATGGATACTCTTCCATGGTTTCGGCGCCGTAGCTGATGAGTAAGCCCCACGACGTTGCGGGTGGCTGAATGCCCAGGCCCAGAAAGCTCAAAAAGGCCTCCAGCAGCATCACACTCGGGATCGTCAGCGTGGTGTAGACAATGATCGGCCCCAGCGCATTGGGCACAACGTGCTTGTGGATAATCGCCGCTGGCGAGAGGCCTACCGAGACCGCGGCCTCGACAAATTCCTGCTGCCGCAGTGATTGCACCTGCGAGCGCATAATGCGCGCCATGGTCAGCCACTCCACCGCACCAATAGCGAGGAATAAGAGCAGAATATTTCGCCCGAACACCACCATCAGCAGCACGATAAAAATCATGAAGGGCAGGGCGTATAGAATGTCGACCAGGCGCATCATCACTGCGTCTACGCGACCGCCGACGTAACCTGCTACCGCACCCCAGGTCACACCAATCAGCAATGCAACAGCTGTGGCGATAAAACCCACGGCTAGTGAGATGCGCCCGCCGTACATGATTTGCGTCAGTACGTCTCGGCCAAAGATATCAGTGCCCAGCCAGTGCGCCGCAGAGGGCGGTGAGGCGCCGAGATCAAGGTTTTGGGCCTCGTAGCTGTAGGGTGCAATCCACGGTGTGAGCAGCGCTACCACGACCATAAACAGGAGCACGCTCCCACCAAAGAGCGCGAGCTTGTTCTTGCGCAGTCGCAGCCAGGCGTCGTGCCAGAGTGAGGAGCCTTTTTCGGCATCCTCAAATACGGGGGCGATGGTGTTCATGAGCCACCTCCCTGGAACTGGTGCCGGAGCCGGGGGTTCAGCCACGCTGCGATGATGTCGCTCACCAGGTTAAAGAACACGATGAGTGAGGAGAGAAACACGGTAGTGCCCAAAATCATCGTATAGTCCCGGTTAAACGCGGCCTGCACATAGAAACGCCCTAAGCCGGGGATCTGGAAAATGGTCTCGACCACGAACGAGCCTGCCAGCAAACCTGCAAAGGCCGGGCCAAGAAAGGCAATGACCGGAATCAGGCCACCGCGCAGGGCGTGTTGGGTGACGACCCGCCATTCGGACAGGCCCTTGGCACGCGCAGTCCGAATGTAATCCTGCGAGAGGATCTCGAGCATGCCGGCACGGCTCAAGCGCGCGATATAGGCGGCGTAGGCTGAGCCCAAGGTCACCGCGGGCAGAATTTTATCGCCAGGGATATCGCCCCAGCCAGTAATAGGAAGCCAGTCGAGCCAGATACCAAATACCAGCACCAATAGCGGCCCCAATAAGAAAGACGGCATACAGATGCCGATCATGGCGAGGCTCATTGGCACATAGTCCTGTGCCGTGTTGGGCCTTAACGAGGCAAATACGCCCGCGGTCACGCCAATACACAGCGCGATGATCAGCGCATATAGACCGAGCTCAGCCGTGACGGGCAGCCCCGCAAAGAGAATCTCATTAACGCTGCGCCCCGGGTACTTAAACGAGGGGCCGAGGTCTCCTTGGGCAAGATCCCCCAAGTAGGCGAAATATTGCTCGTGTAACGGTAAATCTAGCCGGTATTGGGCCTCGAGGGCCTTTTTGACCTCGGGGATGACAACTTTTTCTTGATCGAAGGGGCCACCCGGTGCGGAGCGCACTAAGAAGAAGGTGGCGGTGATCACCACAAAGATCACTGGCAGTGCCTGCAGGATGCGGATGAACATAAAGCGCAACATTAGCGGAGCGCCCCCGGCAACGTTCGGCCTGGGACCAGCTTCACATATTTAAGATTCAGCGAGTCCATGAGGTTGGAATGGAGCCCCTCGACACTGGGGTGAATCAGGTGCTTGCTGGTGTAGGTGTAGATCGGAATGATCGGCATCTCTTCCATGAGCATAGTTTCTGCCTCGGCGAACAATGCGTAGCGCTCTTCCCGCGTTGCAGCCTTTGGCGCCTTGTAAAGAATGAGGTCATCGTAAATGGGGTCGCTGTAGTGGGTGTTGTTGTTGCCACCATCGGTGATAAACAAATCGAGGAAGTTATTGGCGTCCACATAGTCGCCAATCCATCCGCGGCGGGCGATCTGAAAATCGATCTGAGTCACGGAATCAAGGTAGACCTTCCACTCTTGGTTGGTAATCGTGATATCGATCCCCAGCTCGGACTTCCACATTTGCTGAATGGCTACCGCAATTTTCCGGTGTCCCTCGTTGGTGTTGTAGAGAATCTCGAGCCCCGGCCAACCTTCGCCATTGGGGTAGCCGGCCTCGGCAAGCAGCTCGCGAGCGCGCTCGGGGTCGTAGTCAAAAAGCTTGGGCGGGTAGTACCCCAGGGTATCCGGTGGTGTGATGGAGTAGGCAGGTACCGCGGTCTCCTGCAGCACAGTGCGTACCAGCTTCTCACGATCTACCGACAGCGCCAGCGCTTGGCGCACGCGCACGTCATCAACCGGTGGGCGCTGGGTATTGATCAAGTAGTAGTAAGTACCGAGGTAGGGTGCTTGCACGTAGGGGGTCTCGGGCATGTCGCGATACAGCGGGATTTTGTCGAGCGGTACGACCTGCGTGTAATGCAACTGCTCAACGCGGAACATGCGCTCCTCGCTGACCACGTTCTCCATGGGGTAGAAAACCACGGCGTTGAGCGACACCTTGTCACGATCCCAGTAGTGTTCGCTTTTCTCAACGATGATCCGGCGATTCAGCGACCACTCGGTCAGCGTGAAGGCGCCATTACTGACGATATTGCCGACGCGGGTCCAGGGCGTGTATCGGTCGGTCATCTCACCAAACTGCATGAGCGTTTCGGGGTGCACCGCGAAGGTGCTGTAGTGATCCATGAGCTGCACAAAGTAGGGTGTCGGGGCGTTCAGGGTCACTTCGAGTGTGGTGTCATCAAGGGCTTTCACGCCGACTTCGTTGAAGTCGGTGATCTCGCCCTTGAGATACGCCTCGGCGTTGACCAACGGGAAGAGCATGTACGAGTACTCGTTACCCGTCATCGGGTGCAACGCGCGGTGCCAGCTCCACACGTAGTCGCTGGCCGTGACCTGCTCGCCATTGGACCATTTGGCTTCGGGGTTGAGATAGAAGGTAATGATCCGGCCCTCGTCACTGAACTCCCAGCGCTCGGCGACGCCCGGTTCGGGCTCCAGCGTGATGGGGTTCTTGACCGCGAGGCCTTCGAACAGCGCGCGGATGATGTGGTTCTCGGGGACGCCGGTGACCACGTGGGGGTCGAGGCCCTGTGGCTCGGTGCCGTTGCCATAGTGCAGCACGCCGTCGCGGTTGCCGGAGACCACGTTGCTTTCTCCGCCGCCACAGCCAGTCAGCGAGAGCAGCATCACGCAGCATAGTGCTGCGAAAGCCGAGGAGAATATGCGAGCGGTGTTGATTTGCCGCGACACCATCGCGTGGCGTAGCGTCCTGGCCGCGCCTGAGAGGGGGTGTGTCAAAACTGAATTCCTGCCCACAGAATGACCCTATGCTACCGGAGTTTGGGGGCGGATGAGAGTGCGAATATTGCGCGCCATCCATGCCAATGAGAGGGCAGGCCTTTGGTAGACTGCACACGAGAGAGTTGGAGTGTGCCGACTCACAATACATAGCAGTGACCGCCCGAATACGCCCATGACAGTCAGAACCCGCATTGCACCCTCGCCAACTGGTGATCCCCATGTGGGGACTGCTTACATGGCGCTATTCAACCGATGCTTCGCCCATGCCCACGGTGGGCAGTTTGTGCTGCGCATTGAGGATACCGATCAGGCACGAAGCACCTCCGAGGCCGAGGCCAAGATCTTTGAATCATTACGCTGGCTGGGCCTCGACTGGGACGAGGGCCCAGACGTCGGCGGCCCGAAGGGCCCCTATCGGCAGAGTGAGCGGGCTGATATTTACAGTGGCTATGCTTGGGAGCTGGTTGAAAAAGGCCACGCTTTTGTCTGCTATCGCACGCCTGAAGAGCTGGATGCGCTGCGCGAGGCGCGCCGTGAGGCGGGCAAGTCGACGGCCTTAAAACCCTCTGATCTATTGTTGTCTGAGGATGAGCAGGCGGCGCGGAAAGCGTCAGGAGGTGCCTATGTGATACGCATGATGGTACCTGAGGAAGAGGGCGTTTGCGCCATCGAGGATATGCTGCGCGGCACGATCGAGCTCGATTGGAGCATGGTGGATTCCCAGATCCTGCTGAAGTCGGATGGTCTGCCTACGTACCATCTCGCCAACGTGGTGGATGACCATCTGATGGAAATCACCCACGTGATTCGGGGCGAGGAGTGGATCAACTCGGCGCCCAAACATCAGCTGCTATATGAATACTTTGGCTGGGATATGCCAGTGCTGTGTCATTTGCCGCTGTTGCGGAACCCCGACAAGTCGAAGCTAAGCAAGCGCAAAAACCCCACCAGCATCCTGTACTACCAGCGCATGGGGTACTTACCGGAGGCGGTCGTGAATTACTTGGGCCGCATGGGTTGGTCAATGCCCAATGAAGAAGAAAAGTTCACGCAGGATGAGATGCAGGCCGCGTTTGATATCAGCCGGGTGTCACTCGGCGGGCCGGTGTTCGACGTGGAAAAGCTGAAGTGGCTGAACGGGCTCTGGATACGCGAATCACTCAGCGCTGACGAGTTGGTGAGCCGGCTCCGCGACTGGGCGCTAAACCGGGAGATGCTGGATAAGATTCTGCCCCACGCGCAGGGCCGCATTGAAGTGCTCGCCGACTTAATCCCTCAGGCGGCCTATCTTGTGGCAGGCGATGTTGCATTGGATGTTGCTGCGTTTGGTGAGGAGGGTGAGGCTCGCGAGAAAACAGTGATGCAAATGCAGTTTGTACTGTGGCGACTCGAAGCCCAACAGGACTGGAGCCGTGACGCGCTGTTTGCTGCGCTGAAAGAGTTGGCCGAGGCCATGGCCCTCAAACCCAAGGTCCTTTTCGCGCCGCTGTTTGTGGCCCTATCAGGCGAAAAAGTGGCCTATTCGATACCCGATTCTATGGCGATCCTCGGGCCCGATATGACCCGGGCCCGCTTGAGATCCGCCATTGAGGCGTGCGGTGGTATCTCCAAAAAAGCCGCCAAGCGGCTCGAGAAGGCTTACGCCGACTTGATCCTGTAACTACCCAACGCCTAGTACTGATTTTCTCTGTCTAGCAGGCACAATCCTGCGAGCAAAGCGAAGGTTGCCTCAAACAACAGCGCATACCAGGTGTAACTGCTGAAATCCGAACTCATCGCCACGTCGGCTGCGCCTTGCACAGTCTGAATGGTCAGATCAAAGTTGCCGAAGGCCACGCTGCCGCGCGCTGCTGCCAATCCGCCCATCACCATCATTAACAGCCACAGTCCTGGGCGCAGGTAACCTTTGAGAATGCCCGATAGTAAGATGATAGATCCCAAACACAGCTGTAAACCACCATACATCGCCGCGAGTTCTGCTAGCCCATTGTGATGCGCTACCCAAAGACCCGCGTTCTCGGCAGCCAACTCGGGGTTGTACCAGCACATGGCGCCGTAAGCGAAAAATAGGGCGCCGGGTATGATCAGGACGGCTCTGGAAAACATCAGGACGGCTTTGGAAAACATGTTCAACACCTCTCAAAGGGGGTCCTCATTTTACAACCGATAGCGGGCTGGTGAAGCGGCTTTGGTGACGCTCCGTAGCGACTCTGAAAAGTGTCATGAATAGCGATTGCGGACAAGGGCTGCGATGAGGGGCCGTTAACAACGAATGCAAACAATGACTGTAGCCACCGGCGATCGCTGTGGACGACGTTCTTGTGGTCCGTGATCCGAGTGTACTGAGGGTCTGTCTGATAAGGCGTTTAGCTCTCTTGACACGATTCGGCGGGATCCGTAACGTTGCGCTCCTCGGCGCTCGTCGAGACCTGATGTGGGGCTATAGCTCAGCTGGGAGAGCGCAACACTGGCAGTGTTGAGGTCGGCGGTTCGATCCCGCCTAGCTCCACCAACATTTTCACTAAGTTCGATATTCTGTGGGAATGCGTCCTGAGAAAACGATGCCACTTGCACTTCTGCCTGGCATTTATACAATCGTTTTTACTGCTTTTGTCCGCAAATGTTCTTCAATTCACTCGATGACGTGACCTTAAGAGCTTTGCGCTAGAGGCGTCTGATCTTAAATCCGCTCATAAATTAGTACGGAGGAAGCTACAATTGAGTACTCCGTTAAAGCGCCGTCCTCTGTCGCACCTCCGCTGGATCCAAGATCGCTTCGATAATGGTCTGCTGCAGCCTTTGACAAATGTATCTCTGAAAAAACTCCCTCGACAATAACCCGAGAATTAGCGGCATCAGTAGGAACGAAAAAAGCATAGTCACGGAATGTGATGCGAGCCCAATTTTCGTCTTCCACAGCAATTAAAAAGCACCCTTTAGCTTGGCAAACTTGCGTGATTGTTGCAGAGACTCGGACCTCTTTCCCAAGGTGACTTTGCTTCTGCTCGATGAGGTCTGAAAGGCTCAGTCCCTCTGTTTTATTGGGCATCGGATCGCCAAATACCTCGTAATTTGGTCCCGTTTCCGCCGCTTCCGAGAGTCTCAGTACCGCATTACTTTGAGTATTTGCTGACAATGTTGATGCAAATAAGAGTAGGCCTAATATTCTCAAAACCAAAAAGTAAGTCGATCTCATTTCTACTGTCTCCTTTGCTGCGCAGAGTAGCTTTGATGGAAGAGTTAATAATTTTTAGGGTAGCACCGACCTGCCAGCAAATTGTTGTGTGCGATCCCAAGAGCCACGATTATGAGGGCGCCGATTAGCGTCGGTGTAAAAAGAAAAATCCAATCTGAGCCTGCCAAAAAAATGGCGATTGGATTGGAGCCGGCAGGTGGATGCGCGACTCTAAAAAAAAGCATTGCTATAGTCGTCAGCCCGAGCGATAGACCCATCACAAAAAAACTTTGTCCGATGAGGTGAAAACAACTGAGACCGATAGCAGATGCCAAAAGATGGCCGGCGAGCACATTCCTAGGCTGCGCAAACGGCAGGTCTGGGGCAGCCATAACTAGAAATATCGAGGCACCGAAAGAACCCATTATGAACGGGTGCTGCGACAACTCTGTCAAAAACCCAAGCAAAGCGCCGGCTATTGAAGCGCCGATAAACGCAACTAGCAAAACTTTCGCCCTTGGTCTCGTCAGGTCTCGAGAAGCCCGTGCTCCTATTTGAACGCGATTAGTCATGCCAGCGTTGAAACTGAGGACGAATGCGCTCGGATCATACGCACCTTCTAGTCACCCTCCGCACTGCCTAAATTTTTTCCCCTCGTCCCCATTTGTGTCGAGGCTACAAATATCCTCAACTAATTTTTTTGGAAAAATAACTGTCAATACTCCAAATACCCGAGCCATTTGCGGCAATTAGTAAGAATCCGAAACAGTAGAGGGCAGCTAGCTCTCCGCCATTAATCATTGGAAAGAAGTTGTTGAGTCCGTGAACCATCCAGTAAGCAACCGCCATGGTCCCGCTGCAAATGAGTGCCACGGGACGAGTGACACACCCAAGGAGCACCATGGCTCCTCCTATGAGCTCGATCGCACCAGCGGCATAGCTGAGAGTATTCAGTTCATATGGAAATTCCAGGGGTATGTTGAAAAGCTTCTGTGTCCCATGCCACAAGAAAAGGAACCCTAAGATCATCCTATAGATGGCGTATGAAGGATCTGCTACGGCGTTCATCAACTTATTGAAGTAACTCATATTTTTTCTCTTAGATGGTGTTAGAAATTTAGCCCTGCGTATCAGCAATTAGGGATTCGCACTTGTATGCTCGGGGTTGACACCGAAATCATAATCCCAACAAATTTGATTGGAATCTCCTCTCAAAAAGTGGTCACAGTTTTGCTCTATTTTTGAGATCTTTCTTACCCACCAAGGATCCTCATCGGTTGAACGCAGAGAAACCAGGATGGAGTAATGCCTGTTCAATATTTCCTGACATGCATACTTGATTTCTTCCGCTAGCTGCTGAGTCACAAAAATTCCTCCGTGAGGGTCTTAGTGGCGATCTGACCAGCGCCCCCCCAAAGCACATAAACGGAAGTAGCAAGGCTACTAAGTGAAGCTGAAACAGCATGTCCAACACCTTGATGCCACATATATATTTGCCCTGATTGTGTGTGTTTGAGTTGTTAACCGTTTTTGCCGCCTCATTATATAATGATAATCATTCTCATTAAAATGGGCGCAGCACAATGTTACTTAAAGTCGATTCCGAAACGAGGGAACTCGAGAGGTTGGTAAGGCTAGGTAGGAGCCCAGATTGTCCGGACCTTCTGTATCGCTATCTCCGCCTCTATACAGAAAAATTTTCTCAGCAGGGTGTAGAGGCGTCGCGAGCTTACCTAACTAGGGTGATAGACCTATTGTTAGAGACAATTTGTGATCCGCTGGTGCCTTATCACTGGCGCGCATTGTGCTTGGACAGTATTCACCAGCCAGTCTTTGATCTCAGCAATCTTCCGCGTACCGAAAATAATCGCAGGCTACTCAGAAATAAAACTTATGAGATAGGCGTGTTAACAAGGCACCTATTTCAATATGGAGGTGCCTCGTGATAAGCAAAAAGAAAAGATCAGTTCGGGACAGTATGGGCGAGTTGGAAGTGGACGAGTTGGCACTATACGGAGCGCAAACACAGCGCGCCCTCAATAATTTTCCGATAAGCGGAGCTAGGATGCCTTTGGAATTTATTCAAGCCCTACTTCATATCAAAAGAGCGGCGTCCATAGCGAATGCAAAGCTTGATTGCTTGTCTGAGGAAGTCAGCGGTGCCATCGAGGTTGCTTGCGAGAGCCTTATGGGTGATCCAAATCTAACTGAACACTTCCCCGTCGACGTTTTTCAAACGGGATCGGGTACAAGCTCAAATATGAATGCTAACGAGGTGATAGCGACTCTCGCTTCTAATTCATCTGGGTTGACCATAAGTCCAAATGATCACGTTAACTTCGGTCAGAGCAGCAATGATGTAATTCCCACAGCAATACACGTCAGCGCGGTTACGACTGTTACCAGAGAGCTGCTGCCTGCCATAGATGAGCTGATTTCGGTCATCTCTTTAAAATCTGAAACGCTGCGAGGCGTGTGTAAAACTGGCCGCACTCATCTGATGGACGCGATGCCTGTCAGGATGGATCAAGTTCTCAATGGCTGGGCTGCCCAGGTAGAAAACGCGAGGGCTTTGATTAGCAGCACTCTTGCTCCCATGGAGTACTTGGCTATCGGTGGCACTGCCGTGGGCACTTGCATCAATACGCATCCTAACTTTTCGGCCGCGGCCACGCAGATATTATCGAAAAATTTAGGCCTTAAGTTCTCTCCTGCAAAGGAATATTTTTCTCTAATAGGATCTCAAGATTCCGCGGTCGCGCTATCAGGGCAATTAAAGACTCTCGCAGTAGCCCTGCTGAAGATTTCAAATGATCTGAGATGGATGAATTCCGGACCGCTCGCGGGGTTGGGCGAGATAAGCCTTGAGCCACTCCAGCCTGGTTCATCAATCATGCCAGGGAAAGTTAACCCAGTCATACCTGAGGCCGTAGCGATGGTAGCAGCGCACGTAATCGGCAATGACGCCGCAATTACTATCGCGGGGCAGTCAGGCAATTTTGAATTAAATGTGATGCTCCCTCTGGTTGCTCACAATTTACTAGAAAGCATTTCCCTGCTCAGTAAAAGTGTGCCCCTCCTGTCTAAGAGGGCGGTGGCGACTTTTGAAGTGAATGGGGATCATCTCAATGCCGCTTTGCATAGAAACCCCATACTTGTCACCGCTTTGAATCCAATCATTGGATACGATAAAGCTGCTGAAATTGCGAAGACCGCATATCAAACTAATCGCCCAATAATCGATGTCGCTGAGGAATCTACTGATCTGTCAAGAGAGGAACTCCTGAGCCTTCTGGACCCACAGAAATTGACCGAGGGAGGGATAAAGTAATTGATCAGACATCGCGATTCGCACTCAACGAGAGCGACATTGGTTAAAAGACTACCCAGATCCAAGGTGGCTCAATGGCAAAGGTGGAGAAGAGGATACCAATGCGCTTTATGACGACGATTCGATTCAAACCAAAGCCACAATGTATGGATACATTTGTCGCGATCTACCACGAAGTGACCGAAAGGGCCCTCAACGACGGATCCATAGATTCTTATTTCACTGGCATAGTTGGCGACGAAATCATCTACGTCGGCACTTTCAACGATAAAGAGAGAGACGCCAGCACATTAGACCGAGGCTTAAGTTGGCTCGGGAAATACCATCGCATGCTGAATGAATATCCCGAGACCGGGGAGTTCGCACAAGTAGAGCAGGGACCCATATGCCATGAGGGTGGCTCTTGACAGGTCTATTACAGTTTGGTTCAAGGTCTATAGTCCCGCGTTCAAAAATTCCTCCCTCCGTAAGCAGTAAGCGTATCGTCCAACGGTTCATTTTTCGCGTCGAGACCGCGCTGCCTCCATCAAGCTGACGCCCTCAAAGACAACGGTCTGCGCCTCTAGTAACTTCTCCCCGAGGGATCCCGCCCAATCCGAGTGAATCCCAAGGCCCCCTTCAACCGGAGGGTTGATGCTGAAGGTAAGTTGGTATGTTTGATCATCGTCGCCCGGCAACTTCAAATTTTGCGCGTAGTGAAGGCCGTCGGACAAATTCAAGTGTGGCGTGAGCCGTGCAGAGCCGGATTCTCCTGACTGTTCGTTCACGATCTGAACATCCACCTCTAGATATGCGACATGCCCACCTATGGGAAAACCAGTTGGAGCTCTTTGATTCCAGCTGGCGAGCAGCTCTAGATGAACATCGGTCTGATCTTCATCTAGGAAGCGGTCTGCTGGATATATGGTGTCTCTCGCAGCAGCCTCAAATGTTAGGGATATTCCCGGAGGGATTGTCGTTGTACCCAAAAGGGTTTCAGTGGAGGCCGCTTGAGCTATGAAGGTTAAAAATGCACCAAGGACGAATTTCATTCAAATGGACTCTCTCAGTGTGTCACTCGAAACAATATTCTAATCTCGCGCAGCTTCAAACCTAGCCGTTACGTCGGCAGCTGCGGCATAAGTGCTACTTACTTGGGACTGCGAGCATGGATGAATGATCTTATACACAAGACCAGAAAGACTATTAGAAATAGGGCCATTAACAATTGTGATGCGGTAGCAACGCGCAACTCTCCGCCAGATACAGCGGTTGGTAATGCCCTTTGTAGCGAGCCGGCTATGCCCAAGATTGATACAGCAGCTGCTGCATGCAGAGCATGCTTTCTGTACTTATCCAACAAGGCCAAAACGCCTGCTAGAGATAGTGCCAATCCGAATCCGCTGGGTATCAGCGCTGTTGCGCTAGAACGCCCAGTGAGAACCCAACTGAATACGCCGAGTATGATCAGAGCTAAAGAAAACCCGATGGTAGTTTTTGCCATGGTAACCCTCGTTTCGGAGAAGCCTTAAGCTCACAGTCAGTTTGAGTTGAGACCGTGGCTTAGGTGACTGTAAGTGCGCCCGTCTTTTGGTTCATGTGTTCCCAAAATTAGCAGCCTCCTCGGAGCCATCTGTGGCGGTGCCAGCGCTATAAGCGTGCGCTCCAGCGCCAGCTAGTTGTCCGTCGCTAACTATCTTGTATTCATTCCTGATTTCGTGACCGTCAAAAAAGCACTCCAGAATTTCGCGAACTCCATCTGCATATCTTGTTTGTGCAGATAAAGTTGTGCCAGAGGTATGAGGTGTCATTCCATGGTTCGGCATAGTCCGCCAAGGGTGCTCAATTGGTGCTGGCTGTGGAAACCACACGTCACCGGCATAGCCGCTCAGCTGACCACTTTCCAGCGCTTTTGCGATAGCAGCCCTGTCACAGATTTTGCCCCTGGCAGTGTTAATCAGGTAAGCCCCGGGTTTGCACTTTCCTAAAAGCTCCTCGTTAAATAAGTGCTCAGTCTCCGGGTGCAGTGGGCAGCTGATATTGATTACATCGCAGACGCTTACCAGACTCTCGACCGTCTCGTGATACTGCAGATTTAATTTTGCTTCTTTTTCCGCTGGTAACCTGTGTCGATCGTTGTAGTGAAGGTGGACATCAAATGGAGCCATTTTGCGGAGCATGTCGTAGCCTATTCGCCCAGCTGCGATTGTTCCGATATGCATCCCTTCAACGTCGTACGAGCGTTTTACTGCGTCAGCAATGTGCCAGCCGCCATCTTTCACGATCTGGTGCTGCGGGTGATAGTCTCTGACCATTGCGAGGATCATCATCACTATGTGTTCAGCCACAGACCTTGAATTGCAATAGGTGACTTCGACCACGTCTATGTTGCGATCCATCGCGGCTTGCAGGTCGACATGGTCTGAGCCAATCCCAGCGGTGATAGCTAGCTTCAGATTTTTTGCGCTCTCTATACGTCGCTTCGTAAGGTAGTAGGGCCAGAAAGGCTGAGAAATGACAATATCGGCGTCGCTTAACTCGCGGTCAGCTTCACATCCATCAGCGTCTTTGTCAGATGTGACAACCAAAGTGTGGCCTCGGTTCTCAAGAAATTTCCGCAGGCCTAGTTCACCTGAGACACATCCCAACAATGTACCTGCATCAAAATCCCGCCCTTTAGGGGTGGGTAACGGCATGCCGTCGGGGTAGTTTGAAATCACCGGTAACGTTGACAATGGATACTTGTCTGGCATCCCGTCTGACGGATCTTCATACAGAACACACAATATTTTCATCTGCTTAGCCTGTTTGGTTGATTGCGTTTGGGTTTCTATCGCTCTTCTAAATTTGGGGGGCTGCGAACTGGGGCTTGCGCTCTCATGGGACATAGCGATAATATCTAAAATGGAATGATAATCATTCTCATTGAAAATGTCCAGGTGTAGGTGGGAAAGTAGATGGCTAGATCTGTAAAAACTTTTTTGGTGGCCCTGTCATGTACAGCTGTTTCGGCGTTAGGCCATGACCACGATCAGATAAATGATCAGCCCGAGGCGTTAGCGATGTTCGCTTTCCTAATGTTATCGGTGCTCATGTCCACGGTGGCCATAAGTTATCAACAAAAAAGGCATCACAAGGCTACTCCCGCAGTTTCTACAGCGAATGAAGACCTCCCTGAAACCTCCTAGACTACAGACGGATACCACCAGTGTTTAACATCAAAAATATTGCGCAAGGGCACTGTGATATCCCCTGCAAAATTTACGATCCATGTATCGCCCAGGTGGCAGCCTTAAGCGTCGTTCGACTGCTGAACCTTATTCAGGATGTGACAAAGGGGAAGCTGGACGCTTCAGAGCTTTCTAGGCTCAGTCGGCTGACGGCTGAGAAGGAAAAGGAGTGTCAAATCGTCAAGGCGGAGGTGACGATAATTTGGGGAGACTACTTTAAAGAAGCTCAGATTATCGAATATCCAAATATTCACGATTTGACGCACTCAATCATGAACTGTGCGTCTAATTGCAAACAGCACTTAGAGGTAAGCAACGGCGAAGAGCTTCTGGCCTTAGTAAACCGATTTGCTGATATTTTTTGGCAGAGCAAGGGCTATAGCACAGAGCTCTTGGTTGCGCCTTATCCTCCCTCTCTCGGAGTCGTTAAGCCTGTCCTAGAACATGTTTGACCTTGCAAAGGTTGAAGGTGTCAGCATGTCACCGCTTTTATTGGACGGGGATGTTTTGTTGTTTCGTAAGCAAAAACAGTGTGCGGCGGGCGATCTCGTGCTTTATCGAGTAAGTTCCGAGCTGCTATTGGTGAAGAGAGTTGATGAGATAAAAAATGGCACTATCAGTCTGATTTCAAACAGCCGATGGTCAGAGTCGTCTCTGGACTTATCTAATCTCAGTGGTGATGGAGTGTTGGGGGTTGTTTTGGCAAGCTTATCGAAGCGCCGCAATTTCAAGCTCCAGATACATTGGCAACGCAGGCCTTAGTTGGCGTAGCAAAAATGCCCTAATCATCTTTTAAAAAAATCCAGGGCTCGACGTTGTATCGGAAATGCCGCTGACTGCCGCATCGAGAGATGACCCATCAACATTACGCCCACCATGGCAAAAATCACCCTGGCATCTAGTATCAATCGGCCTGCGCCTGCAGCGGTGTTTGATCACAGCGGCAGGAAGTAGGGTTAGATGTCTATTAGTTCTGGGAGGGCCAGTAGCCCGCAGAGGCCCCGCCTATTTTAATCTAATAAACGGTCGGAATCGCTAAAAAGACGCACTTTGAGATGCCGTAGCTTCCCATCCCGCCCGGCAGTACCCCGCTAGAATTAGAGCCGCTAAATCTTTGCCGGTGAATGAACTCAAGAGTGCTAGACGCCGGTCATGAATTCACAGATTATGCGCGATGATTTCATAACGATTACCCAGTATGTCCGACATCCTTCAAGATTTTTCAATCGAAGTTATGCCTCGCACCCTCGCGAAGGTTGATTGCCTGGAGACGTTATTACCCAGAGGTTCTCGTGTCTATGTCGCTCATATCGAGGGTGTTGAGTTTCCAGACATGTTGGCAACCGCAAAGCGACTCTCGGAAGCTGGGTATCGGGTGATGCCTCATTTCCCCGCTCGGATCATCAGCAATGCCAAAATATTGGAGTCCTGGGTTGAGAGATATGTCGGGGAGGCAAACGTAGCCGAGGCTTTGCTATTGGCCGGCAGTCCAACAACGCCATGCGGGGATTTGTCAGATTCCATGCAACTCATACAAACTGGAATTTTCGACAAATACCAATTTAAGCGGCTTCACGTAGCTGGCCACCCCGAAGGCAACAAAGACATAGACCCTGACGGCTCAGGCAAAAAAGTTCGGGAGGCGCTAGCTTGGAAGCAAGCTTATGCTGACCAATGCAATACTGACATGGCGATAGTGACGCAGTTTGCTTTTGATGCGCGTGCAGTAGTGGATTGGGCAGATATGCTGCTTGAGGAAGGTATCAGGATGCCTGTGCACGTTGGCCTTGCTGGCCCCACGAAATTGCAGACTTTGATTAAGTTTGCGATTTCTTGCGGCGTCGGCCCCTCGCTAAAAATTTTGCAAAAACGGGCCTTGGATCTTACGAAATTATTGACGCCTTACGAGCCGACGGAGATGCTGCAAGACCTGTCCTGTTTGCTCAGTGAGGATAGGGCAAAAAATATTGAGGGCATCCATTTTTTCCCCTTGGGGGGGATTAGCAGCACAGCAGCCTGGTTACGCCAGCCTGCTGCTTAATAGAGCTTTTAACAGCCCTTGAAGTTAGAGTTGACTTGAGGTCGGCGGTTTGATCCCGCCGAGTTCCACCACACCTTACAACCACTTACAAAGCTCACGGGCAGATATTTGCCTCGCATGAGTTATATCTTACGTCACCGCAACGAAAACCTGTCACGGCTAGGGTCTTCTCAAGGACTTAGGAAGATTGCATTTGATAGGGCACCCAGTTTTGCCTGTTGGCTAGTCAGGACGGGGCGCCATAAGACGGTGGAGCCACCGCGAGGGATTGGTGAGTATTTCTTGGGTTTGCGCCCAATCGTTTATCAGCCAGAAAGTGACAGCAGCTGCGGCGACTGCGAGGGCGGCGTTGCGAAAGCGGTTGAGTTCATCCATGCCAATCTCATCCAACGAAAAAATCCCCGCCAGCCAGGGGTCTGAAGTCTGGCTGGCGGGGCTGAAAGGCCGCCACCTTGCTTGGCAGGGTGTCCCATGGCGGCCCATGCCCCGATCAATGATTCTCGGTTGTGCTCGCAAAACGGGAGAGTCATGCGCCCGAGAGAGGAAGCGATCAGAGCAATACAAATGATAATCATTATCATTAACTTTTGCAAGGGGTTCTTTCCCGTTGGTTACTCTGGTTCCGGTGCACGTTAAATCTGAACTTTCAGTCATTTAATTTCTTGTTGCGAATGATAATGATTCCCATTAACATAAAAACAAGTCTATTTATGCTTTGGGAAAAACCATGAAAAAACAGGGCCTGTGCGTTTTAGCTGCGACCATCGCGATGGGTATACCGATGAGTGTTGGAGCGACTGAACTCGAGACTATTACCGTAGTTGGATCAAGGACGGAGCGGCCACTGAAAGAAATCGCTGCAACAATTGATGTCATTGATTCAGATCGGATAGAAGAGGAGTTAGCCCGAGACATAGCGGATCTCGTTCGCTTTGAGCCTGGAGTAACTGTGTCTGGTACTGGGAGTCGTTTCGGTCTCAGCGGATTCAACATTCGCGGCATCGGGGGCAACCGAGTGTTGACACTGGTTGATGGGGTAAGAGTTGCTGAAGAATTTTCTTTTGGTCCCTTTTTATCCGCCAGGCGTGATTTTGTAGATTTGGATAGTCTTGCCAGCGCAGAGATTGCGCGTGGGCCGATATCTTCACTCTGGGGAAGCGATGCGTTGGGAGGAGTCGTTTCCTTCAACACGCTGTCTCCGAGTCAATTTTTGGCCGACGACACGTTCTACTCTGGCTACAAAGTCGGTTACTCCAGCGCTGATGAGTCGACAGTGGGGACCGTCACAATAGCTGGCAGGCAGGGACCTGTCTCAACTTTATTGGTCGCGACGCTGCGGAATGGGAAAGAGACTGAAAATAACGCTACGGCGGGCCCTGAGTTTGGCTCTGGTCGCACACAACCTGATAAGCAGGATAACGAGTCGCTCAACGTCACAGCAAAGCTCAATTGGGACATCACCGATAAGCAACGTGTCGGCTTAGCATTAGACAGTTTCAAGAGTGAGACGGATACGCAAATTCTATCCGACTACGGAATTTTTTCCCGAGGGACACTAGTAAACTCGCGAACCGCAGACGACGAGAGAGAGAGAACAAGAGTAACGCTGAGATACGAGCATTTTGACATCGGCCTCGCTCTGTTGGACAACATCATACTGACAGCCTATCAGCAGGATTCCGAGAGCTTTCAGGACCTTACCGAGTCTCGAACACCACCCCCTTATTTTGCCAATCAAACGCGGAAGCGATTATCGACATTTGAGCAAAAAATCGTGGGGGCTACAGCTCAGTTTTCGAGTTCGATACTTACAGCGAACAGCTCGCATACCCTGACATATGGAATCGATTATTACGAGACCTCCAATGAATCAGTAAGAGATGGGGGGACGAAAGACTCGTCAGGCAATCCCGTTTTCGAGTTTTCGCCACTGCCTACCAGAGATTTTCCTAAAACTGATGTGGAAAATATAGCCTTCTATTTACAGGATGAAATTGAGTTACTCGATGGCAAGCTCTTACTCTCTCCGGGTCTCAGGTATGACCGAAATGAAGCTACCACATCTCCTGATTCTTTATACTTGCTCGGAAATCCGGGCGTAGCCAGACCGGTTGACTACGATGAATCTGAACTAACCTTAAAATTTGGTGCTCTCATTCAGATTACGGATTCCCTGTCGGCATTCGGCAGATACAGTGAAGGTTTCAGGGCTCCGCCAT
>Ga0163109_10000769_pt1 | contig 25583 bp, 17 predicted proteins | sample CRUFie1St13metaG_FD_108704 | JGI IMG/M metagenome (GOLD analysis project Ga0163109, IMG submission 108704) | Marine microbial communities from the Costa Rica Dome - CRUD Field 142mm St13 metaG | ecosystem: Environmental > Aquatic > Marine > Oceanic > Photic zone | place: Costa Rica: the Eastern... | reverse complement strand
CGGGAATGCATCACAGTGGCCTGCGAGCAGTAGAACTCCTTGCATAGAGGTCAGAGATGCATCGTCTCCTGTGATCCAAGATGCAGATTCGAATGCGTACGACATGTCGCCAATAGAAGCGTTGCCTGCGAATGTGATTCCAGCCGGGTCCCCTCCAGCTGCAGCCATTTGTTGTCCTTGGATTGCTTGGGTGTAGGTAATCGTTTCACCCATTCCCGACATGTTGTTCATCATAGAGCCGTTAATTGCTGCGAAATACATGTCAAACTCGTCATACATTCCTACCCCAATCATCATTGAAGCAGTAGCAGCATCAACCATAGTACCATTGGTCATAGCACCAGCCTGGATGCCCATGTAGGACATTTCAATGTCATCTGCAGTCTTCTTTGCAGCGGAGAAAGATTCCAACTCGATTCCCATTACACCGGCAGCGAATCCAACCTTAGTTAGGTCCATGATTCCACTAATTGCGGTTCCAGTTGCTCCAACCACCTGCGGCTGGAATGGAATGTTTAGTTGTGTAATCTCAGTATTACAGTCAGTTTCTGTATCTTCAGCACAGGAAAATGCCTTAGATTCGGTGTAAGTCAAAGTACCGGCTTCTTTATCGAAATCTACAATTTCTCGTGTGTAGGTTATGTCGTAATTGAAAGGACCAAGCCTATCATAAACAGGCTCTTCTCCAGCAATTACCGCATCAACATTTGTTAGATTCCATGCATAATATGTTCTTTCTGACGTTGATGTTGCCCAGTCTTCTTTAGCTTCAGTACAGTCTGCATTTGCACATGCAGAGTCGTAAGGATAAGTTTCAAACTCTTCCTCGACTGCTGACTCTACCATGCTTGTTGCGATTGGTGATAGTAGTACCAAGTTCAACAATACCATGACTGCTCCGGCTATTAATTTCTGATTACCCATAGGTGTTCCCCAAGTTACTTGGGTGTACCTTTACTACTTAATGTAAAGGGCGGATTTTTTGTAAACTTGAGTTAATTTACGCGTGTAGTCCTAGTTCCAAAACTGTGACTGAATTAGATTTACAGGAATTAATTATTCCTTCTTCTTCCAAGGTATTAAAGCTAGTCCAATCGCTGCTAACGTTCCGAATACTCCAATGGATGGTAGCGGTGAGGTTTCGTCATCAGAATCTCCTGTCGAGTTACTCGATTTGCCCTCGAACATATTTGCTATGCCGTCTCCATCGTCGTCTAGGCAGCCGAAGAATCCGTCTGAGTTTGAGGTTCCTGCGTTCTCAGGACAGTAATCTGAACGTATCGCTCCTGGTACAAATTGTCCAATTCCGTATTGTTCTCTCATGCTTGTCCACGATTGGTTTCCCCAGTTATCACCATATCCATCGCCGTCGTGATCTGCCCACTGAGTCGGGATTGTTGGGAATGCATCGCCCGAGTCTCCGTATCCATCGCCGTCAGTGTCTGTTTGTTCACTTGCGTCTTCAGGGAATGCGTCGGAGTTGTCTCCTGTTCCGTCTCCATCGCTGTCGGTTTGCTCGTTTGAATCATTAGGGAATTCATCGGAATTATCACCAACTCCATCACCGTCGGAATCGGTATCCTCTGATGAATCACTTGGGAATACATCACCGTTGTCTCCAACGCCATCACCATCTGAGTCTGTGTCTTCAGAGGAGTCGTTAGGGAATGCATCACCGTTGTCTCCGACGCCATCACCATCAGTATCGGTGTCTTCTAAGGGGTCATTAGGGAATGCGTCGGCACTGTCGTCCGTTCCATCCCCGTCAGAGTCTGCTCCCTTGGTTGGGTCGGAGGGAAAAAGGTCGCTATTATCTCCGACACCATCGCCATCGCTATCTGACCATTCGTTTGGATTATTTGGGAAGGCATCTGAGTTGTCCCCATAACCATCCATGTCCGAATCTGTAGTTTCAGTTGCGTCATTGGGGAAATCGTCAGCATTGTCTCCAACGCCATCTCCATCCGAATCAAACCAATCATTGGGATTGGTAGGGAAGACGTCAGTGTTGTCACCGTATCCATCTCCATCTGTGTCTTTAGTTTCTGTTGCATCATTCGGGAATGCGTCCGAATTATCACCAACTCCGTCTCCATCTGAATCTCTAGATTCGTATGCATTGTTTGGGAATGCATCAGAGTTGTCTCCAACTCCATCCCCATCTGTATCAGTTGTCTCAGTTGCATCGTTAGGGAATGCGTCAGTATTGTCACCTACGCCGTCTCCATCAGAGTCCGCTGATTCGTATGGATTATTTGGGAATGCATCGCCATTATCTCCTACTCCATCTCCATCAGAGTCCTCAGTTTCAGTAGCATCGTTAGGGAAATCGTCAGTATTGTCGCCCACTCCGTCACCATCTGAGTCTTGGTATTCGCTCGCATCCAGAGGGAATGCATCTCCTGAATTCGAATATCCGTCACCATCATAATCTGGGCACCCAACTTGGTCGATTGTTGAATTACCTGCCGTATTTGGACAGTCATCTTGGCTATTTTCTACACCATCGCCATCTACATCATTTGGATCTGTGTATTGGTAAATTAAGTTCAGAGGGTGATAAGCCCCACTTGAATCCCAAACACCAAGTGAAACATTTCCTTTGGAGCTTGCAACTGGAGTATTGACATACATCAAAGTGTCACTAACTACCGTCGCCGTTGCGTTGCCATAGCTTCCAAATTGGATATCAATTGTGTAATTGTTCACTAATCCAGTTGCTTTTGTTGCATACTTGAGTTGCTTGTTATTTACATCAGCGTATGCTACATGGAGTTGGTGATTGTGGTCTATAGTAACAGCATTGCGTCTACCAGTATCGTCACTTCCTCCATCGATAGTAACGGTTGACCAAGTACCAGAACTACTTCTTGTTGAATACATCAAATCGTCATAAGTTGAATGCCAGTGAATCAAGTGTGGGTTGTCATTAGCATCGAGGATGAGGGAGTTTTCTTCTCCGTTGTTACTGTAAACTCCTCCTTGGGACCAAGCCCCTCCTGGAGTGGCTTCAGCATATCTTATTCCGTTAGCGTTTCTTTGGATGATGAATATATCATCATTAGACTTAACAGCCAAATCATTGTAGTATGCTGGACTATTTGTGTTTGAGATCTGATATTTGTCCCATGTTCCACTTTCATTGGTGATGTAATTGTGGCGACTGTTACTGTGGTCTCTGTATGTGACGTGTACTGCATCGTTGGAATCAATGTCTACCGCTGAGTAACAACCGATGTAAGTACTGGAACTATCTAGGGATTTTTTTGTCCATGAAGAGGTTGAGGAGTTAAAGTACGCAATACTTAGCCCTGAACAGACATTTCCAGAGGTGCTGAATGTAATGTGTGCATGGTTTAGAGAGTTCACTGCAAGGCTAACACCATAACTATCCACGTTGGATGTTGAATAGTTTAGATTCCATGATGTACCATTGTACGTTCTATAATTAAGGTAGTCTCCTGTCACCCAATGTGCAACGTGCAGGTGATCATTGTAATCGATTTGTAATTCGACACCCCTGTATTGTGAACCTGCAGATGCAGTGGAGATAACAGACCTGCTCCATGATTGTCCATTGTGAACCGCGTGCTTTAGCTGACGTGTATCATAGTTGAAGTAAACAATGTGGACATCTCCATTAGAAGTAACACCAATATCGTTTTCTCCATATCCACCTTGAATTGAATCAGCAACACTCATTGACCACGAGTGAGTTAATCCGTCGTTTGTCAAAGAATTTGTTGCCATCTCCAGGAAGCCACTACCTGTAATTGTCACGTTATCCCCTCCGTACATCGAACCAGATGAAGGGGAAACACTTGTTCCGGTTGATTTAGCGCCTGAATCAGAGACTTTTGGTTTGTGTAGTTGAAATTCATCATTAAATTGGAGCATCGGAGAGATACTGCAACATACCAATATGAAAACTAAAGTGAATGGTTTCATGAATTCCCTGATGGATGTACTACGAATAAATCGTTTGTAACAGTAGTGTGACCTGAAACTCAACTACTGCAATGATCTCAGAAATCATAGATGGTGGACGCTGTGGGATTTGAACCCACGGCCGCTTGGTTGCAAACCAAGCGCTCTTCCAGCTGAGCTAAGCGCCCCTAATCCCTCCGGGTAGGCTTCTCCCTTTTGAGGATTCACACGCGGTCAACTGTCGCATCACGGTCTGGACCTAGTCCAACAGAAGAGATTGGAACACCCAAAATCGATTCTAATTTTTTGATGTAATTTTGGGCAGCTGCAGGCAATCCCGAGAAACCAATCTTTTCTGAATTACACTTCCTCGCAATTCCCAGCCACTCTTCAAGAGAATGTGATGGGAATCCCGGTACCGTGACGTAGACTGGCTCGCAGTTTTCTAAGGCTATAGCGCTTGCAGGCATTTCATTGACTTCTGTATCTCCCATTTTGTATCCAACACAGATGTTGATCTCATCCAAGCCACCAAGAACGTCCAATTTTGTTAACGCTATTTCCGTGAATCCATTGACTCTTGTAGAATGCCTCATTACAACCGCATCAAACCAGCCGCACCTACGCCTTCTGCCTGTTGTGGTTCCAAATTCATGACCCACGTTGGTAAGGTGCTCTCCAACCTCGTCGTAGAGTTCGGTAGGCATGTGACCGTTTCCTACACGTGTGATGTACGCCTTGGTGATACCGATGACGTTGTCTACGTGACCAGGATGAATCCCGGCACCGTGCGTTGCGTTTCCTCTCGATGTTACAGAGGATGTTACGAATGGGAATGTCCCTTGGTCTATGTCGAGTAGGCAGCCTTGTGCACCCTCTAATATGATTCTCTCGCCCAATTTCAGGGCATTGTCTAGAAGGATTCCAGTATCTGTGATTGTATTACCAAATCTCTCCTTGATCCAAGTGACTTGTTCTTCTAATTCGCTTGCTGTTACTCTCTGTCTGCATCCGGCATTTTCAAGTGCCTTGTTTTGTCGTTCTGCCATCTCATTGAAATCACAGTATGGCAGGTCTGCAAAACGCAGCCCAATACGGTTGATTTTGTCTGCATAGGTAGGGCCAATGCCCCGGCCTGTAGTTCCAATTTTCTTGTCTAGACCATCGATGTATGTGTGGTATGGAAGTATGATGTGTGCACGGTTTGAGATGAAGAGTCTTTTTCCAGAGGGGTCTGTCCCTCCACCTTCAACCCAATCGTTCAATTCCTTATCTAATACCCATGGATCGATTACCATTCCATCCCCTAGGATTAATCCACATTCTTCACGTGTAATTCCAGATGGTAGTAAATGGAACTTAAGTACCCTGTCGCCAAGAACTACAGTGTGTCCTGCGTTATTTCCTCCTTGGAATCTAGCTACCCAAGTCGCGCTTTCTGCTAATCTATCGACTAGTTTTCCTTTACCTTCGTCTCCCCATTGGGCGCCGAGTACAACTGTGGCTGGCATGCTGCTCAATTAGTCGTCACGGCATATAGTGCATGAACTATGCGCCTGTTAATTCTGTCAAAAAAATAGGAACTGAGTCATTCTAATGTATGATTTGAGGTTTTTGAGGCATGAAACTTGGGGTTATAGATTACACAAAATCCATGTGTTTAAATAGGTCGAGTGCTCATAAGTAATGTTGGCTTAGGATAATCCAATAATATGGTGTAGTTAGTCGGATAATCGATGGGTTTCCCTACAACATCTTTATATCCTAGTGCCCTCACTAAACAACTCGGAGTTGAGAAGTATGGCGTATGACGACGAAGCACGGACAAAAGCACGAACAAAGAACAATGCACAGAGAGATAATGTCGCCCGCAAGGGACTGGGGTCGATAAGACCACAGCGAAGAGTTGTCGACGGTCATACCAAGCCTTGCCTGGAATGTGGTGTTCTGGACTGGTCAGTTGACAATAGCAGGGGAGAGATTTCCTGCGGTGGTTGTGGATTAGTTGTAGAGGAAAATGTAATCGATCCGGGTATCGATTGGACTAACCATGACAACACCACCGACCGTTCCAGAATTGGTGCTCCAGTGACTCATACTCTTGCGGACAAAGGACTGAACACGAGTATCGCCAGTTCAGATTTGACTTCCGGAGCGGCTAGCCGCCACGGTATGTCTGCCAAAGCTCGCCGTGATTGGAGGCGCCGCAGGGTCATGGACGAGCGTTCCAAAACTCGTGCAAGTCGTGCCCGTAATCTAGTCAAAGCAAACCAAATGGTCAGAGACAAATCAGGTCTTCCCAAATCAATGCAGGAAGAAGTATGCCGATTGTACAAGATACTGTCCCACCAAGGATTCGTTACAGGTCGCTCTATAGCTGGAGTTACTGCTGCTTGTACATACTTAGTGGCTAGGAAAGAAGGCGTACCTCGACAAATTACGGAGATTTCTGAAACATTCCAAGTCAACGAAAAAGAACTATCTAGGATGATTCGACATATCTCCAGAAAGTTCAAAATGCACAAGATTTCCTGTCCGTCTGATTATTTTAGTAGATTCATTAGTGACCTAAAACTTCCACCAAAGACATCTTTGGAAGTAGATGCTTTGTGGGAGGAGATGAAGCCTCACGTTGATATTTGGCAAGGTAAGAAACCGATGGGTGTTGCTGCAGCAATTATCTACAAGGCGGCCACAAGAGCCGGCCACAAAAGAACTCAGGCAGACATTTGCAAGGTCGCTAACGTCTCAGAAGTTACTCTTCGTCAAATCAACCGTGCGATTGAGAATCTGTTTACTATGCTTGATAACAATCTCTGATTTGAAGATATATTCATTTGATTGATGAATGCAGGGTGTATACATGAGCCGTGACACTAACCGCGTACAACGCAAGGTCAGAATTCCTTCCAGTAAGCGTAAGAAGTCTGGAGCAAAGAAAGAAAAAAAGCCCGGAGAAATCTCCTGTGGTATTTCGGGCTGCGATGGCTATGCGGACAAGCATCTTGGTGGAAGATCACTGAGTCAAGAAAACGCTATTGATACCTGGGGAGAAGGTGGATTTACGGTTAGAAAGAATAGAGTCAGAGTTTGCAAGTCCTGTTACAAGGCATGGAAGAAAGACAACAAAGATGAATCAAACTCTCATTACTGATTCACTTTCACTTTCACTGCCGGTGTGTGCAGAATGAATGTACACCCCCGGCTATCAGTTCGTATGTCATGAGACAAATGAGAACCGTAATCCGCTCAATGCTAACCGCCGATGGAGTGGTTGTAGCAATGGATGATGCCGCAATAGTTTGGAAGCCTAGGGATGGTAAACAAAGAAGAGTCCGATTAGAAGCACGAGCTAGTGTGCTTCTAGGATTGGTAGGTCCAAGAGGCGTTGTCGATAAAATCGTAGTCGGCGACGTATATGGTGGAATAAACTTCATCTCACTTTCCACAATGGAAGTTGTTGACAGATACGTGGTTGGCACCTCCAAAGTTAGGTCGCTATGTGCCTCATCGATTAGCGGTGAAAGCATCTTAGCCGGGTGTGAAAACGGCGGAGTTTTCATGGTTGGAACTAATGTACCAAATCGAGTTCTAAATTTGTTTGAATTAGACGGCCCTGCATCAGCATTGAAAATCATAGGGCAAGACCTGCACATACAACAAGGCTGGGAGAAGAAAATTGTTTCTTGGGATGGGCACAAATCACTTCTCGTCGCCTAATTTTTCCTTCTCAATAAGAGTCCATGGGGGCTCAGAAGTAAGGAAATAAGCAGTCCTCGCTGGTCTAGGCCAACTTCTAGGGGCGTTTCCATTATTATCCAAGCATTCTTCGTAGAATGTGAGGTGTTGATTTAGCACTTCTGAAATTCTTTCATGTCCCTTGATAGTAGGACCTCTCGCAGGAACTATACTCTTGGGTGATAAGTCGATTATTGTCTCTAGTGAAGATACTAATTCAGGCAAACTTCCACCCGGCATATCCCATCTTGAAGGGCTATCAGCACGAGGTAAAACCGGTCCGGAGACTAATACTTCACGTTCTTTCTCGAAGTAACCCATTCCATCGGTACAATGCCCGGGTAGTGAGATTGCTATCAATTCGCCATCCCCTAGATCAAATGAATCACCTTGAGATATAGGCTCACATTCCGTACTTGGCATATCAGAGTCGTATCTATTCGCCCACGTAGAGTAAAAGTCACCGGTTTCCAGTACTGAAATTGCATCTTGGTGAATGTGTATTGGCACTTTTCCATTCTCTTCAGAGATATGCTTCGCGCCTCCTGCAAATGGATACCTTCGACAAGTTAGAAGGATTCTATCTAAGGTTAGATTTGTATCATCAGATTTGTTCAGATGCCCCGAAATTCTCTCTACCTGTAACATCTGATACCACGTAGTGCCTGCATCAACAAGTATGTTTGAATCACTACCGGAAAACACGACACAATTTGCATCGTGATGGATTCCAGGTAGTCTAATGATTCTCATCAGACAGGGCTAAGCGTTCTCAGTGCTTCAAACAGTTGGTGATTTTTCACACGGTTTGGGTTAAATATAGGGAGTGGGTCGGCGCAATATGGCTCGATTCCCTGAGGCTGAAGCACGTTTGCTTCATGTCAAGATTTGCATGAAGTGCAATGCTCGTAATGCAATGCGTGCAACCTCTTGCCGCAAGTGCAGTTACAAGGGCCTACGTCCAAAGAACGTAGAGAGAAAGGGCGCATGATCACAGGCCCAATAATGGCATGATGAAAACCATCGGCCCGCCTACCATTGTCAATGGAATGATAGCTGGCCATAAAAATACCAACAATGGATACTTTTTAGTTATCCAGACTTGGTTAACCCCGTTTTCCTTCAATAGGTCAATGTCTGACTGAAGTTTTTCTTTAGATGGAGTTTTTCTAGGCGCTCTTGTGCTGTGCACAATTTTCTTTTCACCACTTGGCATTTCTGCGATTGATGTCAGCAGCCATACGTGATTATTTATCACTTCATCAACATCCATCCGTTGGGCATGCCATATCAACTTTAGATTTGTATTCCCTTCCTTTAAATTCCTGAAAATCATGATTAAAGGTAAGAAAAGGAAAGACAATCCACCCCACACTAGTAACGCAATTGCAGGTGGCATGGCAATAACTGAATTATTCATCGTTTCAGGGAACTGAATGGGGATGCTGGTCCACGAGGGTACCAATATTGCTACCCACATAAGTCCCTTGCAATCAGCACCGCCGTGAATCAAGCGCATTCTCCATGCTATGTCTACCAAGAATATTGGAATAAAGACAGCGAAAGTTGACCACCACAGTATTGCTTCTTCACCTCCGTCTCCCGATATAATTCCAAGAATTGATTCATCAGTATGTAATAACAATCCTTGAACAACCCCTGAAATTCCAATCACATACCAAATGCTTACAATTATGTCCAATGATTTACCAGACTTAATGTCCTTTAGAGTAGGTCTTCCAATAACAGCAATTGATGCATATGCTACTATTCCTGCAGCGGTTGCGAAGACATACCATTCGGCCTCTGCGTTTAGTAAATCTAGAACCCAAAGAAAAATTGCAGGTTTGGACCATGTTATCCAAAATTGGTTCGGAACTCTACGCTCTTTGTGGTCCAGCCATGCAGCGATTCCTAGAGCCCAAAACAATACACCCAAACGAGTCCAAGATATCACCTCCGCCGAATCCATGTTTGACGGATGGCGGCAATCAACTTAAAGGAGACACTCATGACAGAAACGTGCGCAGGTCTTTGTGCGGGTGTGAACTATGTCCAATATCGAAACTAAGTTGGGGCAAATTGCCACTGTGATTAACCAGATAGACGACCCTAAAGTTCCTAGAAATATCCGCAAAGGTGCAAAGGAAGCGTGTGAGCAGTGGCTGCTCAACAAAACGAAGGAAATGGATATCAGAATTGCAATAACTCAAGCAAAACTTGAGGAACTGTACGAGGATCCAAACATCCCTCCAGAGTTTGGTACCCTTATCCTGATGATTAATACCGAACTTGAAAAGATACTCAGGGAAACCCTCTGATTATTCTTCTTCAGATTCCTCTTCCAAGACTAGAATCAAATCACCAAGTCTTGATCTTACAGTTTTTGTGACCTTGCCTTTAGATATCATTCCTTCAAGGTCACCGAAGTTTGGTCTTTCTGCAACTGCACTGAGAATGAATTCAACTTCATCAGGTCGCGCCTTACCACGCTTCATGATAGTTTGTGCGGCAGACCTAGCAGAAATCCGTGTGACTTCTTCATCAGACACTCCTAGAGATTCTTGTAATTTGGAAAGTTTGTGATACTCTCCCGACGACAGGTTCCCATCTTTCAAAGCATCTTGCCATGCTTCTTCCAAGGTTGGAGCTCTCTCGGATAGCATGATTGCAATCGGACGTGTTTCCTCAATATTCTCAAGAATGATTTTTACGATAGCGAACATAGGAATTGCTAGAATCATCCCAAGAATTCCCCAAAGCCAGAACGAGAATGCAGTGATTAGTAACAAGACAACTGGAGAGAGGTCGAGTGCTCTACCTGCCCATTTTGTCTCTATGTAATTCCCCCAAACTTGTTGATTAACCAGCAACAGGATTGTCAGTGTCAATAATCCCGTTGGTGTTAGCAAAATTAATCCCAATATTAAGGGTGGAATTGTAGCAATCAGCGAACCTATGTAGGGCACATAATTCAGAATAAAAGTCATTACTGCCCATACGAACCACAAGTCGATCCCGTACAACGCCATAATTATACCAGCAATTACTGCACTGCCTATTCCACATCCGGTTTTTACAATGAAATATGTATTGATACCCTCTTCAATTTGAGATTGAATGATCGCTACACGTTCACTTGCACCATCCGGCCACGCTCTCTCTATCCTTCCCGGAAGAAGGTGTGCTTCGAATATTATGAAAATGAGGAAGAATAGAACCGTTATGCTAGTTGTGACAAATGTGCCTACCTCTGCAACTACTGCCGTTATGAGGTCTGTAGCAGAACCTCCTGAGCCTATGCCGAGGCTTTCCAAATCACCTCCTACGGTTCCCGTGTCTTCCTTTATGGATTCTTTAATTGCAGGACCAACAATTGGGGCATTTTTTAGCGCCTTCCACTTTTTGTTCAACTTTTCATTATACTCTTCCTGACGTTCCTCGTTTTCAATCAAACCTTGTGCTTGAGTCCACGCAAAGAATGCGGTTGAAATTAGAATTAGGATGAACAATAGTAGTGTGGTAAGATAGGATAATAGTACAGGAAAATTATTTTTCGAAAGCCAATCTGCACCAGGCTTCAGAACAAAGTAAATTCCCATGGCAATAAAGAATGGTTTTAGAACAGTTTCAAGATATATCATTGATAGAACAAAAACCGTCATCAAGATTGCGGCGTGAGAGGCTGTAGCAATTCTACGGTGAAACGAATGGCTATCGCCAAGGCTCGCATTCTCTCCCATGATGTGCCACAGAGATATCGAATACTTGAGTTATCACCCAAAAAACGCCTTTTGGGTTGGTTTAGATATGTACAAATAGACGTCTCAAGAAATCTGTCCGGTAGGTGAGATTTCAGGAGTTAGTCTATCAATGACTGCAGATAACCTTTCAACAAGGCTAGTTTTCATTTCGCCTACTAGAAGTGCATGCTCCATAACTTCATCAAGAGTGTCGACTGGAATAACTTCGATGCTTTGCCATTGTTGGTCTAAGAGTACATCTTGAGCGTTTGCTCTTGGGATGATTACGGTCTTGATTCCAGATTTGGCTGCAGACTCGATCTTCGCAGTTACGCCACCGATTGGGAGTACCTCACCACGAACTGATAGGCTACCTGTCATTGCTAAGTCTTGTCGAATTGGAATGTTTTCAAGTGCTGAGATGATAGCGGTTGCAATCGTAATCGAAGCGGAGTCACCGTCGACTCCATGCGTGTCTACGAACTGGATGTGAATATCGTAATCTGAGACATCCTTTCCAGTAAGTTTCTTGATAACCGCACTTACATTGGTCACGCTCTCCTTTGCAAGGTCAGACAAACCACCAGTTGCTAGTACCTTTCCGCCTCCACCAAGTGATGGGGTAACCAGAGCTTCTACAGGTAGCATGATTCCACTGTAGTCCGATAGTCCGGAATCTGCGCCAAGTACAGCGAGCCCATTGACTCTACCAATGCGATTTCCGGAGTTCACTACCAGTGAGTATTCTTGTCTACGTTCAATCATTCTATCAGCGACTTGCTGCTCCAACGGCTTTGCTATGTTTCTTGCAGCGAGAACGTGTCTGGATGTTGTGTATTCGGAACCTTCCTCGGTTGCTAGGTCACCAGCGATTCTAACTAAGCCACCTAACTCACGTAGCCTCAGTGAGAGCTTACCGCGACGTCCGGCTCTTCTTTGTGCTTCTCTTAGAATTACAGATACGCCAGTCCTGTCGAAGTGAGGAATCTCTCTCGATGTGCCCAAATCTCTTCGTACCTCTTGTGCGATGAACCTAATCAGACGCCTTCGGTTTGCAGTTGTATCAGGCATGTGGGAATTGACATAGACTTCGTAGCCATATCCACGGATACGACTTCGCAATGCAGGATGCATTCCCTGTATTGCATCAAGGTTGCCCGCTGCGATGAGAACGAAGTCGCAAGGAACTGCTTCTGTCTTGGTTAGGGCTCCGCTAGACCTCTCAGAGCGTCCAGAGATTGGGAAAGCTCTCTCCTGCATTGCAGTAAGGAGTGCTTGTTGTTCTTCCAATCTTAGCAAGTTAATCTCGTCGATATATAATACTCCACCATGAGCACGGTGAATCGCACCGGGCTCAACTCTTTCATGGGCAGGTGTTTCCATTCCACCACTCTGGAACGGATCGTGTCTTACATCCCCAAGTAAACTGCCTGATAAGGTTCCAGTTGCGTCAACAAATGGTGGTGGGTCTTGCCCTTGATGTTTGACAAGCACCTTAGGAATGCGTGCTTCGTCTGCGCCACCCATTCTTGACCTTAGGAACATATATCCAAACATCAGTAGAAGCATTCCGAATAGTAGCGTCAAGATATCTCCATTTTGGATTGCGACAACTGCTAGGAGGAATGCGATTGCTACGAACCCAATCATCAGCATTTTCTGACTCTTTTCTCTTTGAATCCTAACGGCCTCTTTCTGGCTCTTGACAATTCTATCGCCTCTTCCGGCGGGAACAGTTCTAACTCTTGGCTCATTCTCATCATCATCATTAGGATAGCATAGAATGTCCTCTAGTTTATCCTGAGGTAGTAGTTCTGTCATGGACCTGGCGAGCATCGATTTACCAGTGCCCGGGTCGCCAATCATCATCATGTGTCTGCGTTGTTCGGCAGCCTTTCGAATAACCACAGAACCTGCTTCCTGTCCTATGACTTGGTCGACCAATCTTTCTGGGATTGGTACATCTTCTGTTGATTTTAAGTCAATACTTCTAACCCACTCGTCTATTGGAGTATCGTTTAATTCGATAGTTTCTGATGGTTCAGGGCTCCAAACTGTAACCATTACTTCCTCTTCTTCAGAGGCTAAATCTGCCTCGTCTGAAGCGGTAGTTTCGGGAACTTCCTCTTCGGTCACAATATACCCTCACACACAGTCCATTTTAGGCGTTTGGCAAACACCGTAAGGGTTTGCTCGCTCAATTTTGCAGTTTTCACTGTTGGTATTGGTGGCCGTAATACGCCCACTGCTCCATTGTCCAGCCTGCAGGAAGCCCGCCTTCCGGTAGTGGAGGTGCTCCTGGAGGCACTTGCTGTGCTACAGCAGGTGCCGGAGCCGCAACTGGTTGCTGGAATATTTCTTGAGCTCCACCGTACATAGAATTGGCAACAGCGTCATTTGCTGGAAGTTGGTTTGCCCAATCTACAACCTGAACTTCGCTGCCACTGTTTCCACCACGCATGAACATGAGTCCTGCTAGAAGCGCTACAATCACTACACCGATTACGATGAGTATAACGGTAAGGTCGAGTCCGGATTCGCTGGAATCGTCTGTTGTTTGTCCGGATGCTTGTTCTTCACATGCTGTGAATTCACAAGCCTCTGCCTTATCTGCCTCTAGACTGTCTAGTTGAGCGACTGCCGAATCATAATCGGTCGTTCCTTGTTCCATGCCTTCAATTTCAGACTTTAGAGAGTCGATTTGTGCAGAGAGTTCCTTGACGAGTTCAATGACTTCTTCTTCTGTCATAGAGTCAGGTCCAGGTGCATATTCTGAAGCGGTCCACTTTGTAGGCCCTTTGAACTCAAACTTTTCTCCGTTTGATGCTTGGGCTACTACTGTCTTTAGGGCTAAGTAATGGAATTGGCCCATACCTGTATCGTCGATTTGTCCGTTGACAGGGTCAAAGGTCCAACCAACACTCTTCATCGTTATGTCGTGTTCGAATACCTCATTGTACATGCAATACTCTGGGTTGCACATCTGCCAAGTTGAAGAGAAAGATGTGATCGTTACATCGTCCTTATTCAGGAATAGTGTTACTTCTGGTACCTCTCCAACGTAGATGTCTCTGACGCTAACAGAAACATCTGCATCAGGACCCTCCCCAACTAGTAGAGGTAGACTGTCATAGACGTCTACGACTAGGGTGTAGATGTTACTGTCGTATCGGTCCTCGGTTTGGATTGTTACCGTTTGTAAGCCCGCAGTTTCCCAAATTAAAGTCAATGTGTTGTCTAGGAAACTAACTCTTGCTGCTCCTGGCACTGAGTTTGATGCGGTAACTGTTACTTCGTTGATATTACCGTCGACATCGGTCAAAATCTCGTTTAGGAAGATGACCTTCTGTGTGTTGACCTTCAGTCGCATGTTCTCAAATTCTGAGAGGTCTAGTCTTGGAGCATCGTTGATAGCTGTAATCGCAATAGTAATGAGTTGGTCAGAGTATTGCTCGCCGTCACTTGCTCTTATTGTGATTGTTGTCTCACCGTTGATGTCCTCATCACTTGTTGCGTAATTTAGGGTGAACCCATTTAGAGAAATGTCCAACAGGTCTGGGTTAGAATTGTCTACGATTGCTAGCATCAAATCTTCTGTTGCTGCAACGTTTCCATTATCGTCTGTATCAGACAAATATGGCAGAAGATATGTCGAAGCAGAAGAAGCTTCATCGACGTATTGCTTCTCTACTCCAGCCCATCGTGGCTGACCATTTTCGATGACGTTGAATAGCAGAGTACCAAATGCAGTGTCTGTTCCATCATTGACAGCGATTTCTATACCGGATGCTGTTGGTTGTCCGGATACATATCTGATGTTCTCGAAGTAAACTTCGATCTCTTCAGTTGCTGGGTGCCATGCAACAAAGTTAGGGCTGTTGCTAGTGATTACTAACTGGTCAAGGGCGGTTTCAGCGTCGTTGACATTGTTGATAATAGATACCTTGGTTGAGGTTTGGACCTTTACTGTTGGAACTGGCTCTGCAGTGATTACTGGCATTGCATTCTTGAGAGTGAATCCTCTTTCTGTAACTTGCCAATCACTTGTTTGCATCCTTGAATCGATTGCTCTGACACGCATGTCATAATCGCCTGCACCCATGTTCATGCTTGGCTTCACCAAGTATTGTCGATGTTCGTTAGATGTACCTTCTTGGAAGACTTGGTCTCCTCCGACAATCATGTCACCACCAATCCACTGGTCCATTCCAGTTGGTGACACTTCCACATCGAATGTGATGAATGAAGTGTTGGTGTCAACTCCATCATTGAAGGTTGCCTTTGCTTCGATTAGGAAGTTGTCTCCTCTCTCGATTTGGTTGTTGCCAATAACTTGTGCTTTGCGTGCTATTGGAACTAGGTCGTGAGGAACGACTTCAGTTCCCTCATTATTTGAACTAGACTTGTCTGCTACGAGGTTGGATAGTTCTACTCCGAACGTGGTTTGGTATGCTGAAGATGGCAGGCTTGTGGTGCCAATTTGTCCGGTGAAAGTCTGTGTTGCCCCGCTTGAAGCGAAGTTCCCTAGAGTTTGAGTTGAACCGACATAAGTCTTGACATTGTTTGCTTTGTAGAAGAATCTCACATCTCCGCCGTCTGTGTACGCGTCTACTCCATTGTTGACGATTGTAGCTTCGACATTCAATACGTCACCGTTAATGTAACCGTTAGGTGCGCTTGGATTAGTTGCAGTAAATGATTTGACTCCAACATCGATGGTTGGAGCCATGTTTGAATCCGTAGCGGATACAACATTGCGGTGAGTTGTGTGATCTCCATCAAGGAGCGCTGCGACTGTTAGGAAGTTGTCAACAGCAGAATGTCCGCCACCTGCACGTACTGTTGAAACTGGGACTGACCAGGATTTTGTTACTGAACTTCCAGAAGTCAGTGTTACGGATTCAAATCCGTTGTTTTGACTGTTCAACAACCACTTCTTCCAAACGTGATGTGGGTTTGGTGAACCACCGCTGTAGGTTTCAGGAGATGTCTCCTCAGTTACCGCTGCGTAAATGTGAACAGTCTTGGAACCAGTTCCCATGTAAGATGCTGTGATGTCGATGTCCATGTTGTTACCATTTTGTGATTGGATAACGCTAACAGAATAGTCGTTAGGGTTATTCATATTGCCGCCGTTCTGGTAAAAACTGTCGTAAGATTGGCCACCAACGGTGTAGTACGTACCACTAGCAGCATCTCCAAAGACTACTGTTGGGTAACCGGATGGATTGATGTGTTGTCTGCGGTTGATCGGTGAGTCAGAAGGCCATCCCGTTGATGCTGACTCCCAGAAGGAAATGTAGGTGAAATCCTCGGATTGGGTACCGCCACCCCCATTTGTGCCGTAGAGGTTGTCTAGATTGGTAGAGGATGTTTTACAAGGGCCACACCAGTATGCGCCGACGTATTCAGCAAAAACTGGGTGTCCAGGGCTATTTGCTTGTAATTCTGTAGGTTCTTCCTTTAATTCTGGAGTTGCATTCTGATTTTCCGCAATGAGTCCTCCAAATGATGCAAGGATGCTAATTAACATCAATCCAACAATGGAATAGGCAGTCTTACGTGTGGCCGACATGGGTTTGGTTCAAGAAACATGGTATTTGAACATGCGCTCTAAATGTCGACACCCCCTACGGGGGTATAGCAGTTATTTTGATGCGAATCTTTCTTCAAATATTCCCCCTCGCCCAAACATGGCAGACTATTCGGTCTTGATGGAAAGTGAAGGTCGAATCCACGTGGTGGAAGTTCTTGATGAAATGGTTAAGCACAAGGGCTTGGGTGTAATCAATACCGCAACATTGCTCGAGGGAACAAAGGTAGGAGACGAGGTTTTGGTAGGACAAAAATACCTTACAATTATGCCACCAAGGTTGCAAGAGTTAATCTCGGGGATGGCCAGAAGGGCCCAAACAATATCTTCCAAGGACGCGGGCTTCATAATAACAAAATTGGGTGTGGGCCCCGGCGATACGGTACTTGAGGCAGGATTGGGCTCCGGAGGCTTATCTCTTCACTTAGCCAAGGTTATGGGCGATTCCGGTCATTTAGTAACCGCTGAACCAAGGCAAGAGCATGCAAGTGTTGGATTAGTGAATCTTACTAGAGCAAGTGAGTGCTATGAAGAATTCCCAAGTCATACTCACTTGGAAGGTTTGGTAGAAGATGTCGTACCAGATATGGAGTTTGATTGCGTAATACTTGACATGCCATCACACAAAGCAGCAATCGAAGCGTGTACACCCAAGATGAAATTTGGAGCAAGACTAGCATGTTATGCACCCACTACCTCCCAACTGGAGATGTGCTGGAAAACATGCGAGGATGCTGGATTAACTGTTGAATGGGCTGGCGAGTTGATGGAGCGCCAGTGGGGCTTAACCTCCAAAGGAGGAATGCGTCCAGTAAACGGTCCATTCGGACACACAGCTTTCCTGCTGTTTGCACAGAAACGCTAGAATTTATTCAACTACTCTTATTCGTGTTTCGCACTGTGGGCAAGTGAATCTAAATGGTGGCTCACTTCCCTCCGGGACTCCCAACCTAGCCTCACAACTCGTGCATGTGACTTTGTTGTACTCGTCGATTCTGACCTCATTCGGTCCAAGCGGGATTTCTTCCTCGATTTCTTCCTCTTCTTCTATCTGGGCAGGTTTTCTGAAAAGTTTGATGTAAAGAAGCATAATTGCTGCAAGTACCCATCCTGATGACAGCAATATGATTGAATTCTTGTTATTTAGTTCAAGAATACCCAAGTCCATGCCGTCAGGAGCAAGTTCTGGTCCTCCAACTTCTGCACGTAATTCTTGGGAAACATCTGTTACTCTTTGTCCAAGTATTTGGCTAGATGCGTGAATGGTTAATTTGGCATTAAAACCATCGAGATTCAGAGGTGTGAGCATTAACTTGAAGTCTTGGCAGCCTTTGCTTGCTAGCGAGTATGTTGAATTAATTCCAGTCTCTCCTGCTCGGAAAAATACCCCGTCCATCTGTGGTTCATTCTTTCCAATCAATTCCAGACTTCCCTCAACAAACGTGTTGGCTTCGTTGCAGATCGTAACTGAGATTGTGTGTTGGTCTGCACTCTCATCGAACACCAAATCAGTTCTATCGAACGTAAATGAAATGACTTCCCCGCTCCAAGAAGGTTCCACTGTGTAAGATTCGCTGAACGTTACAACCATGTCAGATCTTGATGCTGATGTCAATCTGAATTCTAAAACCTTCACTCCAGCCGTCTCATCGTCAGGAATTGTACAAGACCAAGGGACTGGGCTTGAGGACATGCTTGGCCCTAGTTCGATCTCAGCATCAATTAAGCCACAATCAAGGTTAACGGTATTAATTCGCATTGTATCCTTGGATGTTCCAAGGTTTGTGATTATTACATTGCCACTAATTGTTTCACCAGGTTTTCCACTGTCTTTGTCACTCAACACAGTAATTTGACCGTTTGCAATCGTTGGAAGAATGGTTATTTGTAGAGAATCAGCAACGGTCGAGTCTGTAGCGCTAACAACTGATACAGTCATCTCAAGACCTGATTCAGGTGCACCCGTTGCGACTTCCATCGCAGAGACTGTAATTGTCCCTGATTCACCCGATGCAAGTGTTAGTGTTAATTTGTCTACACTGATCGAGAAGAAATCACTAACTTGGCTGTTATTGATATCTGCAACAAAGGTTTGAGTAGACGTTCCTAGATTAGTTACCATCAACGTCAGATTAGATTCACTTACTGGCGAAGCAATAATTCTGTCAGTTCCCGCATCGATTGATACTTCATTCCTGTCAGTAATCTGTAAGTCAAGGGTGATTGATTCGGTGACATATACCGCATCAAAGGTTACTGTGAAAGAATTACTTGAAGGCTGTAAAGAGCTTGCCGCTGACATTTGAAGTGTGACGTCTGTTGATTCACCAGCCACTAGTGATACTCCCTCCAGCCCGGATAAAATTGTGATGCCGTTAGGAAGCCCAGTGATAGTAGTCGTGAGGTCTAAGTCCCTCGTTCCTTGATTGGATAGGTTTAGAGAAATTGAGGAATCTTCACCAGGAGTAATTATGATTCTATTGTCTAATGGGCCACTTATTGATAACTCTGCGAATTCTCTTACCTCAAATATTCCACTTTCAGTGATTGTTTCTGAACCGCTATTGGTTGATGACATGCTGAAGTTTAGTGTGATGTCTCCAACTATCGATGAATCGATAGTAACTCCAACAACGATGTATTGTGACTCTCCCCTTTGAAGAGTAACAGGTTCTGGATTTGTGAATGTAATTCCCTCAGAGTCAATGCCCACCAGGGAAATTGTGTCCTCCTCCGTTCCGTTATTTGTGACTGCTACATTGAAGGTTTCTTCAGTTTCAACATCGAGGGTTATCATTGATGGAAGAACCATAGCTAGTCCCCATTGCTCGCCGACGTATACTGAAAATTCGTATGTTTCAGCGATCGAAGAATCGTGGTCTAAAACTCCATCAATTCTGACCATACATTCGTCGTTGACGTGAGTATTTACACCTGCAGTAACAGAGACCTCGATTTCGTAGTTTTGTCCCTGCATTATGTTGCTCTGCAACTCTGATAAATCAGAGGAACAATCTCCCCCAACAATAGCCGATGACCAGGTCCAATTGCCCTCGGCGGTTGATAGACTGGTTATGTCCAGTTCGGTTGTAGAACTTTCACCAGGAAGCAAAACGCCAATGTTTGTGTGAGAAAACGACAAATCATGAGTTGCACTAATGTTAACCACAAGTGTTGTGTTCACTGAGAAGTTACCTAGAGAACTCGCTGCAAATAACTTGAATCCATGATATCCGGGTGCAGCATTAGAAGGAGTCGAAATAATCAGATTAGCCGTTCTACTTTCACCTGGGCTCATGACTTCCAATAAGTCATCGACAAACCTTACTTCCCACCCGTTTGGTATCGAGCGAGAGAAAACACCAGTGCTTCCATTTCCAGTATTGTTACCGCCAGTGTTGTTGCCCGTTGTGCTGTTTCCAGAGGTATTATTGCCACCAGTGTTATTCCCTGTGTTGTTGTTTCCAGATGTGTTATTGCCACTAGTATTATTTCCGGTGTTGTTGTTTTCAGAGGTGCTGTTACCTGAATTGTTGTTGCCACCACTTGTCCAATTTGACCAAAATGCGACCAGATCAGGACTTTGGTCTACTGACAACAGAATAGTATCATCGACATTTCCGTCGTTGGTTACAGAGATTGACAAATTCAAATCATCACCTGGGGTGATGTTAACCAGTCCATTATCACCGGTTGATGTGGCATCAATGGAAGGAAGGTATCTCGGCAGAACCGACAACTGGACCTCAATTGTGCTAGATACGTTAGCATCTGGTTCAGTTACCGTGATTGTTAAGGTCCCTGAGTTGCTTGGTAAAGCGGTAGTGGAAAGTCTAATTGCGATTGTGGTACTAACGCTCAGAGTTGGGATTACGCCGCTGACGTTCGAATCGGCAGGAATAGCTTCCCACACGCTGTCGAAACCTGAAACAGATATCGTGTAGGATTCTATAGTTGAGCCATTATTATCGATTGTTAGTGTAATATTTGTTGCCTCACCTGGAGACATTATAACGTGGCTTACATCGGTTGAAAGTCCGATAGAGGGGTGTGCGCTTGCCATTGGAACTAGAGGTGCGATGGCCATTACCATGACCAAAACTAGTGCGTTAACTCTGCGCGTCATGTATAATGCGACTCAATACTGACTTTTCATCCAATCGGCCCTAAGGGCCGGGCCAAGTTAGTTTCGAAGTGCGGATATTTTTCCCTCATCCAATTTTTCCCAAGGGAATTCTCCTTCGACGCCGGGTGTTCTTCCAAAGTGACCACCTGCAGACGTGCTGGAGTAAATTGGACGGAGTAAATTTAATTCACCTGAAATCGATTTTGGTGTGAAGTCAAAAATTGAATTCACCTTGGCGGTTAATTCTGAGTCAGACATGTTCGAGGTTCCAAAGGATTCTGCTCTTACGCTGACCGGTTTTGCTACCCCAATTACGTAAGCAAGTTGGATTTCACACTTTGATGCCAGTCCGGCAGCGACTACGTGCTTTGCAGCCCATCTTGATGCGTAAGCTGCAGATCTGTCAACCTTTGATGGGTCTTTGCCTGAGAAAGCACCTCCGCCATGTCGACCCATACCCCCGTATGTATCAACGATTATTTTGCGGCCCGTTACTCCTGCGTCTGCGTATGGACCGCCAGGGTCAGCAAACCTTCCAGTTCCGTTGACAACCAAATTGTATGGTTCTTTTATGAGTGACGCAGGTATGGAATGTTCAACCACATGCTTGGTTATCTCACTTCGAACAAATTCAAGTTCTTCTTCTTCAGAACCGTTAAACTGGTCTTTCAAGTGCTTGTCGTGTTGAATTGCTATGACAATTGTGTGAACTCGGTTAGGTCTTCCGTTCTTGTACTCAATGGTAACTTGGCTTTTGGCATCAGGTCTTGCCCAAGGCAGAGTTCCATCTTTGCGAGCATTTGTCATCCTGCGAGTCAAGCGCTGAGACAGAGCAGCTGCAAGAGGAAAGAATCTGCCACTTAGTTCTGTGAATTCTTCAGTCTCCGTGCAAGCATACCCGAACATTATTCCTTGGTCACCGGCACCTTGGTCTGACTTGTTTACGCCCTGTGAGATATTTGCTGCTTGCGCAGTGATTCTTTGAATAACTTCACATCTATGTTCCGAGGTTGCATCGAACCCTATTTCATGCGAGTCATAGCCAATATCTGCTGCGGTCTTTCTTGCTATTGCTTCATAGTCAGGATGCTCTCCAGCAAGCGTTACTTCTCCCGCAAGGAGGATAATTCCCTTTTCAGGTCCACCCTTGACGCTGGTTTCTACTGCGACTCTTGCGTTTTTATCTACAGCAATGCAAGCGTCAACAATTGCGTCGCTAATTGCATCGCACAATTTGTCGGGATGGCCAGAGGCGACGCTTTCGGAGGAAAATAGTTCCTCAGTCATATTTAAACCGCCGAGATTAGTCTATATCAATACTATGTTTTACCCAGCGATGACTTCATGATAGAATGTCACACGCACCGACACATGGCGAACGACATAGTCTGGCATCCCACCTCTTTCAGAACACACACTTTAGGCCAAATTCAGATTGATGGCGCTGATTTAGTAGGTAGTGAAGTGAAAGTTTGTGGCTACATGGAAGCCAACAGGGGCAAAGGTAAGATTTGTTTCATGGACATCCGTGACGGAACAGGTCGTGTTCAAGTGTTCCTGAAAGAAGGCAGTGTGAGCGACGAAGAACTTGCAACCGCACAGGGATTATCTCGTGAATCAACAGTTCAAATTGTTGGAGAAGTCGCACAAAAGCGACCTCCAAAAGTAGCAGAAGGTGAGCCAACACCTCCACCTGCTTACGAAGTAGTTGCGTCAAAATTCACCGTTCTTGCTCAGGCAGACACGCCACTACCGCTTGGTGTTACAGATACGGTTTCAATAGGTCTAGATACCAGGCTAGACAACAGATTCCTAGATCTAAGGAGAGCTCATGTAAACGCAATGTTTACTCTTAGGGCAAGAGTTCTACAATACGGTAGAGAACATCTTATTACCGAGGGATTCAAAGAGATTAACTCACCAAAAATCATTGCTTCTGCGTCCGAGGGTGGAACTAACTTATTTCCTATGATGTACTTCGATACACCTGCATTTTTGTCACAATCTCCACAGTTGTATAAGCAACTGAGCGTCCTTGGTGGCATGGAAAGGGTATTCGAAATTGGACCTGCTTTCCGTGCTGAAAAACACGACACGTACCGTCACTTGAACGAATTTATTTCATTTGATATCGAAGGCGCATGGATGAATGATGATGACGTCATGGCAGTTCAGGAGAGAATGATTCATCATATTTGGAAGACAGTTGCGGAAAATGACCAAGAACACATCGACATAATCAACCAATACAGAGAGAGTCAAGGCGACGAACCAATAACTGTAGATGTTCCAAGCCTCCCGTTCCCACGAATAGAGTATTGTGATGCAATCAAGATGATTCAAGACGCAGGAGCAGATATCTCTTGGGGAGACGATATCGAATCTTCTCATTGTGACATCATCGCAGAGAAGTATCCTGGTTTCCATTTCTTACCACGCTGGCCGATGTCGATGAAACCGTTCTACATTCACCACATTCCTGGAGAAATGGGTTCCACTGGTGAACAGCTTTCGCGTGGGTTCGATTTGAACTATGGACGTGACGAGATGACAAGTGGCGGACAGAGAGAACACAATGTCGGTGTATTGGAACAAAATCTACGCAACATGGAACTTGACCCAGCGGATTTCGCATTCTACACAGATGGATTCCGCTACGGCGCACCACCTCACGCTGGGTGGGGGTTAGGCGTTGCAAGATTGCTGATGGTCCTCACAGGTTCAAGAAACGTCAGAGAGACTGTACTCTTCCCGAGAGACAGAAGCAGAGTTACACCTTGAGTTGGTTAACTTGCCTGTTGACCGCATGCAATGGGGAGCAGAAGATTGGCAATTTGCAGATTTGTATATGCCGGATGAACCGTCACCTTACCAGAAAGATGAGGGGGTGCCGTGTGTAATGTTGATTCATGGTGGTTTCTGGAGGAAAAAATTCACACTCGATTTGATGGCACCGATTGCAGAAGATCTAGCAGAGCGTGGAATCGCAGCATGGAACATTGAATACCGTGGTTGGGAGCCGGGTGATGAAGGCGTGTGGATGGATACAATTTCAGACGTCATGAGGGCTTGGGGTCAACTTGCATTATTGCCAGGAATTGATATAATACGCTCAATGATACTTGGACATTCTGCTGGTGGTCATATGGCGTTGATGATGGCAGCGGTTGCTGAAAGGAAACCTTGGCTTTCTATCGCTCAGTCCCCAATAGCAGATATCGTTGCAGCAGATCACGCCAAGTTATCTGATGGAGGGGACGCAGTCAGAAGGTGGATGGGTTGTCCACCAGAAGGAAATGAGGATGTTTGGCGGAGAGTAAACCCTGTTGACAATCCTCCAAAGGCATCTGTAGTTGTGATGCATGGCAAATCAGATGAAGATGTTCCGTGGACACAATCAGAATCATATGTCAGGATAATGAAGGCAAAAGGCGTTGAGATTCAGACGGTTTGGTTGCCCGGTGACCATTATTCAATAATCGATGTTGCTAGTGATGATTGGTTATCACAAATCGAGACAATAACAGATTGGTTGTAAGGTTCAAAGCCCTGCTACCTTTGGGCTGAACATGGACTGGCTAGGTAGTGACTTTCCGTTTAGTTTGAGTGCTCTTGAAGGTAAGCATGCAATTGTGTGCGGCGCCTCAAAGGGAATTGGAGCAGCGACTGCAAAAATGCTCGCAAAAGCAGGAGCCAAAGTCACTGCAGTAAGTAGGAATCCTCACGACCTTGTAGATGAACTTGAGGGCGTTGGTCATATTGGAATCAGCATTGATTTAGAAGATAAAAATGCAATTGAAAATTTTATTTCTACTGTAAGGGAATGCCACATACTAATCAACAATGCAGCCGGCCCACCCGGGGGTCCTTTGCTGGACAATGATGTGGAAGATTTTGAAGCACCATTTCGCCGTCATTTACATGCCTCACACACTCTAGTTCGAGGCTTGGTTCCGAAGATGGAAGCGGCAGGAATGGGCAGGATTGTCAATATTATTTCGACATCGGTGAGGGAACCAATTCCAAACATAGGGTTGTCAAATACACTCAGAGGTGCGATGGCATCTTGGGCTAAATCTCTATCCCGTGAGTTACCAAAATGTATCACAATCAACAACGTTCTGCCAGGATTTACTGACACTGACAGATTGGGTTCCCTTGCTTCATCTATCAATGCAAAGACTGGAAAAAGCATCGAGGAAATACACTCGGGATGGATGTCTCAGGTACCAATTGAGAGATTGATTGACCCACTTGAAACCGGGGCAGCAATTGCTTACCTGTGCATGCCGATTTCAGGAGGAATACGTGGTGTTTCTCTTGCAGTCGATGGTGGTAGAATGCGCTCAATTTGAGGTGATAGTTTGACTGAAATGAATCAAACCCAAGCCGAAGAATTACTAGAAATGTTTGCTGATGGCAAAATGATTGATTCAGTAAATACGAGCCTTGCATT